>Ga0209918_1001301_pt1 | contig 13697 bp, 11 predicted proteins | sample SalPonD_shore_MG_FD_185712 | JGI IMG/M metagenome (GOLD analysis project Ga0209918, IMG submission 185712) | Salt pond soil microbial communities from South San Francisco under conditions of wetland restoration - Salt Pond MetaG... | ecosystem: Environmental > Aquatic > Marine > Intertidal zone...
TCCCCTTACGCATTACACCAGAACATCTCCCCTATAATTCTGGTCCAACAAGTAGATTGCTATAACAGTAAACCCGCTTTGATTAACATAAATCACTTACCCAGTTGCTGCAAATCTAATATGTCATAATGGACCTGACAATCCCGTGGGGGATGACCTGACATTACAACAATCTTGAGCATAACACGGGCAAATTTATGAGTTACCAAGAAGAGTCACCCTCGAGAATAAAACCAATAAAGTACGACGACATAGGTACAAAAAGGCTGGTTATAAGAAGAGCGAAATATAGCCGCTAATCACCAAAAATGAAGTCATTTGCGTTACAGAAGGATAACCACTCTTGGCAATAAAACAACTGACCCGAGTTTGACCGTTTTCATTCTCATCAAAGCTGAGTTTGCCACCCAGCATATCAGACCGGTATCTCATGGTAGCAATACCAATTCCTCCTGCCTTGGCCTCTTCCAATGATTGACTAAAGCCTGTCCCGTTATCGACTATAGTAAAAAGTAATCCCGTATCATGATCTTCTAAGCGTATGTCCACTTTGTCAGCTTCACCGTGAACTACGGCATTACGGATAGCCTCCTGGGCAATACGGTACATATTTCGAATCGTATTTTCTGCCTCTAAGGTAATAGTAAGATCAGTCTCGAATGTACATTGGATTCCGTAAAATTCATTAGCCTTTATAGCTAACTGTCTGAGTGATTCCTGTACGGTATCTTCTTCAATACCGGAAGTTGCCATACCATGAGAGAAAGTTCTAACTTGCTGGTCCACTTTTTGAATCAAGTCAGAAATTTCTTTTACTTCTTTCGCGCCTGATATTCCGTTAGTTTCAAATTTTCGACTGAGATTTAAGCTTATTAATCTTATCCCTGACAACATTTGGCCAATATTATCGTGCAAAAAGCGCCCCATCCGCTGCTGTTCCCTCTCGCTAAATTCCAGGATCTTACTTTCCATCTGTCTTTGACAGGGAAACTCCTCCGAAGGTTCCAACGGATAAATTCTAGTTAAATAAAGGCGTAAGCGGGTAAGAACTTGTATAAACCAATAAATAAGCCTATGCCACAATAAAGTAATTTTGGATTTCATAAGGTGTCCTCCGACTCACACGTTTCAAAAAAACACTGCATTATAAAGAATAAAGACTATTTTATCTTCTTTAGAATTTATAACATAGTAAAAAATCGTTAAAACCTAGGGGTTTTTACCTAAAAGCTTTTATTTAAATAGAATCCATATCTTATACAAATATCTATTTTTAACCCTTCTGCAAAAACCCGGATATTAATAAGTAGTAATATTGGGAACCAGATCTAAGAGGGCTTTGAAAAGCCAGGATCTTGTCATTTTGAGAAGCGGAGCGACGAGAAATCTCAAATAATTTCAATGATTATGCCTTTTTAATAGCTATAACAAGTATTATCAATTGAGAACTTGTCCGCCCACCGGCATGATCCCTCACCCATTGGATTCGGAATGACTTATGGGGTTCTGCAAGGGCTTACCTAAATAAAACTGCTTATCCAGGCAGTCCCCTTCTAATTTATATTTCTATCTGTCAGGGCCAGGTACACCTTCCCAATAGTCTTTTTTATGGATTGTTCACTATTTACGGCCAAAGAATGCTCTTCCGGAATTTCTTGCGGAGGCGTATAATTCTGATTCAGTTTATCAAAATCTTCAAGACGGGCATCAGATACCACCTTTTTATTCTGCCGGGATTCCAACCGCTCCTTGATGGTTTCGTCGGAAGCTTGTATCTCTATAAAGCAATAATCAACATCCTGCTCGTCCAATGCCCTAACCAACTTCTTCCTGCCCTCCTTACGACTAAATGTCGCATCTAAGATTACACTCTTGCCGTTTGTTACGGATTGGACCGCCCGATCCATAAGAGTATCATAAGTGCGTTTCGACATCTCAGAAGAGTAGAGAGAGTCCCGCTCTTCCTCCGAGACTCGTTGAGTCAACGGTACGCCCGCGAGGGTCTTTCGGATACGATCCGAGGAAAAGTATTCAACGTTTAGTCTTTCTTTAAGATATTCGGCCAGGGTGCTTTTACCAGTACCTACGCGTCCCATAAAAATAATGACGGAAGGCTTAGAACCAATCATTGCGTATCGGAGGGACAAATAAAAATAACGGCTGGCAAGAGAAGCAGCCTTTTTCCGATCTTCAGGCTCTACTTCTTCCTCCACACTTTGCATGCTTTTAACTTTGCCCTTTACATAAGCCCGGTAACACTTATAAAAGTCGATAATTTGCAACAAATCCGGGTCCTCCAGTTTTGCTGACATCCGATTGATAAAATAATGCTCTTCCTGCCAGCAATCATTAAAATCCAGATCCATAGCCAGGTAAGCAAGGTCGGCTGCCAAATCGCCATATCGAAAACGATCGTTGAATTCAATACAATCGTATATACGAACCTGCTCGGGCGTTATATGAATATGCTCCAGGTGAAGATCCCCATGTCCATCCACAATACGCCTGGTTTTAATGCGCCTTTTGAAAAGCTCCTCATTTTTTTCAAAATATGCATTGGTAAAATGTTTTATAGCCGCATAAGCATTTTCATCGATCGTTTTACCTACAAAATCTTTTGTCTGATTAAAATTCTCATCGGTATTTACCCGGATATTCTCAATTTGTCCCCATTTTTCAATTTTAGGATTTGGTTCCTGATCCAGGTAAAAAGCAGCCAGTTTATCGGCAACCCGATCCAGGTGCTCTTTCGTTAAAGTTCCCTCGTCTATGTAGGTATGCAAAAAATATTCTTCGTCAAGCTGATTCATCTTAACGGCATATTCTACTGTTGATTCGGGCCTCTCATCCTCTTCCACAAATTGATAGGTATCGTCATTCTTTGCGATTGCTACCACCTTAAGATAAACGCCATCACACAGACGACGATTTAATTCCACTTCCCGATGACAAAGCTTTTTGCGTTTCTCCAGGGTGCTATAATCCAAAAACTCAAAATTAACCGGCTTTTTAATTTTATAAACATAAGGAGGCACCATAAACACATGCGAAATATGGGTTTGAATATGCCTTACTTCGCTGGGTTTATGAGGATATGACTCGCGCCTTTTTAAGAATTGAAGAAGACTAGTATCCAAGCCGTGTAATTTTTCCATATTTAATCTCTGATAATCCGTCCTTTTCTAATATTCTCTCTGGTTGCAAATTAATAAGCTTTTCCATCAATTTCTTAAAGAATTATGAATAATAATCAACTTTGACCTCCCCATTCAATGATATTTTTTGTAAACTAAAATATATCTTAAATCAATCCTGCCGATATGATTACACCAAAAGTTCATGGCAATTTCGATTATCTCATTGCCCTCTTCTTTCTTGCTGCTCCATCATTATTTACTCTTACTCAAGCCGGCATTATCATCTGCTATGCCTTGGCAATCCTGCATTTTTTAATGACTATTTTTACCAAATTCCCTATGGGATTGGTAAACCTGATTCCATTTAGGGGACATGGTTACGTTGAGCTTGCGGTGGGTATTTTGCTGATTATTGCCCCCTGGATATTTGCCGACTTCTTCTCTAAGACCGATGAGTTACTTTTCACAGTCTGCGGAGTGGTAATCATATTTATATGGTTTGTTTCTGATTATCAAATTGTAGCCAATAAAAGATAGAAAACCGACCTTTACCATTACCACGAACTCATTTCTTATCCTAAAATATATTATAAATAATAAGTATTTATTTCTACTCTGTTTATTCGTAATTATTATTACATTATAAATTAAAATACGGGAGTTAAATCAGGGAGATACAATGAAACAAATACTTACTTTATCTATTGCTGGCATACTGTTACTTAGCTTACCTCTTAGTTCAGAAGCCCAAATATGGAAACGCTTGAAGAACAAAGCGAAGGAAGCAGCAGAGAAAAAACTGGAAGAAAAAGCGTCTGAGGCGATCCAACAAAAGGCCGAACAAATGGTCGAAGATTCCTGGAACGAAATCTTTGGAGCATTACCTCAAGACAGCTCTTCGGGTGGCCGCTTGCCTTTTACTATGAATAGCAACGTAAAAACGGAGGACACTTACCAGTTTAATATTGTAACTACCATGGAGTTGGAATCAGTGCAAAAAAATGGCCAAAAAGATCCTCCCGGTACTATGCTAATGTATTTTAACAAGGATAAGAATTACACCGGTACCCGGTTTATTAATGAGGAAATGGACAAGAAAAGTGAGGATCTGGTTATCATTTATGATTTCGACAATTCCGCTATGCTGATGCTCATGAGCAGTGACAAGGATAATTTTTCTTTTGCTTACGATTGGAAAAATACACTTAGTACGACTCCGGATTCCGTAGACACTTCAGCCGAAGATATCAATTGGGATGACTTGGACGAGTGGCAAGGGTATTCTAGAATTGGAACCAAAAAGATTGCTGGGTATTCGTGTGATGGTTATCTCTCACAAACCGATGAATATAAAACTGAGGTATGGGTTACCCGTGACGAAGATTACGGAATGGAAAACATGTTCAAAGCAAATGCCAATGCAAAACAACTGAAAGAGAATCTGCCTGATAATTATCCCTATGGCATGCTGATGGAAATGACTTCCGAGGATCTCAAAACCGGAGAAAAAACGATTATGCGAGTCACTAACATCCAGAAGAATGCCACTGTCAAATACACGATGGCAGATTATCCGACCATGAGTCTGGCTTTGAAAAAAAATAAAAAATGATGAGATAACCAGTATTAATTACTGCTCACATTTTTATTGATATAATTCCCTGGCATCCATATCCTGTTTGGTGAAGAAACCAACTGGAATATAGATGTACTATGGATTTACAAATAAAAGGCAAAGTCACTCAAATACTGGACGAGCAATCGGGGACGGGAAAGAATGGCCCCTGGCGCAAGCAGGAATTTATCCTTGAAACGCAAGAGCAGTATCCCAAAGAAATTTGCATTGTCCAATGGGGCGATAAGATCGATGAGTTCGATGTGCAAGAAGGGGAAAAAATAACTGCACATGTAGATATCCAGAGCCGGGAATATAACGGACGCTGGTACACCGATGTTAAAGCCTGGAAAATTGAAAAAGGACAAACGAACCCACAAGGCAGACCACCGCAGGGTGACGTACCTTTTAATGATGAAGACCCCACTATTGATATGTCCGACATCGATAACGACGACGTTCCATTTTAAATACGTTAACTCCGTCTCCGAAATGATGGATAGCCTTAGCCAGTAAAAAGAATGGGCCAGCCTCAATTGGATTTATTACTGTTTTACGCGGCTAAAAATTACACTTGGATATTAGCTAACCCAAGTGCAATATAATTGCTATTAAAACATAATTTGGCGGAAAAATCGGTTACAGAATTTGCATATTGTTACACAGAGAAACACAGACAACCCCAAAGGCCCAATACATATTCTCTGTGCAATTTTGTGCTTCTTTGAGTAGCTCTGTGGAATAACTTAGCCAGTCATTGACAACAAAAGATTTCCCCGAACTTAAACTAGCTACTTATCCTATAAAACCCGTCGGGCTGCCAAAAAACGATTACGCCAATAGCTTCTGCCGAACTTGCTTATTCTTACCCCATCCGAAGTTGAAGCGTGCAAAAATTCGCCCCTATTTACCATAATCCCAACATGTAATGTCTTACGTCCCGTGCGAAAAAATACCAGGTCGCCGGTTCTAACTGCAGCCCTGCGTATGCCTTTTCCAGCATTTAACAGTGCCCGTGTATTCGAAGGCAATTCAATCCCCAAATATTGATCAAAAATGATGTTAACCAGCATAGAACAATCCACCCCCTTCTTAGAGGCGCCTCCCAATTTATAAGGAGTGCCCTTCCAGTCGCGATACGCCTGCATTAATGTAGCCTGAACCTCGTTCAAAGAGGAAACATGCATGGCGGCCACAGCTTTCGAAGTGTCATTAGAGCCTTTCGTTGAAGAAGAAGTTGTTGAAGAGCCAGAGCTATGGGAACTACTTGAGCCCGATGTACCGGACGGTCTTGTCGATCGTCTTACGATGCCACACCCTTCGACCAAACCAATAATTAGTAATAGAGATAAGACCGCCTGTAGTTGCTTCATGTATTCTGCAATTATAACTTAAATTCTCCTTTAAATGATCTATATTTAGAGCCTTAAAGACAACTTTAAATTAAGGCAGGAATCTGATTATGCAACTTTTGGTGAATGTAGATCATGTTGCCACCCTACGCAACGCCCGGGGTGAAGGGTATCCCGATCCTGTTCAAGCAGCTAAGGTATGTGAAAAAGCCGGTGCAGCTGGTATTGTATTTCACCTGCGGAAAGACCGGCGGCATATCCAAACCGAAGATGTTTATAACCTAAAAAAAAGTGTTACGGGTAAACTGGATTTTGAGATGGCGGCCACCAACGAAATGCTGGATATTTGTCGCGATGTGGATCCCCACCTGATTACTCTGGTGCCTGAAAGCCGCGAAGAGCTAACCACCGAAGGCGGACTCCAAATGTCAACGGTTTTCGATGATTTTCAAAAGCGTGTATTCCCAAAGGTTCGGGAAACCGATATCGAAATCAGTCTCTTCATCGATCCAAATAAAGAGGATATTGAATTAGCCTATGAGCTGGGCAGTGATGCAGTGGAGTTACATACCGGAACCTATGCCAATGCCAAAGGAAAAGAAGCCAAACAACAAGAACTTCGGCGCTTGAAAGAAGGAGCTGAACTGGCCCATAAGCTGGATATGAAAATAAATGCGGGACATGGTCTCAACTTGGATAATCTGCCAGCTGTCGTTAAAACAGTTCCCCATCTGCATGATGTAAGTATCGGCCACGCCTTGGTTTCCACCGCCCTGTTTCGTGGACTGGATGCAACCGTCAAAGCCTTCCTGGAAATTATGAATCAAGCAAATTAGAAATTCGAATGACAAAAATTCTAAACATACACTTTCACCTCGAATTTTGATCATTCGTATTTTGGATTTTTAACTATTTCCTAAATGAGCACAACAAAAGAACATAAGTCAGGTTACGTAGCCATTATCGGTAAACCGAACGCCGGTAAGTCCACGCTGATGAACCGCCTGCTTAAAAGCAAGGTTTCCATCACCACGCACAAGCCACAGACCACACGGCACCAGATTCTGGGCATTCACTCCGAAGAAGACCTGCAGATCATTTTTCTGGATACGCCCGGCATCATCAATCCGCGCTATGAGCTGCAAAAAGCCATGATGAAAACTGTGGACCGCGCCCGAACCGACGCTGATATTATCCTGCTGATTGTGGATGTTACCGACCCTGAACTACCAGGACGCATTTTCGGCATGCTGGCTTCCATGAAAAAGAAGGTGTTCCTGATCATCAATAAAATTGATAAAACATCAGACCAGGAAGCTGAGGTGGTAACTAATAAAATTCATGAGAAATTTGAATTTGATCAGACATTCTTTGTTTCGGCTATCAATGGTACAGGCCTGCAAGAGGTAATGGATGCCATTAAAGCCAATATAAAGCCGGGGCCGCCTTTTTATCCCAAGGATATGCTCAGCGAGCAGCCGGTACGCTTTTTTGTGGCGGAAATCATCCGTGAACAACTTTTTCTGCTCTATCACCAGGAAATTCCTTATTCCTCGACCATTGATATTGTGCAGTATGATGAGCGCGACGACCTGGATTACATCAGTGCCGACATCATTGTAAACCGCGATTCACAAAAGGGCATTCTAATTGGGAAAGGGGGTAAAGCCATTAAAAAACTGGGTAAGAGCGCACGCGAAGTCATCGAAGATTTTGTGGATAAGAAAGTGTACCTGGATCTCCACGTAAAAGTTCGCGATCACTGGCGCGACAATCCCAGCCATGTAAGACATTACGGCTATTAGAATTAACTAAGTAATTATCGGGTGTGCCAAACAGTTATTTCTTTAAAAAGAATATGTAATTCTTATCTTCGCTAAAAATGATATCCCGAATCGATAACTAACGGGGCTTAGAAGGCTCCTGATGCAACCTGTTTAGAGACCTTTGAAAAACCAGAAATTTTGTTCAAGATCAAAACTTGAGTGAATTCGAAACCGGAGCTTATTACGTATAAGTGAGGATTTAGAATTCACGAAAATGCAGAGATTGATCAATAAGGTCGGTTTTGCAAAGGCCTCTGCTTAATAATAACATTTATACGCTACTATTAACGCTTTTCTATGAAAAATCCCATTACGAATTACCTGCGGTGTTTTTTACTGATCTTGATTGCATTAATCGCACATCCTGCTTTTGCTCAACAAGAACAACATCATTTTACCAAAGCCGATACATTACGCGGCACTATCACTCCGCAGCGGGCCTGGTGGAAAGTTAAATTTTATGATCTGCACGTAACAGTCCAGCCCGGTGACTCAGCTGTTAACGGCTATAATCACATCACCTATCAAGTGACCCAAAAACCCAAACAGATGCAGATCGACCTACAGCATCCCTTGCAAATTGATCAAATCAAACAAGATGGAAAAGCACTTTCCTTCCATCGCGTTGAAAACACTAATGCCTACTTTGTGGATATGCCTGCTGATCTGAAAAAAGGAAGCTTGCACAAAATCTCGGTTTATTATCATGGCCGTCCAAAGGTAGCCAAAAACGCTCCCTGGGACGGTGGCTTCATCTGGACCCAGGATTCACTTGGCAACCGATGGGTGGCAACAGCCGTGCAGGGCTTGGGAGCCAGCGCATGGTGGCCAAACAAAGATCACCAGTCGGCAGAGCCCGACAGCATGAGCATTCATATAACAGTGCCCGATCCGATGGTGGACATATCCAACGGTCGCTTGCGCGGGATTACCCACCACGATAATGACATGACTACCTATAGCTGGTTCGTATCGAATCCCATAAACAACTATGATGTAGCGGTGAATGCCGGAAACTACGTGAATTTCTCGGATACATTACATGGCAAAAAAGGCGTACTAGACCTAAGCTACTGGGTGCTAAAACAGCATCTGGACCTGGCAAAGAAACAGTTCCAACAGGTAAAACCCATGCTCCGCTGTTTTGAAAAATGGTTTGGTCCTTATCCTTTTTATAAAGATAGCTACAAGCTTGTTGAGGCACCGCATTTGGGGATGGAGCACCAAAGCGCTGTGGCTTATGGCAATGGTTTTCAAAATGGCTATCACGGCAGTGATCTGTCCGGCACCGGCTGGGGCATGAAGTGGGATTTCATCATTGTGCATGAGTCGGCTCACGAATGGTGGGGCAATAATATCACCACAAAAGACATCGCTGACATGTGGGTGCATGAGGGCTTTGCCAGCTATGCGGAGTCGATATATACCGAATGCCGGTTTGGCAAAAAAGCGGGAGAAGAATATACGATCGGGCTACGAGATCGTATTCAAAACAAGCATCCCGTTATTGGTCCGCATGGAGTAAACAGCGAGGGATTCAGCGGTACCGATATGTACTATAAGGGGAATAATATGCTGAATACTATCCGACATATAATCCATAATGACGAAGTCTGGAAAAGTATTCTGCAAGGATTACAGAAACATTTTTACCATCAGACCGTAACCAGCAAGCAGATTGAGAGCTATATAAACAGCAAAACAAATTACGACTTAAGCCCCGTCTTTGACCAGTATCTGCGGCATGCAGATCTGCCAGTACTACAATACAAAATTGAAAATGGTACGTTCCATTATCGTTGGAAGGCTGATGTCTCCGGATTTGATATGCCGGTTGAAGTAACACTCAAGGATGGGGCATATTCATTTATTCATCCTACAGAAAAGTGGCAAACGACGGAGATTTCATTAAGTAATCCGGATGATTTTAAAGTGAATACAAACTTTTATGTGGCGACGGAGTCGGTAAAATCGGTCAATCAATAAAGTTTGGGCCAAACGTGACCGGGGGTCAGATCCTGCCTGTTCCGCACCGGAGGTACGAGATGTGATGCTTTTTTCTTCATTCCCATCCCCCATTCCATGTCTTATCTCGTGCTTGACCTCCGGTCTGGCACGCTAGCCAACCACCTCTGGTGGAATTTCCTTCATGTGGGAACAAAAGAAGCCAATCCAGAGTCCAACAAAAAATAATTTGTGTGATTTCGGATAATCGCTTATGTTTGAATTGAAATTTAAAAATCTCATTATGAATCGAATTCAACGACATATCTTTTGCCTCTGTGATATGTGCTGTCTATGCATGCTACGTATGCGGTACATTCAACCGGAGGATTGATTCGATTCATATGTAAGAATTTTTTCAAGCCCTTCGGTGCAGATCCCGAAGGGCTTTTTTAGTATCCGTTATTGTTCTTTCAATTTTTTGAACACTCTTATCAAGAAAGGCTGAGGGATCAGGCCCGAAGAAGCCTTGGCAACCGCCCTGTGTAGATTTTATTCACAGGGGTTAGGTGCTAACTCCTGCTCCGGTTTCCGGGGGAAGATGAGAGATGAGGTTCATATCCCTTAAGATGTGAATAAAATACCAAGCCTCTTCTAAGATCTTTGTCCCCAAAAACCGGTGGACGATCTTGGAAGGGGCTTTTTTAATGTTACTGATATTCAATTGTGCATTCTGTCAACACAAATATAAAGACCCACAAGCGAATTCATTCAAGATCTGATTCTTGTACAAGGATACTCGAGTTCAAAAATTTAACAACAACGATTAATTAATAATCAATAAACAATGAGTAACAACATAGAAGATCGCAATCTAAAATTTGAAACCCTGCAGTTGCACGCAGGTCAAGAACCTGACCCTGCAACGGGTGCACGCGCTGTTCCTATCTATCAAACCACCTCTTACGAGTTTGATGATACAGACCAAGCCGCCGATTTATTTGCTTTAAAAGAATTTGGCAATATTTATACGCGGATAATGAATCCTACTAGTGATGTCTTCGAAAAAAGAATTGCTGCCCTTGAAGGCGGAGCCGCCGCCGTTGCCACCTCATCGGGACAGTCGGCCCAGTTCATGACAATAGCCACTATTGCCCAGGCAGGCGACAACATTGTATCTACCAGCTTTTTGTATGGCGGAACATACAATCAATTTAAAGTAACGCTTCCACGCCTCGGTATCGATGTGAATTTTGTAGAAGATGATAAACTGGAAAGCTATGAGAATGCTATCGACGAAAATACCAAAGCGATATATGTAGAATCGATTGGCAATCCTCGCGGTAATGTGCCAGATTTCGATGGCCTTTCAGAAATTGCCCAAAAACACGGTATTCCGCTTATTGTGGATAATACGTTTGGGGCGGCGGGATCTATCTGCCAGCCTATCAAACACGGCGCCAATATCATTACTGAGTCGGCCACAAAATGGATTGGCGGGCACGGCACAAGTATCGGGGGCGTAATCGTTGATGCCGGTAACTTCGACTGGGGCAATGGCAATTTCCCGGTATTTACGGAACCTTCTCCGGCTTATCACGGGGTTAAATTCTGGGAAGCATTTGGACCGGAAAGCCCATTTGGCAATATCGCTTTTGCTATCCGGGCACGCGTTGAAGCGCTGCGGGATTTTGGCTCAGCCCCCTCTCCATTTAACAGCTTCCTACTTCTTCAGGGACTTGAAACACTATCCCTGCGTACCGAACGACACTGCGAAAACGCCCTTAAGTTAGCAAATTGGTTGAAAAAGCAGGAGGTCGTTGACTGGGTCAATTATACCGGTCTTCAAGATCATCCTTATCACGAAAGGGCAAAGAAATATTTGAATCCGGGAAAATTTGGAGCTGTACTTACGTTCGGCGTTAAAGGCGGTTTCGAATCCGCACGGACCTTCATTGAAAACGTGGAGCTTTCTAGTCATTTAGCTAATGTTGGAGATGCCAAAACGCTGGTCATCCACCCCGCTTCAACAACACACCAGCAGCTTAGCGATGAAGAACAGGCTTCGAGCGGTGTTGAACCTGACTTGATTCGCGTTTCGGTAGGAATCGAACATATCGATGACATCATTGAGGATTTCGAAGTTGCTTTTAAACAAGTGAATGTTCCGGCATAAATCCCAAGCTGTTATCAGCGTCTGATTGTAATATCAGGCGCCGGTATCAGCATAATAGAATATCAAAAATGAGTAAACAAGAAACACATACTTTTGAGTCTTCCTTTGTTACAGAAGGCGGAGATCACATTAAGGATCCGACGATTGCGTATCAGTACTGGGGAGAACTCAACAGAGCCCGAGACAATGTAGTATTGGTCTGCCATGCTCTCACAGGAAATACCGCTGCAGACGATTGGTTCGAAGGCCTCTTTGGTACTGACAATATCATTGATCCGGAAGAACATTTCGTGATCTGTCCCAATGCATTGGGTAGCTGTTATGGCAGTAGCGGCCCCACCAGCTTTAATCCCCAAACAGGGGAACCGTACCGGGCGGATTTTCCTATTGTTACCATTCGTGACATGGTACGTATGCAACAACAGCTTTTGGATGAGCTGGGAATCACAGGCATTGAAAAAATAATTGGCGGTTCAATGGGGGGGATGCAGGCGCTGGAGTGGTGCATCATGGATGAACGCCCCCGATCGGCAGCTCTTTTAGGTATGGGCAGAACCCATCGCCCATGGGCTATCGGGATCAGTCATACTCAACGACAAGCCATTTACGAGGATCCCAACTGGCAAAAAGGTTACTACACCGACGAAAACCCTCCTCAAAAAGGGTTAGCATTAGCTCGCATGATCGCTATGAACAGCTATCGTCATCCCGGGGACTTTGACAAAAAATTTTCGCGAAGACGACAAAACGATGGAGACCAATTTCAGGTAGAATCGTATCTCAATTACCAGGGACAAAAATTGGCCGACCGCTTTGATGCGGTTTCCTACGTGCGGCTGACCCAGGCAATGGATACTCATGACATCTCCCGGGAACGTCCAAATTACGAAGAGGTCCTGAGTCAAATACAAATTCCGATTGTAGTTGTGGGGATTGACAGCGACATGCTTTATCCACCAGAAGAAGCGCGTGAGTTGGCTGACTTATTACCACACGGCCGATATGCGGAGATCCATTCGCATCATGGACACGATGCATTTCTTATTGAATTCGATCAACTCAAGGCCATAATCAAATACTACCTAGCTGAAATACCAACCAGAACTTTTGAATCTTAAAATGTCAAACTATAAATCCAATATTCATATACTGAAATTTGGTGGGACTTCCCTCCAAAATGCACTATTTATAGATCAGGCAGCAAATATTGTCATCGAAAGGCAGAAAACAGCCAAGCCATTTGTTGTTGTATCTGCCATAGCTGGAGTTACAGATACGCTGATTAACATCGCGCATCAAACCGGCGATTATGATGACCAGGTATTTCAGCAAATAGACCAGGTTGAAAAATTGCATCTTGACCTTTTTGATGAGCTGGCCTCTACGTTAGAAGACCGCCGTCATTCACTGCTTGAATTATTCGACGAGCTGCGAAAGGTTGTTCAAAAAGAGGAACTGAGAAACCAACACTTTGCCCGATGGAAAGATCAGGTACTCTCAATCGGAGAACGGGCCTCGTCATTAATAGTTGCTGCGGTCCTTTCCAAGCGTAACTATCCTGCTAAGTCATACGGAGCCCATCACTTTATTAAAACGGATTCTACATTCGGGCAAGCTCGGGTACAAGCTGATTTAACCCGCAAACTG
>Ga0209918_1001302_pt1 | contig 13686 bp, 7 predicted proteins | sample SalPonD_shore_MG_FD_185712 | JGI IMG/M metagenome (GOLD analysis project Ga0209918, IMG submission 185712) | Salt pond soil microbial communities from South San Francisco under conditions of wetland restoration - Salt Pond MetaG... | ecosystem: Environmental > Aquatic > Marine > Intertidal zone >...
GGCGTGGTAGGCCAGCACGGGCACGGCCACCAGGAGAGCCCCGACCATGATGAGCGTCTGCAAGAACTCGATGTACGAGCTGCTCCGCACGCCCCCCATGAGGGTGTAGAGGGCTGTGCTCGCCACGATGAGGAGCATGGCCGTGAGGGGGCGGATGCCGAACACCGCCAGCGCGATCTCCCCACCGGCCTGGAACTGGGCCACCAGGTAGATGGTGTAGGAGATGACGATCAGGATTCCCGCCAGGGCGCCCGCCAACCGGCTTCCGAAGCGGACGGCCACGTAGTCGGGCACCGTCAGAGCCCCGAAGCGTCGGAGCTTGGGCGCGACCCACAGGGCCGAGACGATCCATCCGGCCCACACGCCCAGCCATACGAGCGCCCAGGAGACGCCGGCCAGGTAGTGGCGGCCCGCCGTCCCGACGAACGTGCCGGCGCTGATCTGCGTGGCCGCGAGGACCGCCCCGCCCACGATCGGCCCGATGGACCGGCCGGCGGCCAGGAAGTCGACTTCGGTCCGGGTCTGGAACCAGCTCCAGACCGCGATCCCGGTCACGGCGGCCACGTACACGCCCAGGACGATGAAGAACGTGGCGCCCACCGGAGCGCTCCCTATCCCCGCGGGGAGTCGGACGCCGAACGGTCGCCCGGTCCGGGAGCGCCGCCCGATTCACGAGCGCCACCCGATCGCCTGGCGTCCCTCCTGCGGACGCGCGATCGCAGCATGAGCCACGCGCCGACGCCGCCCAGCACCAGCGCCACGACGACGAAGCTGGCGATCGCATCGGGGCCCGGGCCCCCGGTCGCCACGGCCACGTGGATGAAGCCGGGCAGCTCGGCGAGGCGGCCCTCGAGAACGTCCCTTCCGCCGGCCTCGAGGTGCGGGAACGTGGCGCCGGCACCCACGTCGGTCGGATATCCGCGGGCACGGATCTCGACCCGGCTCGTCAGGGGGTCCGTAGGCCACGAGGGCACGAAGACCGGTATGCGGGCGGGCCGGCCATAGGTCCGGTACGTCAGCGTGAGTGCCCCGTCCTGCAGAGCCGATCGTTCGATCCTGATCCGCCACGTCCCGGCCCGGCGCTCCACCTCTCCATGCACCCTGGCCTCACCGCCGGCCGTCCCGAGGCTGTCCAGGTGGATGCCCTGCCCGCGAAGGCGAATGGCGGTGAGCTCGATCGCGCCGTTGCCGGGTCCGAACCGATAGGACGCCCGCACGCGCGCCGAGTCCGCGGCTCGCTCGACCGACACGGTGGCCTCCTGGAGGCGCCCCGGCTCCTGACCGGCGGCGGCACGGAGGGCCGGGGCCGGCCCCGGAAGGAGGCCGGCCCCGGCCAGGGCCAGACAGAAGGGCGCGATCAGTGCGCCGGACCGCACTGCCCCAGGTGCTCCACGAAGAACTTCGAGAGCCTGCCGTACATGTCCACGTAGTCCTCGGTTTTGTGAAAGCCGTGTCCCTCACCGGGATAGCTGTGGGCCTCGAAAGTCTTCCCCAGCTCTTTCAGCTTCTTCACGGCCAGCTCGTAGTTCTCGAACGGCGCCCGATTGTCGGCCTCGCCGTGCATGATGAGCAGCGGGGTCTGGATGCGGTCGAAACGGTCGAGCGTGTTCGTCTTTTCGTAGATGTCCGGGCGCTCGTCGGGAAGGCCCCCGTGGCCGGTCTTCGTGAAGATCTTCCCGAGGCGGTCCTGGTACGGGTACGTGAGCGCCTCCGAGTAGATGCCGCGCATCGGTACGGCCGCGTCGAACTCCTCGGGCGTACGCGTGATCGCGGCCATCGACTGCATGCCCCCGTAGCTCCCGCCGTAGATCCCGACTTTCCCGTTCACGAAGGAGAGCGTCCGCAGATAGTCGGCGGCCGAGCCGGGGTCCTTCGCCTGGCCGTTCAGCCAATCCTCGACGGCCAGGTCCTGGAACTTCCGCCCGAAGCCGGACCCGCCGCGGTAGTTGATCGCGAGGACCACGAAGCCGGAGTGCGCCAGGTACTGCTCGACCAGGTTCAGGCCGCGCAGGTAGGAGTTGGTGCCGCCCCCGTGCACCTGCACGAGCGCGGGGCAGCTCTCGCCCTCCTCCACCTCCTCGGGCAGGTAGAGGAAGCCCTGCATGTAGAGCCCGTCCCAGCTCCGGTACGACACCTCGATCGGTTCGACCAGGTCGGCGAAACGGGGCGCCTCGTGCGTCACCTGCGTCGGTCGCCCGCCGATGCTCGACACGACGTACAGATCCGATCCCTGCGTCGGAGCGCTCCTCACGAACGACAGGACCGAGGCATCGGTCGAGGCGTCGAAGGAGCGCATGGCCCCGCCCAGGTTGGTGACCCTGGTGGCCACGCCCCCTCCCGACGGGACCGACCACAGGTCGTAGTCTCCCCGCTGCATGAAGGGGAAGTAGATCCGGGAGCCGTCTCCGGACCAGAAGATGTCGTTGTGGAACTCGCTGTCGGTGGCCCACACCTGCATGTCGACGGTCCTCTCGCGGCCGCCCGTCGGGTCGAGCACGTACAGGTAGGCCAGGTCCTGGTACCAGTACTCGTCCCTGGCCGTCCCCATGAGCGCGATGTGGCTCCCGCCCGGAGACCACACGGGCGTGGACGACGCCATGAGGGTGTGCGACAGCTGTCGGGCCTTGCCGGAGGCCACGTTCACCAGCCACACGTCGTCCGACCAGTAGTCGGCGGCGTTCGACACGTAGGCTATCGTGCTGCCGTCGGGGGACCACGCGGGCGTGAAGCGCGGGTCGTCCTCGGACATGGCGCCGCTGGTGAGCTGGCGGGGCGTCCCTCCGCCGGCCGGCACCAGCCAGATGTCCTGGGACCCGCTGGCCGTCGAATAGAAGGCCAGCTGCTTGCCGTCCGGGGAGAACGCCGGCGAGCGGAGTCCCGGCATCGAATCGACCACGGTGGTGGGCTCGCCCCCCGCCGCCGGGATCACGGACAGGCTCCTCCCGGAGACGAACGCGATCCGGTCGCCGGAGGGCGACCACGCCGTCTGTCCTCCTTCGGCCAGGAACCGGGGGGTCCCCTCCGGCCCGCCGACGTCGACCAGGTAGATCCCGGGGCCCTGCTCCCCGCGGGCGCGGATCGCGGCCCTCGTACCGTCCGGCGAGAGGTCCGCCGCCGAGACGCCGCGGCCCTCCCCGAACACGTTCTGGAGCGTGAGCGCGACCTCCCCGGAGGCGCTCCCCGTCTCCCCGGCGCACCCCGCCAGCGTGGCCGCCACCACCAGCAGCAGCGCGGCCGACCCGACCGGGCGCCTCACGACCCACCTCCCTTCAGGTACTTCCCGAAGAAGTCCAGGAGGTGGCCGTACGCGTCGATCCGGTCCGCCGGGAGACGGAAGCCGTGCTGCTCGTTCGGATACCAGTGGTACTCTACGGGATTGCCCCGCTCCTGGAGTGTCTTCACGAGCATCTTGGACTGGGTGAAGGGTGCCCGCCGGTCCAGCTCACCGGCCATGACGAGGAACGGGAGGTCCTTCCTCACGCCGCCGAAGTGCCGGATCGAGGCGGTGTGCTCGTAGAGCTCCGGGTTCTCCCCGGGCTTGAAGCCCAGGTGCCCCTGGATGATCCAGAACTGCATCAGGTAGTCGCCGCCCTCGTAGGCCTCGGCCCAGTCGTAGATGCCGTACAGCGGCGCCGCGGCGTCGAACGCCTTCGAGTCCCTCGTGACGGCCGCGCCCGTCATGATGCCCCCGTAGCTCCCGCCGTAGATCCCCACCTTCCCGTTGCTCCACGCACGCGACCTCAGATACTTCGCGGCGTAGACGGCGTCCCAGCCCTGCTCGGCCGCCCACTTCCCCAGGGAGAGGTCCTGGAACGCACGGCCGTGTCCCGCGCTCCCGCGGTACTCGATGGCCAGGACCACGTATCCCTGGTGGGAGATCAGGTGCTCGAGCGTGTGGAAGCCGTTGGCGTAAGCGTTGTTGCCGCCCCCGTGGACCTCCACGGCCGAGGGGTAGCTCTTCGACGGGTCGAAGTCGGGCGGGAGGTACAGGTAGCCCAGGATGTACTTCCCGTCGTAGGACGGGAAGGTGACCCGCTCGGGCGCCCGCATGTTCCGGTAGGGACGGGTCCAGGACGTGAGCTGCGTCTCGCCTCCGCCCGACAGGTCGTAGAAATAGAGCTCGCCCCGCCGATCGGGCGTCGCCCTCACGTAGGCGATGCCGCCTCCATCGGGACTGACCGAGAAGTTGCCGAAGGTGCCCTGGCCGTAGGTCAGCTTCGTGGCCACACCCCCGTCCGACGAGACCTTCCACAGCTCGTCGTTCCCCTCCCACTCGTAGCGGAAGAAGAGCGACCGGCCGTCGGCGCCCCAACCCATGTGGATGCCGCCGTTCCGGTCGCTGGCCCACGTGTTCGTCTCGAGCTTCCGGACCTCCCGCCCGGGCATGTCGACCACGTAGATGTCGCTCATGTCGCCGTACCAGAAGCCGTGTCGGTTCACCCCGTTGAAGGCGATGTGCCTGCCGTCCGGCGACCACACGGGCGTGCTCATCACCCACACCTGCGAGGTCACCCTGATCGTCTGCCTGGTGGACGGGTCGACCAGCCACAGATCGTTCAGCCACTGTCCGCTTCGGTTGCTCTCGTACGCGATCCACTTGCCGTCGGGAGACCACGCCGGCTCGAACCGGTACTCGTCCCAGGGGTTGGTCTCGTGGGTGAGCTGCTCGACCTTCCCCGAGGCGACGTCCACCACGTAGAGGTCCTGGTAGCCCGACTGGCCGCGGTTGTCGCCGACGTCCCACTGCTGGCCGCGCACGTAGGCGATCCGGGTCCCGTCGGGCGACCAGGTGAGCGCGCGCTCGAACTCGGCGTCGTCCGTGACCTTCCGAGCGCCGGTCCCGTCCCGGTTCACGACCCAGATGTCCGTGCGGCCGTCCGTACGCCTCAGGAAGGCGATCCGCGAACCGTCGGGCGACCACACGGGGTCCGATTCGCCGGCCGCGTCCTCCAGGATGGCCCGCGCCCCGCCGTCATCGGAGTCCACCAGCCACAGAGCAGGATGCCCCGATCGGTTGGACGAAACCAGGATGACGCTGCCGTCCGGGGAGAAGGAGGGCTCCCCGATCCGGACGCCCTCGTTCATGCTCTTCAGCGTCAGCTCGCGACCACCGTCCTGGGCCGTCACCGCGCCCGCGGCGAGCGTCAGCGCCGCGCAGATCGCCACCAGCGTGACGGCGCCGCCCCGAAATCCGTGTCTCATGCCCACACCTCCCTCAGCACGCGGAGCACGTTGCCTCCGAGGACTTTCTCGATGTCGTCGTCCGAATAGCCTTCCGCCACCAGCCACCGCACGATGTTGTCCCACGCTTCGGTGGGGTTCTCCATCCCCGCGACGTACTCGACGCGCGGGAAATCGTCCTCGGCGTCCCCCTGCTTCTTCCGCTTCTCTGAGGACTGGAGGGAGAGGCTGGCCGTGTAGGCCCGGTGGAGGCCCACGTGGTCTCCGTACAGCGCGTCGGGGCCGAAGCCCACGTGATCGATGCCCACGAGGTCGCGCACGTACTCGAAGTGCTCCATGAAGGAGACGAGCGAGTGGCGCGGGTGGCTCTCGGTGATCGTCGTATGGGGCGCGGCCTCGATGCCGACCACTCCTCCCGAGCCCGCGATGGCCTCCAGGACCTCGTCCGGCGCCAGGCGGTTCGTGTCCCACAGGCTGCGCGCACCGATGTGGGTGAGCATCACGGGCTTCTGGCTGACCTGGACCGTGTCGAGCGTGGTCTGGTCACCGGCATGGGAGCAGTCAACGAGCATCCCGACCTTGTTCATCCGCTCCACGGCCTTCCGCCCGAACACCGTCAGGCCGCCGTCTCGCGGCTCCTTGAGGCCGGAGCCGAGGGCGTTCGCCTCGCTGTAGGCGATGCCGAGGCACCGGAGGCCGAATCCGTAGAGAATGTCGATCCGGTCCAGCTCGTTCTCGATCATCGCGGCGCCCTCCTGGGAGGGCACCCAGGCGATCCGGCCCCGCTCCTTGGCCTCGAGGATGTCGTCCACGCTCCCCGCGGGAACGAGGAAGTCCTGGTGCGCCAGGTCGCACAGCCGCATGCCCAGATCGTGGAGCACGTCGTTCCACTTCCAGCCGTTCTTCGACTCGATCTGGCAGAGCCCGTCCAGGAGGTTGTCGAAGACGGCATCGATCCGGGACTCGGCCAGCGCCCGGAACGCGGTGGCCATGCGGCCGTCGCGGACGTAGTGCGGGGTCTCCTCGACCCGATCGGGGAAGATCCCGACGTGCTCGTGCAGGGAGACCACGACGCAGCGCCGGGTCAGCTCCTCGACCCGGCGCTCGCCCTCGGCGTCCAGCGGAATCCGGTAGGGCTCGACCCGCTCGGCCGTGTCCGTGAGATCGTACTCCCGGTAGTCGACGCCCGGCTCCAGGTACGAGAACGATGCGTAACCGCTGTAGCCCTCTTTCAAGCCCCCTCCTCGGGTCGTCGTCTCGGGTTCTGGCGCGCGATCAGATGTCCGGGTTGTTGTTCCGCTCCACGTCCGGCAAGGGCAGGCACGTCTCGTCACCCATCGGGAAGCCCTGGGGCGTGGACGTGGGGAAGAAGTCCAGGCTGTACTTGTCGATGAAGCGGCGCAGATCGCCGAGCCGCACGCCATCGAGGAACAGCGTGCGCTTCCGCTCGTCGATCACCTTGTCGCGGATCTCGTTCGGGTCGCTCCCCGACGGAGACCACTGGGTCGTGATCCCGTGGCGGGAGCGGACCTCGTTGATGATGTCGACCGCCGTCTGTCCGCCCTGGATCTCGGCGATGATGTACCGGGCTTCATCGCCCGTGGCGATCCGGAGCGGCGAGTTGGCGCCCCGCACCTTCTGCGGGGCGTACAGGTCCTGCGACGCGTCGAACGCGGGCTTGGGGTTCACGGCGAGGTCGACCCGAGGGTCCGGCGTCCCCGTATCGTCGATCGTGAGGTTCCGGAACGCGGGCCCGACGCTCCAGTTCGAGAACTCCCACACGCGATACCAGACGCGGTTCTCCTCCTCGACCGTGTTCGTGGAGTAGGTGGCCGTGAGCTCGAAGCCCGGATCCACGGCCTGCGCGTCGGCGAGGGCCTCCTGGTCCTGCCCGAGGATGAGGCGCACCCGGGCCCTCCCCACGAGCGCAGCCTGGGTCACCGCACCTCCCGCGTTCCCGGCATTGATCGCCTCGGTGAAGTCGCCTTCGGCCATCGCGTAGACGTCTGCGGCCGTCAGCTCCGGGCCGTGTCCTCCGAAGGCCGCCGTGCAGAACAGGTCGCCCATCCAGGTGCGGGCGAAGCCGGTGTACATCGACAGCCGCGCATACTCGGGGGAGTCGGTTCCGGGAGCGGAGATCTCCGGGAAGTCGCCGTCCCGGATGCGCTGCCGGCCCTCGACGGACATCACGACGGCCTGCTGGAGGTTGCCGTAGAAGGAGCCGCCGATGCCGGTCCCGCGCCCCACGCCGCCGCCGATCTGGTCGGGCGCGACGTCACGCCGGTCGTAGTTCTGGATGGAGGGCGCAGTGCCCGAGTTGACGAATTCGTCACCGAACAGGCCGCCCCACACGATCTTCGCGTCGAAGGACTGGTAGAGGGTGGCCGTCGCACCGGTCATCAGCTCCTGCAGACCTATCGGGTGATCCGAACTCACCGTGTGCGGATTCGGATCGACCTCGAACAGCCCGCTGCAGCCGACGCCCCCGGCCACCACCACCAGGACGACGGCCGCAATCACACCCCATCGCCGATTCATCCTCACCTCCCTGTGCAGCTCGCGACCAGCCGCCGCCTCCACGGATCGTCCACTATCTCGGTGCATCGGGCCCCTCCTCAAAAGTTGACCGTCAACCGGGCGAAGAACGATCGCGCCGGCGGAAGGGTGAAGAAGTCGGCGGCGGCGTAGGAGTCGCTCCCGCCGTCGTAGCGCAGCTCGGGATCCAGGCCCGGGTAGTCCGTGATCGTGGCCAGGTTGTGTCCTCCCACCATGAGCCGCGCCGACTCCACGAAGCCCAGGAGGCGGACCGCCGCGGGCGGGAGCTCGTAGGACACCGTCACGTCACGCCACTTGATGAAGGCGGCATCGTGGATGAAGGGCGTGTTGAACTTCCCCTCCATCATGGCCTGCATCTCCGGCGATTCCTGTTGCCGGAGGGCGAACCGGCGAGACGTCGAGAAGCCGGGGATGAACGGCGTCCGGAAGCGCTCCCCCTGGTCCATCTTCACGAAGCCGCCGGCCCGCTCCACGAGCGTGTAGATGCTCAGCCGCTTGAACAGGGTCAGGGTCGTGGACAGTCCCTGCTGGTTGCTCGGCGTCGGCCGCCCCAGGTAGTTGTCGTAGGGACGCAGGGGATCGCCGATGTCGCCCGGGGCCAGGACGACGCTGCCGGGGACGATGTTGCCGTCGGTGTCCCGTTCGGCCGACTGCACGCGCCGACCGAAGTAGGCGCCCGGCGCGTAGCCTTCCCGGAACATCTGGTGGTCGGCGCTCAACCCGAACAGGATCGTGGGCTGGCCGCCCAGGCTGGAGACTTTCGCGTCCTGCGTGGAGACCTTGAGACCGAGCTCCCAGGTCACGTTGTCCGTGGAGATCACTTCTCCGCTGATCAGGCCCTCGAGCCCGTGGTTGGTGAGAGCTCCGATGTTCACGAACCGGCCGCCGAAGAAGCCGGTGGACGGTGCCACGTCGGTCTGGACGATCGCGTTGGTGGTCTTCTGGTGGTAGTACGTGCCCTTGAGGCTCAGCCGGCCCTCGAACAGGCTGGCGTCGAAGCCGCCCTCGAACTCCTCGTTCCGCTCGGCCGTGAGGTCCGCATTGCCGGGCTGGAAGGGCGCGATGCCCGTGACCTCGCTCCCGTTGTCGAGCAGACGCACGGGACGGAAGGTCCGGTCGGCCGCGAACGGGTTCGGGGCCTGCGCGGCCTTGCCCCACGCGAACCGGACCCGGAGATCGTTCACCGCGTCCAGGCTCCAGAACGGCATCTTGCTCAGGACGAGGGAAGCATTGGCGCTCGGCGAGACGATGGCGCCCTGGTTGGTGCCGAACGCGCTGTTGTCGTCCACGCGCACGGCGCCCGTCATGAACAGGTATTCACGGAAGTTGAACTGCTGCTGGAAGAAGGCCCCGCCCTCGATCTCCTCCAGGAGATCCGAGAAGCCCGTGGCCGTGAGCGCCGCGTCGCACGCGATGGCCGTCGAGCTCGCGAAGCCTCCCTGGCCGCTGCACCCCACCGTCTCCCGGTGCCGGTTCACGTACTGGGCGCCGACCGACGTCTGTCCCGACAGATCATCGGTCAGCCGCCAGCTGGCGGTCGTGGTCGCGTCGACCGAAGTGATCCTCTCCGTCACGCGACCGTCGTTCACGAGGCCCTTGGAGTTCGAGCCGAAGGGCCGGTCGGGATCGAGCGGCACGAGGTTGCGGTTCTTGGTCTGACTGTAGTCGATGCCGGCCGTCACGCGGCCGGTGAGCCAGCTCGTGGGGTTGGCCTGCACGATCGTGCTCCCGATGAAGCGCCCGAGGTCCTGGGTGTTCTGAATCGTCTCGAGCTTGGGGAAGTTCGCCGTGAGGTTGCCCTCGTGCGCGTCACAGAACGACGGATCGAGCCCGGAGATCAGGGTCCCCAGACACTGGCTCCCGTCCAGGCTGTGCGAGTAGATCGGAAGGCCTGCACCGGCGTTCGTCACGACCCCCACGGCGCTCCGGTCGTTGTCCGGAAGGCGTACGTGAGAGCCGATGAAGTTCGAGTTGAACGAGATGTGGATGAGGTCGCCCAGGGAGGTCGTCAGGTTGGCCCTGCCGCTGAACCGCTCCAGGTAGTTGTCGGGGAGCGTGCCGTCCTGGTGCTCGTAGCCCAACGACCCGTAGTAGTTCACGGCTTCCGCCCCGCCCCGCACGCTCATGTCGTAGCCCTGCGCGAGTCCGTTGCGGAACGGCCGCGTGAGCGGATCCATGAGCGGGTTGTTCTGCGCGAACACGTGGTCGGTCGTAGGGTTCTGGACCGGACGCCACTGCTGGAACTGGGGATCGTTGACGTCCGTGACGCCACCGAACGTGGTCAGGTCGAAGAAGTTGGCCGGATAGTCGGCCACGTCCCGATTGAACCCCTCCTGAACCGTGGCGGTGAAGGCGGGCCTGCCGGATTCACCGTGCTTGGTCGTGATGAGGATGACCCCCGCCGCCGCCTCCGATCCGTAGACGGCCGTGGCCGACGGACCCTTCACGACCTGGATGTCGGCAATGTCCTGCGGGTTGAGGTCGTCCATGCGGGAGATCGTCTGCCCGTTCCCGAAGTCGAACGACCCGGGGCCGGACCCGGTCTCGTTGCTGACGCGGACGCCGTCGATGTAGATGAGCGGGTTGTTGTCCTGCGTGATGCTCGTCGATCCACGTACGCGGATCTGTGACGCCGACCCGACCTCGCCCGACGCCGGCTCGATCGTGACGCCCGTCGTCCGCCCGTTGAGGAGGTCGGACACGTTCTGGACCGCACCCTTGTCGACCTCGGTCGCCGCGTCGAGCGTCTCGACGTCCGTGCCCAGCTGCTCGCGGCGCTGGGCCGTCGCGGCCACCGACACCACCAGCTCGCCCAGGTTCAGCGCCTGGGCGGAGAGCGCGAAGTCCAGGGTCGTCGTCTCCCCGCCCCGAACGGTCGCCGAGCGCGTCTGCGTGCCGAAGCCGATCAGGGTCACCCGCACCTGGTACGTGCCGGGAGCCACGCTGATCACGTAGCGACCGTTCTCATCGGTGAGCGCTCCCGCGCTCGTGCCGGTCACCTGCACCGTAGCGTTCGAGAGGGTGGCCCCGGAGGACTGCGTGACCACCCCGGAGATCGTCCCTTCCTGGGCGGCGAGGGAGTTCGGCCACGCCGCACCCAGGAGGAACAGGAGAGCCGTGCAACCGCGGACCACGTGGCGGAGTCTCATGGACCATCCTCCTTGACTCTGGCCCCAAGTGCTGGAGCGGGCTTGACCTCCGAGGTTGACCCGGAGCGTTGTCGACGGTACGTTGCATGTTGTATACCGAGCACAGGAGACAGCGTACAACGCTATCAGCCGGCCGTCAAGGCGCCACATGCGGAGCGGGAGGTCGAAAAACGGACGCAGTCGCCTCCGCCCGGCTCCATGAGCCCCCTCCCCCGGAGTCCACCGGTCCCCGTGGACTCGGACACACGACCTTGGCGTTTGGACCTCCATCGGCAGAGATTGCAGGAGAATGAATCATCCCATTCGACCCGAGCCCATTCGGGATGCTGCGCGCCGAGTCCTGATGGACCGCCTGCTGGCCGGGGTCCTCAGGCCCGGGACGCGCATCAACGAGACGGACCTGGCCGAGGAGTTCGGCGTGAGCCGCACTCCTCTCCGGGAAGCGCTCTTCCTGCTCGCCGCGGAGGGGCTGATCGAGAGCAGGCCCCGGCGGGGCTTCTACGTATCGGAGCTCGATCCCGACACGGCGCGCGACCTCTACATGACCCTGGGAGGCCTGGAGGCGCTGGCGCTCGACGAGTCCCGCCCGCCCGACGAGGAGCAGGTGGCGGCGCTGCGGGCCATCGACCAGGAGCGGGCACGACGCCCCGAGGACCACGATCCGGCCGAGGCCGTCGACCTGGACATCGAGTGGCACCAGACCCTGGTCAGCGGCTGCTCGAACATGGAGCTCCTGGCCCTCATCGAGCAGTGCCGCCAGCGGGTGTATCGCTACGAGTACGCCTACGTGGCCGACTTCGGGCGCATGGGGAGCAAGGGCCTCGAGCAGCATGCCCTGATGGCCAGCGCCCTGGAGCGTGGCGATCCGGCCGAGGCCGCACGCCTGGTGCGGGCCCACTGGGAGTACGGGGCCCGCTCACGCGTGCGGTGGCTGAGCAGCGAGGGGATCATCGAGGGCGAGAGTCGGGAGCGACCCCAACGGCAAGGCGAAGCTACCTAGGTTCACCGCCGGCTACGGGCCCATCCTCGGGCCTCGAGGTCGCCGACACGACACTGGGGAATCTCCTTCCCGCAGTAACACGAAGCCACCATCGCACCCACCTGGACAAGGGCGCCTTCACCTACGGGACTGACTCAGCGAAGCCTCACGACCCAAACCTGCATGTAGGACGAAAGCAGGTTGCCGCTCGCGTCCCGGACCTTCAGCGCCGTAGCCGGGCGGCTCGTCCCGTCCACGGCCAGGTAACCGGCAGAGCTCGAGCGGATGTCCCCGCTGGCCTGCCAGTCGGCAAAGGGAGCTTCGAGCGGTGTGAGATGCTTGGTGGCCACCGTATTCTGCTCGAAGTCGAACAGGTTCCAGCTCGTGAACGTCAGCGACGGATCGGGATTCGAGATCCGGTCGTCCACGTACAGTGCCGCCGACCACTCGGCCATCAGGGTCTCGAGCGGAACGCCGACCACGTCAGCGGCCATCTGAGGGCCGGTCGCCGTATCCGCGATGAGCGCCTGCTGGAGCCCCTGCTCACCACCCGGGTACGCGGGGCCGTAGCGATCCGACAGCCAGCGCAGGAAGCTCCAGCCGACGCCATACCACAGCGAGCGCGACACGCACGGCGTGGGCTGACGCTGCCACCAGCCGCACTGCTCCGGGGCGCCGGCGATGGACGCCGACGAGGAGGGATCCCAGCCGAAGTAGAAGAACAGGTCCTGGACGGCTTCCGCGTACCAGTCGAACTGGTCGATTCCGGACGTGTTGAGTGCGACGTCGTAGCCGTAGTTCTGGTAGGGCACGCGCCCGGTCGCGGCATGACCCACGACCTCCTGTCCGAGGACGGCCTGCCCTTCGGCCATCGACGGGTCCATCCAGTCGTGAGACGCCGCAAACCGCCGCCCGACCTGGATCAGGTGAACGAGCTCGTGGGCCATGATGGTCGGAGCCCGCTGTAGCTCGTCGGTTCGGGTACTCGAAGTACCGTACAGGCCATTGGGATCGGGCACGCGGCCGTAATAGATCTCCCCCTCATCACTCGATGGGCAGTAGAGACCCGTGGTCGAACTCCTCGGATACAGGTCACCCGGGAACACGAAACCGAGGAGTGTTGTCCCGCTCACGCCCGTGCTCATCGCATTCAATTCCTTCGAGAAGACGACGACGATGTGGCCATTCCCGTCCAGATCCCCCGGATCTCCGAAATAGGCCACATCAGTCGCGAAGATGGTGTTGTCCAGTCGATCCGAGAGGTCCTGATAGTCGGCCTGCGTGAATCCGTTGGCCGGATTGGCCGTATCGGCAACGATGATCGCCCGGGTTCCTATCGCCTGCACGGTTGCGGTCACCGACGAGTACGTGCTACAAGGATCGCTGGCCGCGTAATCGGGCACCCGCAAGGCCACGGTGTCACCCACGTTCGCGCTTCCGCTCACCGATAACAGCACCCGCGGTCCCGAGCCGGCGCTCCGCAGAGCGGGCAAAGACTGGCTCGGATCCAGATGGGCCCGCTCCCAGTCCCGCAGTCGCATCTCGGCCCGCCACTGTCCACCGGACTGCTCGAACGTCGGCGAGACGGCTCCTGCGCCCGATGTGCGCGTCCTCTGAGTCAGCGCGGGAGCTTCCACGTTCGCCGCCCCCGACCCGTCCGCCGCCTCCGCCACCAGTGAGACGGTCGTGAGTGCGTCGACCGTGGCCGACAACGACTGCACTCCCACCAGGTACCTCTCGGACGACGAGCTCTGGTCGAACTGCAGGCAGAAGTCCGAGGGGTTCGTGATCACCGCCTGCTGCCCCACGCCGAGCGACACC
>Ga0209918_1001303_pt1 | contig 13685 bp, 10 predicted proteins | sample SalPonD_shore_MG_FD_185712 | JGI IMG/M metagenome (GOLD analysis project Ga0209918, IMG submission 185712) | Salt pond soil microbial communities from South San Francisco under conditions of wetland restoration - Salt Pond MetaG... | ecosystem: Environmental > Aquatic > Marine > Intertidal zone...
AGTTACCTTGCGATATTTCACGGCCACCTCCCGTGCCACTCGTCCCGCGACGGCGGCACCTGCTTGCCAATCAAATCTTTTCCGGATCTTGCTCATCCTGTCCTTCACCAAGACCACGCGAGCGCCAGTACAGGAACAGCGCCGGAATCACGATCAACGTGAGCACGGTGGCGCTCGCCATGCCGCCCACCATGGGCGCGGCAATGCGCCGCATGACGTCCGAGCCAGTACCTCCGCCGAACATGATCGGCAGGAGCCCCGCGATGATGGCCGATACGGTCATCATGATGGGGCGCACGCGCATCAGCGCGCCGGCGATCACCGCCTGCCTGACGTCAGCCCGGATCATCGTGCGGTCCTCCAACACCGCCTGCTCGCGCTGTTCCCGCAGCGCCTGGTTGAGATAGACCAGCATCACCACGCCGATCTCCACGGCAACGCCCGCCAAGGCGATGAAGCCGACGCCCACCGCGACGCTCAGGTCGTAATGCAACAACCACAGCAGCCACACTCCGCCGACGAGGGCCATGGGCAGCGTGCCCATGATGATCAACACCTCGGGAATGCTTCGGAAATTCAGATAGAGCAGAAGCATGATGATGGCGAGCGTCAGCGGCACCAGCACCGACAGCCGCTGCTTGGCGCGGACCATGTACTCGTACTGGCCGGACCAGGCCAGGGAATAGCCCGGCGGCAGCTTGACGCCGTCGGCCACCACCTGCTGGGCCTCGGCGACGTAGGAGCCCAGGTCGCGGCCACGGATGTCCACGTAGGTCCAGCCGTTGAGGCGCGCGTTTTCGCTCTTGATCATCGGCGGACCGTCCTCGACGCGCACGTCGGCGACGTCGGCCAGGGCGATGCGCTCGCCCTGGGGCGTGACGATGGGGAGCTGGCGGAGCTGCTCCACCGAGTCGCGCACCTGGCGCGGGTAACGCAGGTTCACCGGGTAACGCTCCCGGCCTTCCACGGTCTGGGTCACGTTCATGCCGCCCACGGCGGTGCGCACGATTTCCTGGATGTCGGCGATGTTGAGCCCGTAACGGCTGGCGCGCTCGCGGCGGATGTCGGCGACGACGTAGCGGCCACCGGCGACGCGCTCCGAGTACACGGAAGCCGTTCCCGGTACGTCCGCGAGCACCCTCTCCAGCTGCGTGCCGACCTTCTGGATGACATCAAGGTCGGGCCCGGCCACCTTGATGCCCACCGGCGTCTTGATGCCGGTGGCCAGCATGTCGATACGCGTCTTGATGGGCATCACCCAGGCGTTGGTCAAACCGGGGAATCGAACCAGCCGGTCGAGCTCCGCCGTGATCGAATCCATGGTCATGCCGTCGCGCCACTCATCGCGCGGCTTTAGCTGGATGATGGTCTCGATCATGGTCAGCGGCGCCGGGTCCGTGGCGGTATCCGCCCGGCCCACCTTGCCGAACACGGTCTTCACCTCCGGCAGCGTGGCGATCAGCTTGTCGGTCTGCTGCAGGATCTGCCTGGCCTTGCCCGCGGAAACCCCCGGGTAGGTGGTGGGCATGTAAAGCAGGTCGCCCTCGTCCAGCGGCGGCATGAACTCCGAGCCCAGGCGCGTCACCGGCCACAAGCCCACGATCAAAACCGCCAGACCGCCGGCGAGCGCCGGTTTCGGGTGCCGCAACACGGCGTTGATCACGGGGCGATACACCGCGACGAGCGCCCGGTTGATGGGATTGGCATGCTCGGGCATCACCCGGCCGCGGATGAACAGCCCCATCAATACCGGCACCAGGGTCACGGAAAGGCCCGCCGCCGCCGCCATGGCATAGGTCTTGGTGAAGGCCAGCGGCGCGAACATGCGACCTTCCTGGGCCTGCAGGGAGAACACGGGCAGGAAGGAGAGCGTGATGATCAGGAGCGAGAAGAACAGCGCCGGCCCCACTTCCGCCGAGGCGCGGCCGATGGCCTGCCAGCGGTTGGCGTCGGTGAGCTCCGCGCGCTCCATGTGCTTGTGCACGTTCTCGATCATCACGATGGCCGCGTCCACCATCGCCCCGATGGCGATGGCTATGCCGCCCAGCGACATGATGTTGGCGTTGATGCCCTGCTGGTGCATGACGATGAACGCCGCCAGGATGCCGATGGGCAGGCTCACCATCACCACCAGCGAGGAACGCAGGTGGAACAGGAACACCGCGCATACCAGCGCCACCACCAGGAACTCCTCGAGCAGCTTGTGCTTGAGGTTTTCCACGGCGCGGTCGATCAGCCCGGAACGGTCGTAGGTGGTGACGACTTCCACCCCTTCCGGCAGCCCCGACTTCAATTCCTCGAGCTTGGCTTTCACGCCCTGGATGGTCTTCAACGCGTTTTCGCCGTAACGCATCACGATAATGCCGCCGGCCACCTCCCCCTCGCCATCCAGGTCGGTGATACCACGGCGCATCTGCGGGCCCAGCCGCACGTCGGCCACGTCCCTGAGCATCACCGGCGTGCCGTTGTCGTTGATGCCCAGCGGGATCTGCCTGAGCGTCTCAATGCCGTCCAGGTAGCCGGTGGCGCGCACCATGTACTCGGCCTCGGCCATCTCGATCACCGAGCCGCCCACTTCCTGGTTGCCGTTCCGGATCGCGCTGCTGACCCGGTCCAGGGTCAGCCCGTAGGCGCGCAGCCGATCCGGGTCCACCACCACCTGGTACTGGCGCACCATGCCGCCCACGCTGGCCACCTCGGCAACGCCCGGCACGGTCTGCAGCTCGTATTTCAGGAACCAGTCCTGGAGGCTGCGCAGGTCGGCCAGGCTGTGCCGCCCCGTGCGGTCCACCAGCGCGTACTCGAACACCCAGCCGACGCCGGTGGCATCGGGACCCAGCGCGGGACGGGCGCCGTCCGGCAGGTTCGGGGTCACCTGGCTCAGGTACTCGAGCACCCGGGAGCGGGCCCAGTACAGGTCCGTGCCGTCCTCGAAGATCACGTAAACGAAGGAATCGCCGAAGAAGGAATAACCGCGCACGGTGACCGCGCCGGGCACGGCCAGAAGCGCGGTGGTCAGCGGATAGGTGACCTGGTCCTCCACCACCTGGGGCGCCTGGCCGGGGAAACGGGTCTTGACGATGACCTGCACGTCCGAGAGATCCGGTATGGCGTCCACCGGCGTCTCGCGCATGGCATACAGTCCCCAGGCCGTGAGCAGCACCGCCAGCAGCAGCACCAGGAAGCGGTTGCCCAGGGACCAGCGGATGACCGCGGCGATCATGATCCGCCTCCCGCGCCGTGGTCGTGCTGGTGGGCCGGCGGCGATTCCGGCTCCGCTTCGCCTGCGCGCAGCATCTCCGCTTCCAGGTTGGCCTCGGAGTCGATCAGGAACTGCCCCGACACCACCACCCTCTGGCCGGCATCGACGCCGGACAGGATCTCCACCCGGTCACCGGACTCGATGCCCACCTGCACCGGGACCGCCTGGAAGCGTCCGTCGCCGGTGGCGAGCACCACGCGGTCCAGGTGACTACCGCGAATGAGGGCTTCACGCGGCACACTTACCGCATCCGCTCTCTCCGGGCCGAGGATCAGCAAGTCGGCGAACATGTTGGGCTTGAGGATCACGCCCGGGTTCGGGAGCTGGATGCGAACCCGCGCGGTACGGGTCTTTGGGTCCAGCTCCGGGTAGATGTAGTCCACCGCCCCGCGCCAGCTTCGTCCCGGCAGGTAGTCGAACTGCACGTCCGCCGGCTGACCCACCTGGAGGGTCGCCACCTGGCGCTCGAACACCTCGCCGATGATCCAGACGGTGTCCAGGGCGGCCACGGTCATCACGTCCATGTCGGGCTTGACGAACATGCCCTGGCGCACTTTCAGGTCCGACACGAAACCGTCCACAGTGCTGGTCACCGGCACCAGCCGGCTCACCTCACCGGTTTTCACCAGCCGCTCGATCTGGTCTGCCGCCATGCCCAGCGAGGCAAGCCGCTCGCGGGAAGCGGCAAGCAGTTCCACGCTGCCCCGCTTTTTCGCCGCCAGCAATTCTTCCTGCGCGGTAACCAGGGGCCGCGAATAGAGCTCGAACAGAACCTGACCCTTTTTCACCGGATCGCCGGAGGCCAACACATTCAGCTTCTCGATCCAGCCCTCCGTGCGGGTGTGCACGTGCTCGAGCTCGTCCTCGTCGTACTGCACGTAGCCCACCGTGGATATTCGCTGGTGCAGGGTGCCCTGCTCCGCTGCGGCGGTCTTCACGCCCAGGTTGTTGACCACGGCGGGATCGATGAGCACGGTGCCGGGCGCATCCCCTGAGGCGTGAGCATCGCCCGGGTAGACCGGCACCAGCTCCATGCCCATGGGCGACTTGCCGGGCCTGTCGCTGCGGAAGCTCGGGTCCATGGGCGCCACCCAATACAGAGGCTTTCGGGCACCGTCCGCCTCATCACCGCCGCCGGGAACCAGGTAGCGGCCGGCCATCACGCCGGCCAGCGCCGCGGCGACCAGCCCCGCAATCATGAGTGCCTTACGCATCGGAGTTTCCTCCCAGGTATTCGATTTGCGCCCAGGCCCGCGCCCGGTCGGTCCTGAGGTGCAGGAGTTCCAGGTGCGAGTCCAGGACCGTGATGTGGGCGCGCATGACATCCGCGAAATCGCCGGTGTCGTTGCGATAGGCGAGCAACGCGGCGTCCGCCTGGTTCTCGGCCTGCGGTATGACCCGAGTCCGGTACAGCCCGATGCGTTCGTCCAGCTGCTCCCAGCTCGCGCGGGCGGACTCCAGGTCCCGCTTCATGCCGCGCAGGGCGTCGCGCCAGTCGGACTCAAGGGCGGAGGCATCGCTCACCGCGGCGGCCACGTCCCGGTCCTGCCGGTTCCCGGTGAACAGGGGCACGTCCAGGCTGACCATCACGGAGAAGAAGTCCGGCCGGGACATGCCCAGGGTGTCGGTGCCGTTGCGGATCCCGTAGCTGGCGTCGAGGGACCAGCCGGGCCGGTACTCGGCGCGCGCCCGGTCCACGGCCGCCTCGCCGGCCTGGATGCGCTCGCGCATGGCAAGCAGTGCGGGGTGCTCGAGCAATCCGGCCTCCAGGGCATCCAGGGGCGGCTCCGCATCCCATCCGGGCCAGCCTTCGGCGATGGGCCTATCTTCCAGGTCGGCGCCGAGCCAGCGCGCCAGCTCGGCCCTCGCGACCCGGACCCGCTCCTTGAGCTGCAACTCGCGATCCACGAGCCGCGACAGCTCGAGCTCGGCCCGGATCACGTCCTGCTGGTTGTTCCGGCCCTGGGCGTACAGCGCCCGGCTCACGTCCACCAGGTCCGAAAACAGGTCACGGTCGCCCTGGACGGTCGCCAGGGAAGACTCCTGCAGGCGCACGTCCAGCCAGGCGCGACGGACCTCGAGCACCACCTGGCGGCGCCTGGCATCGGCGTTCTCGTCCATGCCGCGCGCCAGCGCCTGGTATTGGCGGCTGCCGGCCTGCCGCGCGCCCCGCGGGGGAAACATCTGGCGCACGCCCAACTGCGCCTGGGTCATGGGCTCCTGGCTGAAGGCGAATGTATCGGTGGGCAGGTTCAGCATTCCCAGGCGGACCTGCGGGTCCGGCAATTCGCCGGCGGATACCGAGCGTTCCCGGTTGGCGGCCGCGCGTGATTCGGCGGCCTGGATGCCGGGCTCGGCGCCCAGGGCGAGGCGCTCGGCCTCGGCCAGTGTCAACGGTGCGTCAGCCGCGTGCGCGGCACTCGCGATCAGGCCCATCAGGGCCGGGACAATCCAGCGGTTCATCTTCGTTTCCTCGACGGTCCAACGGCACGGGGACCCGGTCCGGATGGACCGGGCTCCGGTCAGGAAAACGAAGCGGTGTCAGAGCCTGAGACGGCCCGAGGTGAGATAAAGCGTCCGTCCGAACGTGACGGCGCTCGCTGGGACAAGGAGTCGGTGCGAGCGGGAAACCCGCAAGCCCGCATCGGGCCGGGGCGACAGCGCCACTACCGGCGCCGGCGGCGGCCGGTCGGCTCCCGCGTCACCGTCGGCCGGGCGGGCCGCGGAAGCGCTCTTCAGGAAAGGGGCGCTGCAATCGTCGCCGGCCATGCGGTCGGGGCAATGCGTCATGCCCGACTCATGCTGGTGCCCGGCGCAGCACGAGCTGCCATGGCGCTCGGTGGCCCCGCCGTGGTGATCGCAGGCCGCCGCCCACTGCACGTGGACCAGCGCGGCCAGCGCAAGCATCACTGCCGGCAGCCAGCCCGGGCCGCGTCGAGCGTTCATGGCGAAACCCCGTTCATGGCGCGAATCATAGCCGGAAATTGGCGCCCGTGGACTTGACGCACGTCAATCCGTTGCCTCCGCCGGTCGGCGCGGACCGGGCGCCGGATCACAAGGGCACCTTCCTGAGCCGCAGCGCGTTGCCGATCACCGACACCGAGCTGAAGCTCATGGCGGCCGCGGCGATCATGGGGCTCAGCAGCAGCCCGATGAACGGGTACAGCACGCCGGCGGCGATGGGAATCCCCAGGCTGTTGTAGCCGAAGGCGAAAAACAGGTTCTGCCAGATGTTGCGCACCGTGGCTCGGCTCAGCCGGCGCGCCCGGACGATGCCGTTGAGGTCGCCCCGGACCAGCGTGACGTCGGCGCTTTCCATGGCCACGTCCGTGCCCGTGCCCATGGCGATGCCCACATCGGCCCGCGCCAGCGCCGGCGCGTCGTTGATGCCGTCGCCGGCCATGGCCACGCGGGCGCCTTCCGACTGCAGCCGCTCGATGACCGCGTACTTGTCCTGGGGTTTCACCTCCGCGTGTACCTCGTCGATGCCCAGCTCGCCGGCGACGGCCCGGGCCGTGGTCTCGCTGTCGCCGGTGAGCATGACGATGCGAAGGCCTTCCCGGTGCAGCTCGCGGATGGCTTCCGGCGTCGATGGCTTGACGGGATCGGCCACGGAAACCAGGCCGGCCAGTTCGTCGCCCACGGCCAGGAACATCACGGTCTGGCCCCGCTCGCGGAAGCTCTCCGCGTCCCCGGACACGGACTCCAGCGACACGTTGCGATCCCTCATCAACGCCGGGTTGCCCAGCGCCACGGGCTTGCCGTCCCAGGCGCCGACCACGCCCTTGCCGGTGGGCGCGTCGAAGTCGGTGACGGCGACGGGATCGATACCCCGATCCCGTGCGCCGTCCACGATGGCCGCGGCCAAGGGGTGCTCGCTGCCGCGTTCCAGCCCGGCGGCCACCGCCAGCACGGTCCCGGCGTCGAATGCACCTTGCGGCTCGATCTTCTGCAACTCGGGCTTGCCCTCGGTGAGCGTGCCGGTCTTGTCCACCACCAGCGTATCCACCTGGCGCATCACCTCGATGGCCTCGGCGGTGCGAAACAGCACGCCCAGGTTGGCGCCGCGCCCGGTAGCCACCATGATGGAAATCGGTGTCGCCAGTCCGAGCGCGCAGGGGCAGGCGATGATCAGCACCGCCACCGCCACGATCAGGGCGTAGGCCAGGCTGGGCGGTGGGCCGACCAGGGCCCAGACGACGAACGCCACGGCGGACACCGCCATCACCGCCGGCACGAACCAGCCCGCGACCCGGTCGGCCAGCTTTTGCAGGGGCGCCTTGGAGCGCGCGGCCTGGGCCACGAGCTGGACGATCTGGTTGAGCATGGTGTCCTCGCCCACGTGCTCGGCCTCGATCACCAGCGAACCGGTGCCGTTCACCGTCGCGCCGATGACCCGGTCGCCGCCCGACTTCTCCACCGGGACCGGCTCGCCGGTGAGCATGGATTCGTCCACGCTGCTATGGCCTTCCACTACCTTGCCGTCCACCGGAAGCTTCTCGCCGGGGCGCACGCGCAGCCGGTCGCCGACGCGGATGCGCTCGATGGGAATGTCTTCTTCCCCGTCTGCCGTGATCCGGCGCGCCGTCTTCGGGGCCAGGCCCAGCAGCGCCTTGAGCGCCTGGGACGTTCGCCCCCGGGCGCGCAGTTCCAGTACCTGGCCCAGCAGCACCAGTGTGACGATCACGGAAGCCGCCTCGAAATACACCGCGACCATGCCGTGCTCGTCCCGGAACGCCGGCGGGAACTGCCCCGGCATCAACGCGGCCGCCAGGCTGTAGGAATAGGCGACCGCCACGCCCAGCCCGATCAGCGTGAACATGTTCAGGTTCCAGGTCCTGATCGACTTCAAGCCGCGCACGAAAAACGGCCAGCCGCCCCAGAGCACCACCGGGGAAGCGAGGAGCATTTCCAGGAGCACGCGCCACTTCGGCGCAAGCCAGTCATTGATCCCGAGTACCGGGATCTCGTGACCCATGGCCAGCAGCAGCACGGGCAGACTCAAGGCCGCGCTCACCCAGAAGCGCCGGGTCATGTCCTTGAGCTCCGGGTTTTCCTCTTCCTCGGCGGTAACGGTCATGGGTTCGAGGGCCATGCCGCACTTCGGGCAGTCCCCCGGTTCATCCTGGACGATCTCCGGGTGCATGGGGCAAGTCCATTGCGTGCGCTGTCGTACCGGACTCAACGGCTCCAGGGCCATGCCGCACTGCGGGCAATCCCCCGGCCCGTCGTTGCGCACCTCCGGGTGCATCGGGCAGGTGTAGTCACCCGGGCCCGCGCGCGCGGCCGGATTTCGCTTCGTTTCGACGTGCTGATGGTGGCAAGTGTGCTGGTCGTTCATGGAAGATCCCTCCTCCGCCTAATCCGCGTACCGGTCCAGCGCCCGGAAAAGTTCTTCCAGCTTCGCCGCGCTCTCGGTGCGCCTGCTGCTGCCCGCCGCACCGGTAATGCAGTGTTCCGCGTGCTCCCGCAGCACGGCCTGCTCCACCTTTCGCAGCGCGGCGCGCGCGGCGCGAAGCTGGGTGAGGATGTCCACGCAATAACGCTCGTCCTCGACCATGCGGATCAGCCCCGCGACCTGGCCGTGGATGCGCTTGAGGCGTGTGAGCTGGCTCTTGTGGGTGGCGTGCGCAGCCATGGATGCAATATACCCCCATGGGGTATCTTTGACAAGCCCATGGCATCACGAGCCCCGACCCACCGTTTCACTCCTGGGATTTGCATCCTGAAATTCACATAGGTAGGGTCCTCCACGGGAGTGGGAGATAAACACCACATTTACGAAAACAATTCGATACGATCGTGGTGCCCCCTCCCGTCGCAGGCGCGGGTCGCCCCATGCGGGGCCGCGGAGGCCCGGGCGGACCCGCCAATCCTTGAATCAACCCCTATCAGAGGGAGGGAGAAGAGATGAAAAGACTGGTAACCATACTGAGCACCCTGGTGCTCTCCACGATGCTCGCGGGTCCGGCGATCTCAGCGCCGCCGGCCAACGCGGGCCCGCCGTCCGGGATCCTGGGCCTGAACAGTCCCAGGCGCGTGCCGGACCAGTTCATCGTCGTGCTGAATCCGCGCAGCAACGCGCGCGCCATGGCGACCCGGATGGCCCGACGCCACGGCGGCACCGTGCTTCATGTTTACGAGCACGCGCTGAAGGGCTTCGCCATCCGCCTGCCGGAACCCGCCGCGGAAGCCATCGCGCGCAACCCCAACGTGGCGTACGTGGAGGCGGACCAAACCGTGAGCCTGAACGCGACCCAGTCCCCGGCCACCTGGGGCCTGGACCGCGTGGACCAACGCAGCCTGCCGCTGGACAACGCCTACACCTACGACTTCGACGGCACGGGCGTGGACGCCTACATCATCGACACGGGCATCCGCGTGACCCACAACCAGTTCGGCGGGCGCGCCTTGCTGGACTTCACCGCCGTCAATGACGGCAACGGGGCCAGTGACTGCAACGGTCACGGTACCCACGTGGCCGGCACCGTGGGCGGCTCCACCTACGGCATTGCCAAGAACGTCGCCCTGCACGCGGTACGCGTGCTGGATTGCCAGGGCTCCGGTACCACCTCCGGCGTGATCGACGGCATCGACTGGGTAACCAACAATCACGCGAGCCCCGCGGTGGCCAACATGAGCCTGGGCGGCGGTGTCTCCACCTCGCTGGACAACGCGCTGAACAACTCCGTGGCGTCGGGCGTGTTCTACGCGGTGGCGGCGGGCAACAGCAACGCGGACGCCTGCAACTCCTCGCCCTCGCGCGCCGCGGAGGCCTACACGATCGCCGCCACGGACGACACGGACACGCGCGCCTCGTTCTCCAACTTCGGGAGCTGCGTGGACATTTTCGCGCCCGGCGTGAACATCACGTCCTCGTGGAATACCAGCGACACGGCCACCAACACCATCAGCGGCACCTCCATGGCCACCCCGCATGTGACGGGTGCCGCCGCGCTGGTGCTGGACGAGGATCCATCGCTGACGCCCGACCAGGTGAAGCAGACGCTCACCAATCGGGCAACGGCCAACGTGGTGACAGACCCGGCCGGTTCGCCGAATCTGCTGCTGTACACCCTCGCCGCGTCCGGCGGCGGTGGCGGTGGCGGTGGCGGAAGCCAGTCCACCGTGTTTTCCGAAGACTTCGACGCCGCCGCTGGCGGCGGAGAGGCCCCGGGCTGGAACAAGTCCAGCGCCACCAACGACCTGTGGCGCCTGGCCAGCGATTGCGTGAGTGCCCCGTCGGGCAGCTTCCAGCTCGCCTTCAGCCGCACCTCGCCCAACTGCGACTACGACGTGGGCACCGCGAGCGGCTGGGCGCGCTCGCCCAACATCGACCTGAGCGGCGCGACGGCGGCGACGCTGAAGTTCGATCACTTCTGGGAGACCGAATCCTACAGCGGTGCCTTCGACGTGATGGAAGTCCAGGTGAGCGCCAATGGCGGTTCCACCTGGAGCACCATCGAGACGATCGACTCCAGTGACTCGAACCCGGCCGGTTACGTGTCCGAGAGCCTGGACGTATCGAGCTTCATCAGCTCCTCGTTCCGGATCCGGTTCATGTTCGACAGCCAGGACGGCGTCAACAACGACTTTCTCGGCTGGTACGTGGATAACGTGGAAGTCACCGCCAACTGAGGCGAATTGGACAGGCCCCAGCTGTCCCCCGTGCCCCCGGGCTCCGGCCCGGGGGCCTTTTTATCGGTTCATTGCGGAATTCGCGGGGCGATTGCGGCACATGATCGCGCCCGTCCGGGCGCTCCTACACGCGCGGGCCACGCTGGTCCGGGAGCTTCCACTCGTCGCCGATGATCGGGTCCGGGGCATCGTCGGGCTCGTCCTCCCAGCTGTAGCGGCGTCGCGACCAGGGAAGGCGCGGATCGCGATTGCGAAACAGCAACGCGCAGGCGACGCCGAATACGGCACCCGACAGGTGCGCCTCGAAGGAAATGTCGGGATCCGTGGGGAAGATGCCCCAGATCATGGACCCATAGAGAAAGAAGGAAAGCATTGCGAGCACGACCGCCAGCCGGTCGCGGCGGATGACCCCGGAGAAGAACAGGAAGAACATGAGCCCGGTGGCCACGCCGCTGGCGCCTATGTGGAACGACTCGCGCCCGATCAGCCAAATACCCAATCCCGAACCGATCCACAGGATCGGCAGTACCAGGTACCAGGAACGCGGATAGCCGAACAACAGGCCCGTGCCGAGCAGGATGAGCGGCGTCGAGTTCGCCGACAGGTGCTGGAAGCCGCCATGCACCAGCGGCGCGGTGAGCAGCCCCACCAGCCCGCTCACGTGACCCGGGCGCACTCCCAGGGACACCAGGTTCCAACCCAGCATCCAGGCCACGATCTGAATCCACCAGAGCAATGCCACGAAGGCAATCGCGGCCATCGCGCATTTCGCGATGGAACGGCGCCGGACCGGATTGGCGTCTCGCTGGGCCATGGCAGTTGTAGATGGGGACGACCTTGGCATAATGCCAGCCCATGGCCAAGGGTACTCACGACTACCGGGACGACCCGCGCAACGCGGACGTGAAGATCAGCGTCAACGGCGAGCTTCGCGCGCGCCCGGAGGCCGTCGTTTCGGTGTTCGACTCGGGCTTCATGCTTGGCGACGGCGTCTGGGAGGGCGTGCGGGTTCACGACGGCGGCCTGCCCTTTCTCGACGCCCATCTGGACCGGCTCTGGGAGGGTGCGGCGGCCATCGACATGGACCCGGGGCTGAGCCGGGAGGCGTTGACGGAACGCATCCTTGAGACCCTGCGCGCCAATGAAATGCGCGACGGCGTGCACGTGCGCCTGATGGTGACCCGGGGCGTTCGTTCCACGCCCTACCAGGATCCACGCGTCGTCGTGGGTCCGCCCACCGTCGTGATCATCCCGGAGTACAAGGAACCGCTACCCGAGACCGTGGAACGGGGCATTCGCCTGTTCACCGTGCACGTGCGCCGCGGGCGGCCCGACGTCCAGGATCCCAAGCTCAACAGCCATTCCAAGCTGAACTGCATTACCGCCTGCATCCAGGCCACGAAAGCCGGATACGACGAGGGGCTGATGCTGGATCCCCAGGGTTTCGTAGCCACCTGCAATTCCACGCATTTCTTCATCGTGCGCGACGGCGAGGTATGGACTTCCACCGGCGACTACTGCCTGGGCGGCATCACCCGGGGCAACGTGATCCGCCTGTGCCGCGAAAACGGCATCCCGGTTCACGAGAAGAACTTCAGCCTGACCCAGGTCTATTCCGCGGACGAGGCCTTCGTCACCGGCACCTTCGCGGGGCTGGTTCCGGTGCGCGAAGTGGACGGCCGCACCATCGGGGCGGGCGCCCGTGGACCGTTGGTCGAACGCCTGCAGGGGCTCTACAAGAAGCTGGTCTCGGAGGAAAGCGGCAAGGGACCGAGAATTTGAGTGTGCGCATTGCCATGTGGTCCGGGCCGCGCAACATTTCCACGGCCATGATGCGCTCCTGGGAAAACCGGGGCGACACGGCGGTCTCCGACGAACCCTTCTACGCCCATTACCTGGTGAAAACGGGCGCGCCCCACCCCGGCCGCGAGGCCATCATCGCTTCCCAGCCCACCGACTGGCGGGAAGTGGCGCAATCGTTGACCGGCCCCATCCCGGGCGGCCTGGAGATCTGGTACCAGAAGCACATGGCCCAACACTTCCTGGACGCCATGGACACCGACTGGCTCGCAGGCGTTACCAACGCGTTCCTGATCCGCGACCCGGAGCTGGTGGTAGCCTCCTTTACCCGGACGCGGCCGGACGCGGCGTTCTGGGAGCTTGGCTTCGAGCAGCTGTCCCACCTTTTCCGGGCGGTCAGGGACATGACCGGGGAGCCGCCACCGGTGCTGGACGCCGCCGACGTGCTGAAGGACCCGGAGGGCATGTTGCGGGCGCTTTGCGATCGCGTGGACGTGGCGTTCACGCCGCGCATGCTGGAATGGCCGCCGGGGCTGCGCGGCACCGACGGCGTCTGGGCCGGGGACTGGTATCACAACGTGGCGCAATCCACCGGATTCGCCCCCTACCGGCCGCGCACGGTCAGCCTGGACGCGCGTCAGCGCGAGCTGGCCGAACGTTGCCGGCCGCACTATGACCTGCTGCACCAACACCGGCTGCAGGCCTGGGCACAGTAGGGTGGGTTGAGCGGCAGCGAAACCCACGCGGTTTTGGGCACCGGGGCTGAAGAAATCTAAAGCTGGGCAGCTACAATTGCGGTGACGAACCCGCGCCCGCCACACCTGTCCAAATGGATATGAGACGCTTCCTGCCACTGCTGATCGGCCTTCTGCTCGCCGCCGGCCCGGCGTTTGCGGGGGACGGTGGCACCGCGTGGCGCTGGGTGGACCAGAATGGCGTGGTGCACTTCAGCGACCAGCCACCCCCGGATGCCGCGAACGCGGAA
>Ga0209918_1001304_pt1 | contig 13683 bp, 18 predicted proteins | sample SalPonD_shore_MG_FD_185712 | JGI IMG/M metagenome (GOLD analysis project Ga0209918, IMG submission 185712) | Salt pond soil microbial communities from South San Francisco under conditions of wetland restoration - Salt Pond MetaG... | ecosystem: Environmental > Aquatic > Marine > Intertidal zone...
CGCCCAAAGACTCGCCTCGGCAAAAAATCCGCCCGTGCCTCGCTGCAAGATGATCTCCTCGCCGGACGGGCCGTTGCGGACCAGACGAACCTCGCCGGATAGCACAAACAGAACGACACGCGGCGCGTCCCCCTGGCGGAACAGGACCTCCCCGGCGCGTACCGTGCGGCGCCGGGCGATCGCGTCCAGACGCGGGGGTAAAGCATCCGGGAATGTATTGGGCTGCGAGGCGTTCATTCGGCGGGCTGTCTTGGAATATGATTTAAATCATATCACCGGCCTCGTCCGGCGAATACCATCCAGGAATCCTCGACATGCGGAGCTCGACTATGCCCCTGACCCGTTATTCAATGCTGCTCGCCGGCGCACTGTGCACCGCCCTGGCCGGCGGCGCCATCGCATTCGCCGACGCCCAGACAGCGCACGATCCGTCCATGCACCACCACATGGGAGCCATGGGCGACGACCCGCGCCAGCTCGTCGACTTCCCCCCGCCCATGCGCCAGCACACCCTCGCCAACATGCGGGACCACCTGCTCACGATTTCCGAGATCCAGGCCGCGCTTTCCGCCGGTCAGTTCGACCGCGCCTCCACCCTCGCCGAGCAGCGACTGGGGATGACCTCGCTGAAACTCCACGGTGCGCACGAGCTGTCCCAGTACATGCCACCGGGCATGCGAGAGCTCGGCACGACCATGCACCGCAGCGCCAGCGCCTTTGCGCTCGAGGCGCAGGCCGCCGGAGTCAGCGGCGACGTGCGCCCCGCCCTGCGCGCCCTGTCCAAGGTCACGCAGTCGTGCGTCGCCTGCCATGCGGCCTACCGGTTGCACTGACCGGCAGGGGGCTTCGATAGGAAAGAAAGAGATTCGCCGCGACCGGTATCAGCCGTGGGCGGCCTGGAGCTCGGCGCGGGCATCGCGCAGCACGGACAGGGCCGAGCGCAGAAACAGCCCGGCGATCGCCAGGCCGACGAGGATGTCCGGCCAGGCGCTCTGAGTGAGCCAGACGCCCGCCGCCGCGCACAGCACCGAGACATTGGCAATGATGTCATTGCGCGAGCACAACCAGACCGAGCGCATGTTGATATCGTCGCCGCGGTGACGCCACAGCAGAGCCAGACACAGTCCATTGGCGGCCAGCGCGGCCAGCCCCACCAGACCGATGGTCTCGAAGCCGGGGACCTGCGGATACACCACCTTATATACCGCCTGACCCAGGACAAACAGACCGAACGCGGCCATGACCGCACCTTTGGACAGCGCCGCAAAGGCCTTCATACGCGCCCCGCGTGCGACCACATAGAGACTGAACCCGTAGACCAGGGCATCGCCAAGCATGTCGAGCGAATCGGCGAGCAGCGAGAGCGATCCGGACAGGAGTCCCGCGGTCAGCTCGACGGCGAACATCGCCGCATTGATTACCAGCACCAGGCGCAGCGTCGCACCCTGGCGCTGTTGGAGCGCCTCGATCTCACAGGCCTTGTCGTTGCAGCAGTCACCCATACGCAATCGGTCTCATTCGATTCGTGCGGACACTATACCGCAGCACGTGCCTGCACGCGAAACACGGAGCGCCACTGACCGGTTGAATTCCCCGCGCGTTGGTGCCATATAAATGATGTCGCTGCCGCGATGGCCCGGCTCGACGCGCGACATATCGCGCGTCTGAACGCAATTATCCCCGGCAAAGTTACGGGAATAGCACGCCGAGCCCGAGGCCACGATTAGCCCCATATCCTCTGTCTGTTTGGAACTCAGCTCTTTTGCTACAGTCAGAGCGAAGCAATACAGCAGAACACATGCAGAGTCGCCATGCCCTACGCAGAACAGCAAGTCACCTCAGTACGCTGGTGGTCTGAAAAGACCTTCACCTTCACCACGACACGCCCGGAAGGTTTCGACTTCCAAAACGGCGAGTTCGTGACGCTCGGTCTGCGCCCGGAGGGCAAGCTCATCTCGCGTGCTTATTCGATCGTCTCGACCAATCGGGACGAGAACCTGGAATTCCTGAGCATCCACGTACCCGACGGCCCGTTGACCAGCCGCCTGGCGAAGATCCGCGAAGGCGATTCGGTCTGGGTCAACACCAAAAGCACCGGCTCGCTCACCCTCGGCCACGTGCGCCCCGGCCGCAACCTTTACCTGCTCGCCACCGGCACGGGCCTCGCCCCCTTCATCTCGCTGGTGCGCAGCGAGGAACTCTACCAGTCCCACGAGCAGGTCGTTCTGGTCCATACCGTTCGCAACGTGAGCGATCTGGCGTACAAGGAGGAACTCGAGGCCCTGAACGGCGCTCGCCTGCGCTACGTGCCCACAGTCACCCGCGAGCCCTTCCCCACCGCCGAACGCGGTGCGGACATGTTTCGCTCGGGCGAGTTGTTCACACAGCTCGACCTGCCCGCGGCGGATCCCGAACACGACCGTGTCATGCTCTGCGGCAATCCCAACATGAACCGCGAGATGGCGGACTATTTAAAGGAAAACGGCTGGAAGATGACCAACTACCAGGGCGTGGGCGAGTTCACCGTCGAGCAGGCCTTCGTGCTGCAGCACAGCTAAACACGAAACACGGCCCTACACTCCCAGACTCGTCGAACCCACCGTTTCTGCCTCATCCGGTCTTCAGGAAAACTCGGCCCGGATTATCGGCGACATCAGACGCTTGATGATCCATCCGAAAAGCACGGAAACCACCAACGCGATCAGCGCCGAAAACACCGTTATCACGGTACGGAACACGTCGAATACGGTCTTGAAGTCCGGCGGCATGTCTGCCGGTATTGGCGCCATCGACGAGATGAACACGTGCTGGAAAACCAGCCCGCCGAGATTCCACACGATACCCAGCACCAGCACGGCGATGATGACACGCCGCGCCCAGTTCTTTCGCAGCAGCATCCCAATCGCCGCAACCAACGTCACCGTCGAGGCGATCAGAAGTGCCAGAAATAACCATCGCATATTCTGGAACATGAACAACGCGACCGGCGGCATATGCTGCTCGGCGCCGGCGGCGTTCAAAGGGAAGGCATCCGTGCTGAACATAACGTTGACCATGATGTTCTGCAGGATGCCCATAACGGTGGAAAAGCCGGCGATGGCAATGAAGATCCAGGCAACGACCGTCACGAAAGTGGAGCGGTTGGCTGGCGCGGGGTTCTGGTCTTCCATGAGTGGCTCCTCGTTCGTGTTGTCAGGCACGCGGCTTCATACCGAACCGCGCCTTGAGCGCGTAGGCGATACCTGGAACGTCGAACGCCATCAGAAAAACGATTACGTTCTTGACCGAGGGCCCGGCCCGGCTGCCGGAGAACCAGGGGCCGTCGCTGAGCTCCCCGTAAAGATACGCGAGCGACAGGACGAACAATCCGCAGCCGACGAGGCTGCCCACGAACTGACGCGCCCGGCCCCGCAGGCCCGAGCCGTTGCGGTCCCATTTTGGGTCTTTACGAGATCTTTACGTTTGGCTAGCATCATCCTCAGTATGCACCGCGCCCGCGGTGGATAACCACCCGAGAGGATACCCACCATGCTGTCGAGATTCGTCGCCCGCCGCCTGTTCCCAGTCCTGCTGCTCGCGGCTGTCGCCCTGCCCGCCTGGGCCTCCGACACCGCCAAGGAAAAGCGCTGGGCAAGCCAGATCGTCGAGTCCCTGTTCGACGGTGAGCCCGTCTATCTGAAGGCCGGCGGCCACAAGTTCCTGAGCATCTACACCGAAGCGCGCACCGACAAGCCGCGCGGCGCGGCCATCGTGATTCACGGCCAGGGCGTACACCCCAACTGGCCGCAGGTCGTCCAGCCCCTGCGCTCGCGCCTGCCCGAAGACGGCTGGACGACGCTGTCGCTGCAGATGCCGATCCTGCCCAACGACGCCGACAGCAAGGACTATGTGCCACTGTTTCCGGAAGTCGCACCGCGCATTCAGGCCGGCATCGAGTATCTGCAGGGCAAGGGCCTGAGCCCCATCGTCATCGTCGCCCACAGCATGGGCTCGCGCATGGCCTCCTACTTCCTCGCCACCCACCCCAAGGCGCCCATCAAGGCCTTCGTTGGCATCGGCATGGGCGGCGGCTTTGCCGATCCGGCGCTGGACAACCCGACCTCCCTGCGCAAGATCCACATCCCCGTACTGGACCTGTACGGCAGCCAGGACCTGCCGTCGGTCCTGACCTCGGTCAAGGCGCGCGCCGCGGCCGCCAAGGCCGCGCACAACAAGAATTACACGCAGGTCATGGAGAAGGGCTCGGGCCACTTCTTCGACGGCCACGAAGACGATCTGGTGCGCATCGTCAGCGAATGGTTGGACAAGCACGCCGGCAAGTGATGTATGCGAGCCGGATCGTAACCAATTAGGGAGCAACGTGAGAACTCGTAGGATGCGGTTCGTGCCTCAACGCATCCTACGATTCCTAATAATCTTCCAGAAAGACGGATTGGCCCAAGAGTTCGATGAAGGGGCGTTCGCCCACAATAGTCAGCGACTGGCCGTCGGGGAACGACAGCCATATCCGTGCGCTGACTTTGCGGCGAAACGGCAGCGGTATCAACTCGTGCCGGATACCGCCCACCTCGATAAAGCCGTCGACAATCGCTTTGGGCAAATCTGGAATGGGCGTGAGAGCGCTCACGTTTTCGAGAATCAACCGGGCTTCCTGGCTCCAGCCGGTTCCCGGCGCCAGCCCGACTCTGCCCTTTGATTTGTGTATATAGGCATGCGAGAAATGAACAGTCGCCACGCCATCGACGAAGTCGATGTGGTCGATCCGCGAATCGTGGAGTTCCAGAGCGCTGTTCACTTGTTCTCTCCCGCATGCGCGTCGCCAGCTATTCCTGGCAGGCGCAGGAAACGACTATCGTCGGTTGCCTCGTCGCCAAACGAGCCCCAGGACCAACCATCCTATGAGTTCCAATACGAATCCGACGATCAGAAAGCCTTTGGTGTACTGCGATTCAATCAGATACAGATAGAAGGCGCCGACGAAACAAAGTGCGGCCGCACCGTGGAGGAATATCCGCGCAGATAACTTCATTTGTGCAAGTCTCTGTGAACGGGAGATGGTGCCCGGGGCCGGACTTGAACCGGCACGGCATTGCTGCCGAGGGATTTTAAGTCCCTTGCGTCTACCAATTTCGCCACCCGGGCGGGATCGCGTACGGGGCGGATTGTAACGGGATTTGGCGGGCAGGGGAAAAGCGGCCGGTGGAATCAAAGAGGAAGTGGAGGCTGGGCCCGGAGTCGAACCGAGGTACACGGATTTGCAGTCCGCTGCATAGCCACTCTGCCACCCAGCCTTGGAACGGGTGCGGGGACCGATTTGAGGGCCCCGAAAAGGAAAAAACCCCGGCCGCTTGGACCACGACCGAGGTTTTCCTCGAAAAGCCGTTAACTGGAGCGGGAAACGAGACTCGAACTCGCGACCCCAACCTTGGCAAGGTTGTGCTCTACCAACTGAGCTATTCCCGCCTCGTTACGAAGCTCGCTATTGTAAACATCAGCCCTGTCCTGTCAAGCCGTTCCGGCTGCTCAATCCTCGGCCCCGGGCGGGGGATCGAGCAGCAGCGGCCAGGCAGCCCGGGCATAGACGTAGGCCGACCACAGGGTCAGGATCGCCGCCAGATACAGCAGGGCGATACCCGCGTCCTCTGTGGGAAATGCACCCACCGGATGGCGGTACAGGAGCATGACCAGAGCGGCCATCTGGGCCGTGGTCTTGATCTTGCCGACGAACGATACCGCCACCTTGGCCCGCTCGCCGATCTTGGCCATCCACTCGCGCAGGGCCGAAATGGTGATCTCCCGGCCTATGATCACGGCGGCCGGCACCGCCAGCACGAGGCCGGGCTTTTCGCTGACCAGCAGGACCAGCGCCACCGCCACCATCAGCTTGTCGGCCACCGGGTCGAGGAAGGCGCCAAAGGAGGACATCTGACCCAGGCGCCGCGCGAGATAGCCATCGAGCCAGTCGGTCACCCCGGCCAGGGCGAAGACCACCGCGGCTGCGATGTCCGACCAGTTGAAGGGCATGTAGAAGACCAGCACGAACACCGGGATCAGGATGATCCGCAGCAGGGTCAGCTTGTTGGGCAGATTCCACATGATCTCGCGTCCTGCTCGGCTCCTATTGTCCGTCGGCGTGGAATGCGTCGTAGATACGCTGGGCCAGCTGGCGGCTGATCCCCGTGACGTTGGCCAGGTCCTCGACCCCGGCGCGCGCGACCTCCTGCAGGCCGCCGAACTGGCGCAGCAGCTGCTGGCGCCGCTTGGGCCCCAGGCCCGGGATTTCCTCGAGCACCGAGGTCGTGCGCCGCTTGCCGCGGCGCTGGCGATGGCCGGTGATGGCGAAGCGGTGGGCCTCGTCGCGGATCTGCTGAATCAAATGCAGCGCCGGCGAATCCGGGGGCAGTATAAGCTCGGTGCCGGGACCGGACAAGCAAAGGGTCTCCTGCCCCGGCCGGCGTGCCGGGCCCTTGGCCACGCCGATGACGTTGACGCCGGCGATCTGCAGTTCCTGCATCACGTCCACGGCCTGGGCCACCTGCCCCGCCCCGCCGTCGATGAACAGGATGTCGGGCAGTTTGCCCTCCCCGTCGCGCAGGCGGCGAAAGCGGCGCAGCAGCGCCTGGTGCATGGCGCCGTAGTCGTCGCCGGGCGTGACGCCCTCGATATTGAACCGCCGGTAGTCCGATTTGAGAGGTCCGTTGGTGTCGAAGACCACACAGGAGGCCACCGGCGCCTCGCCCATGGTGTGGCTGATGTCGAAACATTCCAGCCGCGACGGCAGCTCGTCCAATGACAGCGCCTCCTGCAGTGCCTCGAAGCGCTGTCCCATGGTGGCGCGGGAGTTGATGCGCGCCTCGAGCGCGATCTCGGCATTGGCCTGGGCCATCTTCAGCCAGCGGGCCCGATCGCCGCGCACGCGGCTGGCGATGCTCACCTTGCGCCCCGCCTCGGCGCCCAGCACAGACTCCAACAGTTCGGTGTCCTCGGGGGCCGGGCTGACCAGGATCTGCTCGGGCACCTCATGCGCGGTGCCGCGGCCCTCGGCGGTCAGATAGTACTGCGGCAGGAAGGCCTCGATGAGCGCCGCGGGATCGGCATCCTCGGCGTTGCGCAGGAAGAAGGTCTTGTTGCCGAGATTGCGCCCGGCACGGATATAGAACACCTGCACACAGCCCAGGCCCGCGCGGCTGGCCGCGGCGATCACGTCGAGGTCCCCGCCCTGGCCGCTGACGTACTGGCGCTCCTGCACGCGGCGCAGGCTGGCGATCTGATCGCGGAAGCGCGCCGCCTGCTCGAAGTCCAGCGCCTCGGCCGAGCGCTCCATGCGCCGCACCAGCTCATCGATGACCTCGCTGTCCTTGCCCTCCAGGAACATGACCACGTGGCGCACGTCCTCGCCATAGTCCGCCTTGTCGACATACCCCACGCACGGCGCAGTGCAGCGCTTGATCTGATACTGCAGGCAGGGCCGGGAGCGGTTGCGGTAGAAGCTGTCCTCGCACTGGCGCACCGGGAAGACCTTCTGCAGCAGGTTCAGCGTCTCGCGCACGGCCCCCGCGCTCGGATACGGCCCGAAGTAACGCCCCTTGCCGCTGCGCGCCCCGCGGTGGAAGCCCAGCCGCGGGAAGTCCTGGTCCGTGCTGAGATAGATATAAGGATAGCTCTTGTCGTCGCGCAGCAGGACGTTGTAGCGCGGGCGCAGCTCCTTGATGAGGTGGTTCTCGAGGATCAGCGCCTCGTTCTCGGTGTGCGTGACCGTGACCTCCACGCCCTGGACCTGGCCCATCAGCGCCCGGGTCTTGGGGTGGGTGATCGTCTTTTGGAAATAACTGGAGACGCGCTTTTTGAGATTGCGCGCCTTGCCGACATAGAGCACCTCGCCGCCGGCGTCGAGCATGCGGTAGACCCCCGGGGCGTTGGTCAGGGTGGCGAGGAAGGCCTTGGCGTCGAAGGCGGCCTCGGATTGGGACGGGTGCTGGGGCTCGCTCATGGCGGTCGATGGCGGCGGCTCAGGCGGGGATCAGTCGTCGTACCTGCCTGAACACGCTGCGGAACATGGCCTCGGTCAGTCGGCCGGTCTGCGTGTTGTAGCGGCTGCAGTGATAGGAGTCGATCAGCCAGCGGCCTTCGGGCAGCCGATGTTTGGCGCCGTGGCCGAACTTGTGCTCGGAGAGCTTGAGGCCGGTGGCGCGCAGCACGGCCCCATGGGCGATGCTGCCCAGGGCCAGCACCACGGTCTTGGGACCGAGGGCGGCGATCTCCTCGGCGAGGAAGGCGTTGCAGGTGCGCACCTCCTGCCCCGTGGGCTTGTTCTCCGGGGGCAGACACTTGACCGCGTTGGTGATGCGACAGCCCTTGAGCCTGAGACCGTCGTCGGGGCTGGTGCCGTCGGGCTGATTGGAAAACCCGAACTCGTGCAGGGTCCGGTAGAGCAGGATGCCGGCGAAGTCTCCCGTAAAGGGGCGCCCCGTGGCATTGGCCCCATGCATGCCCGGCGCCAGCCCCACGACCAGCAGCTTGGGGCGCGCGACGCCGAACGGCGCCACGGGGCGGGCGTGATAGTCGGGATACTCCTCGCGCACCGCCGCCAGGTGGGCGGCCAGACGCGGACAGCGCCGGCAGTCGGGATCGAAGCTGGCAATCGGCTTAGTCATCTCTTGCTTGTCTGGTGCGTATCTGGTGCGTATCTGGCATGGACGCCGCCCGGTCGCATCGAGCGACGTCGATCAGGCTTGCGCGGCACCCGATGGCGGGGTGCCGCGGCGCGGGCGGCGCGCTATGATGAGGCCATTACGAAAACAACAACTGGAAGGATAACGATTTGGTCCGCAGGCGTAAATCACAAGGCTCCAATGCGGTGCGCCGCCGTGGCAGTTGAGGGAAAACCCCGCCTGCTGGCGGTGATGGAGCTCGGCGGGTGTGCCGACCTGGTACCCGCGGCCCAGGCCGCCGGCTTCGAGGTCACGCCCTGCCCCACCATGCGCAAGGCCCTGAACCTGCTCGGCAAGGTCAAACCCGACGTGGTCGCGGCGGAGTTTCTATACGGTCCCGTCTACGGCTCGCGCATCAGCAACTTCGAGACGCTGATGGCCGGGATGCAGCGCCACGTACCGGACGCCAAGCTCATCGCCCTGTTGGAACGGGCCGACGCGGCCCACCTCGATCAACTGGCCGAGCGCTTTGCCGTCTTCGAGCGCGTCTACCTCCCGGCCGATCGTGCGGTGCTGGTAACGAAACTGGCCGAGACGCTGCGCACGGCGCGTGCGCCATCGGATTGACTGGAAAGCACGTCAGACGGCTCCCGCCACGCCGTCGAATTCCGTGGTGCTCATATCGCCGTCGTTGACGATCCGGATGCCGGTCACGCCCGGCATGCGGCTGAGGATGTAGCCTGCCATCATCATGGCCAGCGCCTCGTTCTCGGTGTGCAGGGCGGTCAATATCTTGTCGGCGGCGATCTGGCAGCGCTGCAGGGTGCCGGGCTGCTCGACCCATTCGCGGCTCATCTGCCAGCCCTGGTCCATGTCGGCGTCCATGCGCGCGAAAAAGTCCTCGCCCTCGGCGACGACATCGTCCGGGACTTCGACTTGGTACTGGTCGGCATCGACCGTGATGGTCAGTTCCATGGCGGCTCCCCCATTCGCGCTGTTTCGCCCAAGCTTATTTCGTTATCGCGGCCCCGGGCCAGCCTATCCCCGGCGGCGTATTCCGTTGGCACCCCGCGCCCGTTACAGTGTCGGTCTGTCACAATGCACCGGAGACGGATCCGGCTACTGGAGTCGAAGCGATGCTGTTACACATCCCCGCGGTCGTGGGCCGCGCCGAGCTCGAGGCCGTCCGTGAGCTGCTCGCCGAGGCGCGGTTCGTGGACGGGCGCCTGTCGGCCGGCAAGGCCGCCCGGCGCGTCAAGCGCAACGAGGAGCTCGAACCCGACCCGCGGCTGATCGACCGTCTGAACGCCATGGTCATGACGCCGCTCGTCCAGCATCCCCTGTATCAAAGCGCGGCCCTGCCGCTGCGCATCGCCTCGCCCTTCTACGCGCGCTATACACCGGGCATGTCCTACGGCCAGCATATCGACGACCCGGTCATGGGCACCGGCGAGCGCTACCGCTCCGATGTTTCGATCACCGTGTTTCTGAACGCGCCCGAAGACTATGACGGCGGCGAGCTCGTCATCCGCGGCGCCTTCGGCGATACCACCGTGAAACTGCCCGCCGGCGACGCGGTGTTGTATCCCTCCTCCAGCCTGCACCGCGTGGCCGAAGTGACGCGAGGCGAACGCCTGGTGGCCGTGACCTGGGTGCAGAGCCTGGTGCGCGAACCCGCCCGGCGCGAGCTGCTGCACGAGCTGAACCTGGCACGCGAGCATTTGCTGAGCGAGGCCCCCGAGGCGGACGCCACCGCCCACGTTGACCACGCCTATGTCAATCTGGTGCGGATGTGGTCGGAGGTCTGATCAGGCTGAAAATGCAAAAACGCCGCCGGCACCGAGAGTCGTATCCCGGTGCCGGCGGCGTCGTCAGCTGAAGCTCAGCGCTTGGACCCGGCCTCTTCGTGGGCCATGTCCACCACCTTCATCGCCAGGTCGCGGTATTCCTGGCGGTAGCTGTGCAGGGGATGACCCTCGGGGGCGGCGAAATAATCCTGAGGATCGACGCCGTCTTTGTGCTCGTAATCCTGGAACATCTTCTGCATTTCCAGCATCTTCTTGATAAGCTTCTGTTTTTCGCTCATGTCTGGTGCCTCGTTCACGCTGTGGTGATGGAAATCCTGGCCGCACCTTAGCCCAGGGTGCGGGCCCACTCCATATCCAATTTGGCCTATACGCGGAGCAATCGCGCCGGGGCGCGATTAGTAACCGCCCTTGCGCCGGCTCTCCGGCAGCCCGGCGATGCGTCCGCCCTGCTTGCTCGGGTCGCCCGGGAACAGCGCATAGAGCGACTTGGCGTCGACCTTCTCGCCGTCCCAGATATCGGCCATGCCCTTGACCATGGTGCGCGTGTTGGGCTGGTTGCCCCCATTGTCAAAATATTCGTCGCGCAGGTACTTGATGACGTCCCAATGCCGGTCGGTCAGCTCGATACCCTCTTCGGCGGCGATGGCATGCGCTATCTCCTCGTTCCAGTCTTCCTGGTTCTCGAGAAAGCCCGTGGCCGTGGTCGCAATGGTCTTGCCTCCTACCTCCATAGTCCTCCAACCCTCCTCTCACTCTCGGTTTTTTGGATCGGCCTGCGCGCAGTGCAGACCGTGCGTTGAAAAAACCCTTGGCGCTATTACTCGTCGTCGCCCTTGACCGCCTTGATTCCCTTGTGCGGGATGAACAGCCCGCAGCCCATCCGCCGGTGCGGGCCGATACCCAGGCGCTGCAGACGCACCGACTCCTCGGGCTCGAGGTCGGCCAGCATCAGGCTGCGCGTATGGATCTCACCGCTCGGCGTGCGCATGACGTGGCTGCGCCCGCACAGGGCCTTACGCACGCCGATGTCGAGCGCGCGCAGCTCGCCTACGGCCCAGTCGAGGAAGGCCTCCTCGCGCGCCTGCTCATCGTCGGCGCCGCCCGTACCGGCGATCGGATCCGGGGCCACAACGTAGCGCGCAAACAGCGTGGGCAGACTGCTCAGCACCTTGACCTCGCCGCCGGCCTCGACGCCGAGGGCGTGGCCGGCGATATCCAGCGTTCGGCCGCCGAGCGCCTCGGCGTCCCCTACGCGTTCGGCCGACAGGCGCAGCGTCAGGCGCGTGCGACGCGACGGGCACAACACCTCGTTTTCCGGATCATCCGGGCGATACCAGCCGTTGCCCGACTCGGCGCCGTGGATCAGGTGAATCCCGGCGGCAGGGTCGTCGGCCAGCCAGGGCAGCATGGCGTGCAGCGCTTCGGACAACGCGTGGGCGTGATCCAGCGGCAGACTGCGCGCGCGGATGCGAAACGCGACATCCACCACGTCGTCGGGCACGACGATGGGGGTGTCCTTGCTCTTGTCTTCTTCCCAGTACACCTTGAAGTCGTCTAATTACCGGCGCTGGTAAAGATCGCCTCCAGGCGAGTCTCCCAGTCCTCGGGGGTATCGTGAAACGGCGGTTTGACGTCCATGCTGAAGAACATCTCGCCGGCCCGGGCCCGTTCGCGCAGCAGCTCGGTGAGCTGTTCGAAGGATTCCAGCTCATGGTGCTGGAGGAGCATTTCACTGAGCCACAGCATCGGGATCCTCCGCCGTATCGTTGCCAAAACAGTCGTTGAAATCGGTACCGGCGATCCGGTCATAGTAGCGTGCGCGGTACAGCAGCCGCGTGCCGTTCGGTCCGTCGCGAAACCCGCCTCGGCTGTGCAGCACGTTGTTGCTCAGCACGCCCTCGCCCGGCCCCAGCCGGTAGCTGAAGACGCCGGGGCCGGCGTCGCCCAGCAGCTCGCGCAGCCGCGCCGCGGCCTTTTGCGTCGGCGCATCGCTCTTCCAGACGATATTGCGCAGCCGGGCGGTGTAACGCATGTGCAGATTGCCGGTTCCCGGTTCGACCGAGAATACCGGCCCGCTCTGCGCGCCGCGCAACTCCTCGCCCCCCTCGGTGTTGGGCGGGATGGTCATGGCATCCGGGCGCATCAGCGCAGCGATGAGCTCGGGGTTTTCGTCGCGCAGCACGATATAGGCGAGCTCGTGATCCAACAGGCCGTTCTCCCCGCCCTCTGCGGCGGGCTGCACGCAGTGCATGAGAATGGCACGAATCGTCTGCTCGGGTGGGTTGTAATAACCGTCGGTATGCCAGTTCAGTGCGCGGTCCGTATAAGGTATGTAACCGCCGTGACGACCGCCGGGCACCACCCGCAGCGAGGTGATGCCATCGTCGTCGGCGCACAGGTTGTTGTCCAGGCGCTCCAGGCCGAGTTGGCGGCCGAGACGGCGGATGACCGCCTTGTCCCGCGCCGCCTCGCGGCCCGCCTCGGAATCCAGGGCATAGATCGCCAGGTTGGCCTTGCGACAGCGCGCCAGGACGCCCGCGTGCTCATCGGGGCGCAGCGCGGCGGCATCGACGATAGACACGCGCAGCGAGCCGACGTCCTCGGGATAGTCGCGCAGCTTGGCGGCGCGCCACCGCCGATAGGCGGTGTCGTCGCTCAGATCGAAGGGCCCGCCGCGCATGGCGTCGCGCGCGGCGCTTGTTTGGGCCAGAGTTGTCATGGTCGAGCTGCGCCTTTCGGCCGCTCCCGGCGCGCGGGCCGGGGACCGTTCGGGGCCGGTGAGCCGGCGTGAATTCGGGGGGCGCCACAGCGACTCGGCGGCGCCCGTCACAACCGCTTAATTAAAGCCGTTTGGAGCGGCCAACACTTATATCCCATTGGGGATAACCCCCCTCCCGACGTCTCCCCCATAGGAAGGGTATGCGCGCCGCGCGCCGCCACCTATCCTCTTGTGCCAAGTCTACGAAGTCCGGCGGGACGCAGCACTGCCCACACGGCAGAACGAATAAGAATGCAGGCCGCAACAGGGCCTGTGCCCGCCGCCACGGGATCAGGTCGCGTTTATTTGGCTGGTCCAAACGGACAACCTTCCATTCCTAAGGAGTGCGCCATGGCGAAAGACATCTACGAAACCCCGATGCTCGATGAGCTTGAGAACGGCCCCTGGCCCAGCTTCGTCTCCGGCATCAAGCGCTTGCGCGACCAGCACCCTGACCAGCGTATTC
>Ga0209918_1001306_pt1 | contig 13679 bp, 11 predicted proteins | sample SalPonD_shore_MG_FD_185712 | JGI IMG/M metagenome (GOLD analysis project Ga0209918, IMG submission 185712) | Salt pond soil microbial communities from South San Francisco under conditions of wetland restoration - Salt Pond MetaG... | ecosystem: Environmental > Aquatic > Marine > Intertidal zone...
TCTTAAGCGACCACAGCAGGTGGCGGGAGGCTCGCACCAAGTCGGCGGCCATGCCAATTTCTCTACTTAATGCATGGACCTGCAACGGGGAGGTGGACAGACCGCCATGGCCGCCTGAGTTCCACTTCAGGCGTCACCTAAAAACGGGGGGATTACCCTGTGGCCGCCGGCGTTTCGCCAATCGGTTATAGCCGGAAGTAGGCGGTATATGGCGCCAGCCTTGGCGAACGCGACCGCTAGAGCGAAGAATCTGTGATCCCCGGACGTAAGGCGTTCGTACAGTTCTGTTAAGAGGCGTCGTTCATTGGTTGGTTGATCTGTTGGGAACAGTATTTCGGTGTGGGGCATTAGGTGTCCTTTGTGCGCGTTTGGCGGGGCGACGGTCCGCCAGCTAGATAGCAAAGATTAGCGTGTGAATCGCGGCGCTCGTGGACAAGTATTTTGGCTTTCACGCGATTTAGGCCTACGCCGCGGAGGCAACTTTCGATCCCACGCCTTGCGACGGTCAGATAGGTTCTAAATGTCGCGTTCCCGCGTAATTCAGCATCTCCGCTCGATTCCGTAGTGAACAGGTGGCGGTGTGCCGCGCCAATGGCTAATCCAGCCCCATGAGTTTTCGTCGCCCGATAGTCGTTCGCCAAAACAGAGTGGAGGGGCTTGTATCGGCTACATCATGTTTACATTTGATATAGAAGCGACTTGAAAGGTCCGTAACTCTTTTATTGTTGACAGCCCCGGCTAGATTCGAACCAGCGACCAAGGAATTATGAGTCAACTCGCCCTTACCGGATAGAGCCCACGGGTACGGAGGTGAGGTCTATGACCTAGAATCAACGAGTTACATCAGTATGGACCAATTTCTGGCCTTGACGAAAATGGACCAATCCCTGTCCATTCCGGACAATCGGCGCGCAAACCGACAGGAGAGTTGGGGAGAACAGCAAGAAGTGGTGGCCAGGGACAGAATCGAACTGCCGACACCGCGATTTTCAGTCGCGTGCTCTACCAACTGAGCTACCTGGCCCGGTAGGAGACCGGCCCGATCGGGCGCGGTTGAAGCGGCGTATTACACCGGCCGAGGGCGATGCAGTCAAGCCAGCGAGGCGCCGGCGAGGGCGTCGGCGATGCGCTGGATCGGGGCCGGGACACCGCCGGGGGCGGCGTCGGGGCGGTACCAGTCGTAGCCCTCGCCGTCGGCGACGGCGGGCGGGGGCTCGGCCAGGACGCGACGCGGGTGGATGCGCAGGCGGAAGTGGGTGAAGCCGTGCTCGACCGGGGCCAGGGCTTCCGGCTCGGCGCCTGCAAGGCGCGTGGCGAGCCAGGTTCCGAGCGCCTGCTCGGTCTCGAACTCGGGCAGGGACCAGAGGCCGCCCCAGATGCCGCTGGGCGGGCGGCGCTCGAGCAGGATGGCGCCGTCGGCCGGGCGCTGGAGGACGAGGGCGATGGTCTCGCGCTGCGGGAGCGTGCGTTTCGGCTTCGGTGCCGGGATGCGGTCGGTGCTGCCCTCGTTCCGGGCGGTGCAATCCGCGGCGACGGGGCAGGCGTCGCACAGGGGGCGGCGCAGGCAGACGGTGGCGCCGAGATCCATCATGCCCTGGTTGTACTGGGGCGCTGCGTCTTGTGGCGTGCGCGCCTCGGCGGTTGCCCACAGGCGCTTCTGGACGCGGGCGTGGCCGGGCCACTCGGTTTCGCCCGTGTGGCGGGCCAGTACGCGCTTGACGTTGCCGTCGAGGATCGCGTGGCGCTGGCCGCGGCCGAGGCTGAGGATGGCACCCGCGGTGGAGCGGCCGATGCCGGGCAGGTCGACCAGGGCGCCGAAGTCGTCGGGCACCGCGCCGCCGTGTTCCTCGGCCATGCGCCGCGCGGCCTGGTGCAGGTTGCGGGCGCGGGCGTAGTAGCCGAGACCGGACCAGAGGCCGAGGACTTCGTCCGTTTCCGCCCGGGCGAGCGTGGGGACATCCGGGAAGCGCTCGACGAAGCGCTCGAAGTACGGCTTCACGGTCTCGACGCGCGTCTGCTGGAGCATGATCTCCGAGATCCAGACGCGGTACGGCGTGGCCGGGCGCTGCCACGGCAGGTCGTGGCGGCCGTGGCGCGCGTGCCAGGCGAGTACGCGTTCGGCGAAGGATACGGCTGGCGTGTGCCCGTTCGTCACTGGATCAGCTTCTTGAGCTTGTCCTCGAGCTTCTTCTTCGCCTTCTGCTCGGCCTCCTTCTTCTGCTGCTCGATCTTCTCCTTCTGCGCCTCCGTGGCCTGCTTCGCCTTGTCCTCGACCTTCTTCTGCTCGGCCTTCAGCTTCGCGGACCCCTTCGCCTTCAGCGCGTCACCCAGCGCGATGTCCACCTTGGGCGAGCTCAGCGGGCCCTTGAGCCGCACCGGGATCTCGAGGCCGCGCAGCTCGTCGGCGGAGGCACCGCCCTGGCCCTTGAGCGTGCCGGTGACGAGCACGTGCGCGGTGTAGTCGAGCGAGCGGTCGGGCAGGTTCACGTCGCCGTCGCCGCGCACGCGCAGCAGCGGGGCCTGCATGTCGAGCTTGTCGGTGTGCACCACGCCCTTGTGGATGCTCGCGTCGACCGCGAGCGCGGAGAAGTCCGTGCGGCGCGTACTCTCCGCTTCCTTGACGTTCTCGCCCTTCAGTCGCGCCCAGGAGGTGCGCAGCGACTGCGCGATGTTGAAGCCCTGGACAGCGCCGTCGGTGAACGTGGCGCCGATGTGGCCGTTGAGGGCGCGGGTCCAGGCGTCCAGCGTCTTGCCGCCGGTGTCGACGTTCAGCTTGCTGTCGAGACGCCCGAGGACGGGCGCGCTGCCGAGGAAGGCCTTGAGCAGCGGCTCGGCCTGCACGGCGTCGATGCTGGTGGCGAGGCTGAGCTTCGGCGTGTCGGTACTGGCGTCGAAGCGGCCGCTGGAGTCGATGCGACCGCCGGCCACGCGGGTACGCAGGCGCTGCAGATCGAGGACGCCTTTCTTCAGCGTGGCGTCGAGGCGCACATCCTTCATGTCGAGGCCGCGGTAGCCGAGCCGGCCGATGGACACGTGGCCCTCGGCGTCGACGCCGCGCAGCGGCTCGAGCGGGATGGACGCGATCGGGTCCGGGCCGGCGCCGGTAGTCACGGCCGCCGCGGGCGCCTTCTCCCGGGCGGCTTTCGGCAGGTACCGGTCCACGTCGATGCCGTCGATCTCGCAGGTGGCCTTCACGCTCGGCACGCTGCCCAGCGCCACGTGGGCCTCGCCCGTCATCGTGGTGTCGTCCAGCTTCAACTCCACGTCGGAGAGGTCGACCTTTGCGGGTGTGCCGGCGACGTCCAGCTTGAGCGAGGCGTTGCCGAGTGCCTTGTCGTCGCTGGTGTCGGGTGCGTCGATGTCGAGCTGGTCGAGCAGCGCGCGCGGACTGAAGGACGCCAGGGCGATGTGACCGGCGAAGGACGGCACGGACTCACCGAAGTGCACGTCGAAGTGGCCGGACCCCTTTGCCGTGTCGAGCAGGCTGAACGACAGCGGGTCGATGGTGGCCTGGCCGGCCGCCGCATCCACGTTCACGCCGGCGTTCACGCGGGCCGAGAGCGTGCCGCCCGGCAGCGAATCCCCCTTCGCGGTCAGGTCCAGCACCAGGTCCCGCAGCGCCGCGGTCTGCGCGTCCGGGTCGAAGGTCAGCGCGGTATCGGCCTGCAGTTTCATCTTCGGGCCGCCTTCCTGCTCGGCGTCCAGCGAGAGGTGCACGTGGGTGGGGGTCTTCGGCTGCAGGATGCCGGTCGTCAGGTCGACGTGGCGCACGCTGAATGCCTGGCCGGTGGTCGCGTCACGCCAGTTCAGCGAGGCGTCGCGCAGCTCGATGCCCTCGACGCGCAGCGACACGTTGCCGAGTGCGCTCGAGCTCGATGCCGGGTTCCCCGCCGCCTTCTTCGAGTCGGCGGGCGGGTCCGCCTTCTGCCCGGACTCGCCGTCGCTCTTCGAGGCACCGGCCAGGTCGGCCCAGTTGGTCTTGCCGGCCTGGTTGCGCGCGAGGTTGAGCGCGAGGCCGTGCAGCACGACCGTGTCCACGGCCACCCGCCGCTGGAACAGGGGCAGGATGCGCACGCGCAGCTCGGCACGGTCGAGCGCGGCGAAGGGCCGGTCGCCGAAGCCCTTCGCATTGGCCAGCTCGGTGTGACCCAGCTCGAAGCCCAGCCACGGGAACACGGAAATGTCGAGCGAGCCCTCGATGCGCAGTTGTCGCCCGGTGGCGGCCTCCACGCGATTCTCGATGACGCCCTTGAGGGCCTGCGTGTCGACGAGCGCCAGCGCGGTGACGACGGCGGCGAACAGCAGGACGATGATGGCGACGAGCGCAATGACGGCTCGCTTGATCCAGCGCCGGGCGGCCATGGGGATCCCTCCGGAAACGGGTCGCGGCGGCCAGAGTGTAGCGTGCCGGCAGCCGGTGAGCAGTGATGTGCGTCACGCGCCCTTGTGTTTCGCGCGGACCTCGTTACAGTGACCCGGCAATTCCCGGAGTGTTCCCATGCCCCCCATGTTCCGACGTGTTCTGCGCGCGCCCGGCCGCCTCGCCGCTGCCATCGGCCGCTCGTTCAACCCGGTGGTCTGGCGCCGCCGCGGACTGATTGCCGGCAGCGCCACCGCCCTCGTGGCCCTGGTCATCGCCATCGGCGTGCTCGGCTGGTGGTGGAGCACCGAGCCGGCGGCGTTCGACGTGCGCGCCAACGCCGAGACGATGGCGAAGGAGAATGGCGAGCAGGTCGTGACCGGTTATGTGACGACGGCCACGCTCATCCGCGCCGTGGACACGTTGCTGCACAAGCCGGGCGGCTACCTCTACAACGACATGCTGCCGCCGGGCGTGCTGATGGACAACATGCCGAGCTGGGAATACGGCGCGCTCGTGCAGATGCGCGACCTGGCGCGGGCGATGCGCAACGAGATGAGCCGCTCGCAGTCGCAGGGGCGAGAGGATCCGGATCTCGCCCAGGCCGAGCCCAGGCTGAACTTCAACGCCAATTCCTGGCTGTTTCCCTCGACCGAGAGCGAGTACAAGGACGCGCTCAACTATCTGCGCTCGTACCGCGACCGGCTCGCCGACCCGGACCAGCCGGATGCGCAGTTCTATGCGCGTGCGGACAACCTGCGCGCCTGGCTGGAGATCGTGGAGAAACGGCTCGGCGGGATCGCGCAGCGGCTGTCGGCGAGCGTGGGCGAGTGGCGCGTGAACACGGACCTGGCCAACTCGCCCGGCGCGAAGCAGTCCACGCCGACGTCGAACGAGGTGCACGCGCAGACGCCGTGGCTGCAGATCGACAACGAGTTCTACCACGCCCGCGGTGCCTGCTGGGCGCTGCTGCATTTCCTGCGGGCCGCGCGCGTCGACTTCTCGGACGTACTCGACGACAAGCACGCGGGCGCCAGCCTGGACCAGGTGATCCGCGCGCTGGAGGCCACCCAGCGGCCGATGGGCAGCCCCATCGTGCTCAACGGCGGGGGCTTCGGCCTGTTCGCCAATCACTCGCTGGTGATGGCCTCGTACATCTCGCGTGCGGACGCGGCGCTGATCGACCTGCGGCGGCTGCTGCAGGAGGGCTAGGTCTGCTCGCTCGCGAGGTTGGCGCCCGGGTCGCCGTGTAGCGCCCCGCGCTTCGAACCCGGATCGCGAGGCCGGCTGGCGCCGGCCTCGCGATGATCGTGTCGAGAACAGGCAGCTCGTTCTCCGTGTGCACCGCCATCACCCGCCGCGCCCGCATGGCGTGAGCGCGCAGCACCCGCGGCAATCCGCGCCTTGCTGCGCCGACCGACAATCCGGCACCGGGAGATGAACGCAGCGAATGCGCCCGACGGCGCGCGGCCCATCGGCTCCTCCGCCGAAACGCGCCCCGGTGGGCAGCGCGGTCACTTCCGGCGTAGCTGGTTGTCGATCACCAGGCGGTACTCGCGGATGCGCTGCACGTAGCGCACGGGCTCGTTGCCGCGCGCGTAGCCGTACTGCAACTGGTGGTAGTACTTCGGGTTCTCGAGCAGCGGCAGTACCTGCTTGATGTCGCGCCAGGCGTGCGGGTCCAGGCGCAACTCGCGGGCCAGCGCCTGCGCGTCGTGCAGGTGCGCGCGCCCGACGTTGTACGCCGCCAGCGCCAGGTAGGTGCGATCGGGCTCGGTCACCTCGTCGTCGAACTGCTGCTTCATGCGCGCCATGTAGCGGGCCCCGCCGAAGATGCTCTGCCTCGGATCGAGGCGATTGTTCACCCCGACCGAGCGCGCCGTGTTCAGCGTGAGCATCATGATGCCGCGCACGCCCGTCGGGCTGCGCGAGTGCGCGTTCCAGTGCGACTCCTGGTAGGCCTGCGCCGCGAGCAGCGTGTACGGCAGGTCGTACTTGTCCGCGGCCTTGCGGAAGTGGTCGCGGAATTTCGGGAAGCGGTGGTCGACCCGGCGGATCAGCTTGCGCACGTCGACGTAGTCGAACGCGGCGAAGAAGCCGAAGTACTGGTCGCGCCACGCGGCGAGGCGATCGTCGCCGCGGAACGCCTCGAGCCAGTCGGTCACCGCGTCCGCGAGATCCTCGCGCGCCTGCGGCATCACCCAGCCGAGCTGCTGCTCGCGCGTGAGGTTCATCGGCGCGATCAGTTCCGGATAGTAGCGCCGGTTGATGTCGACGATGCTGGAGTCGGCGACCGTGCAGTCGATCTTCCGCTGCCACACTTCGCGCAGCAGCGCCTCGGTCGTCGTCTCCGGCACCGCCGTCCAGGACAGATCCGGGTGCCCGTCTGCCTTCAGCGCGCGCAGGCGCTCCACGTAGCTGCTGTCGGCGATCACCTGCAGGTTCAGCCCGACGAGGTCGTCGACCGTCTCGGGTTGCACGTTGTCGCGGCGGCAGACCACCTGCTGCGTGATCCCGAGGTAGGCGGGGCCGAAACGGAACCGGTCGCGGCGCGGGTCGGTGATGGTGAGGCCGGCCGCCGCGAGGTCGCCTTCCGCATTCTCGATGCCGTCGAGGATCTCGCCGATCGACGGTTTCATCCGGTAGACGGCCTTCACGCCCAGCCAGGTGGCGAACGCCTCCACCAGGTCGTGCTCGGGGCCGGTGGGCTCCCCGTCGCGGCCGATGTACCAGGTCGTGGGTGCGTTGCGCGTGAGCACGACCAGCTTGCCGGACTGTCGAATCTCGGCCAGCGAGCGCGAGGGCTTCTGGTTCGCGTTGGTCTGGTGGCCGTTGCAGCCCGGCAGGACGAGCAGCGCAAAAAGCGCGAGCAGCGCGATGCGGAACATGGACCCCCCTTGCACGGAGTCGCGTTTCCGTCGAATCGTGTACGTTCAGCTTATCAGCATCGCGACCCCGTGGTCCGTTTCGGCCGCGGGCTAGGGCTCGGCCTTCCACTCGCCGGACTTGCCGCCGCGCTTCTCCAGCAGGCGCACGCCCTCGATGACCATGCCGCGCTCCACGGCCTTGCACATGTCGTACACGGTGAGCAGCGCGACCTGGACGGCGGTGAGCGCCTCCATCTCGACACCGGTACGCCCGCGCGTCTCGGCCCGCGCCGTGCAGCGCACGGCGCCGCCCGCCGCGTCGGGTTCGAGGTCGACCTCGACGCTGGTGAGTGCGATCGGGTGGCACAGCGGCACGAGCTCGGAGGTGCGCTTGGCACCCATGATGCCCGCCACGCGGGCCACGCCGAGGACGTCGCCCTTGCCGTGCGTGCCGGCCACCACGCGCGCGAGGGTCTCCGCGCCCATGCGGATGCGGCCCTCGGCCACCGCCACGCGGGCGGTCTCGGCCTTGTCGCCGATGTCGACGACGTGGGCTTCGCCGCGGGCGTTGAAGTGCGTGAGATCGCTCATGGGCCCCTCCTCCGGCAACGGCTTGCGCAGGCGCGCGGCGCCTGCGACATTACTCTCATTGTAGCCAGCGCGAAGCCAACCCCGGACCCGCGATGACCGTGACCGTAAAGCTCTTTGCCCACCTGCGCGACCGCCTGGGCTTCGGTGACCGCAGCGTCGAGGTGCCCGATGGCGCCAGCGTCGGCGACATCTGGCGGGCGATCTCCGGCGAGGAGGCACTGCCCCGCCACGTCCTGGCGGCGGTGAACATGGAGTACCGACAGCCGACGGACGCCGTCCAGGACGGCGACGAGGTGGCCTTTTTCCCGCCGGTCACCGGGGGCTGAGCCATGCACGTCTCGCTGCGCGAGGCCGGCTTCGATCCCTGGGCCGAGCTCGCCGCCTGTCAGCAGGAACGGCTCGCCGGTGGCGCCTACGGGGCGACCGCCGCGTTCGTCGGCACCATGCGCGACTTCAACGAGGGCGCCACGGTGCAGCGCCTGTTCCTGGAGCACTACCCCGGCATGACGGAGCGTGAGCTGGAGCGCCTGGCGACGGCCGCGGTGGACACGCACGGGCTCCTGGACGTGCTCGTGGTGCACCGCGTCGGCCGGGTCGAGCCGGCGGAGCCGATCGTGCTGGTGGCCGCCTGGTCGGCGCACCGCGCCTCGGCCTTCGCGGCCTGCCGCGAGCTGATGGAGGCACTCAAGTCCACCGCCCCGTTCTGGAAGCGCGAGGAGACGGACGCGGGCGACCGCTGGGTGGAGCGCAACACGCCCGGCTGAGACACCGCCGCCGGGTCCTGGCGCCGCGCACAAAAAAGGGCAGGCGATAGCGCCTGCCCTGCACTGCGCGCGCGAAACCCGGGGAACCCGGTTGGTGCGACCCGGTGCGGGTTGCCCCGGCCGCGCTGCCTACGAGCCGACCTGGATTCGGCGCGGCTTCACCGACTCGCGCTTCGGGATCACCACTTCCAGCACACCCTTGTCACAGCGCGCGCTGATCTGCTCCGGGTCTGCCGTGTCCGGCAGCGCGAAGCGGCGGTAGAAGGTGCCGTATGCGCGCTCGATGCGCTTGTACTCGGCGTCATCCTGCACTTCCTCGAGCTGACGCTCGCCGCGGATGCTGAGCACCCCGTCCTCCATCGTGATGTCGATGTTCTCGCGATCGACACCCGGCAGGTCGGCGTGCAGCACGAAGCGGCCCTTCTCTTCCTTGATGTCCACCACCGGGACCCAGTCGCTGGTGACGATGTTCGAGTTCTCGCCGAACATGCGGTTGAGTTCCTGGTGGAACTGGCTCCACGGATTGCGGCTCTCGTAGCGGGTCACTGCCATTGCTTCATCCTCCGTAAGGAATACGGTTCCTCCCGTATCTGCCGGCTATATGGGGCGGCCCGGCGGGCGTTTCAACAGCCCCCGCGGGGGCGCTGCGCCCGGCCACGAAGGGCCCGTGCGGCGGCGGCCCGGGAGCGGGGGGCATGGTTCGTGCTGCTAGAATTCGGTGTGATCCTTCCGCCGGCGGTCATCATGGGAGCAGGCACACGTTGGATTCTCGGCACCGCCGCCCTTGCCCTCGTGGCCGGCTGTTCGAGTTCCCAGGAAGCGGGCCATGCGCCACCGCGCGTGGTCTCCTCGACCTATCGCGAGACCGGCGGCTTCGAGGCGATCCAGCGCCACGGCCAGCTACGGCTGCTGGTCGTGCGCGAGCCGGGCAGCGTCGACCACCTGCCGCGCGCCGGCACGCCCGTGAACGGCCAGATGCGGGCCGCGGCGCGCTTCGCGCGCTCGATCGGGCTCGAGCCCGTGATCGTGCTGGTCGACCATTTCGACGAGCTGATTCCGGCCCTGCTGGAGGGCCGCGGCGACCTCATCGTGGCCAACCTCGAGATCACGCCCGCGCGGCGGCAGCAGATCGACTTCACCGTCGCGCTCGACCGCACCCGCCAGATGCTGGTCACGCGCCCGGATGACGCGATCGACAGTGCCGAGGGCCTCGACGGGCGCAGCATCACCGTCGGCTTCAACTCGCGCTTCTGGGACACCGCGCAGAAGCTGCAGCAGGACCACCCCACGCTCGAGGTGCGCAGCCTTCCCTCGCTGTCGACCGGGCACAAGCTCGACCTGCTCGCCGACGGCGGGATCGATCTCACGCTGGTGGACAGCAACACGCTGGACACGGTGCTGCAGTATCGCGACGACATCCGCAGCGCGTTCCCCGTCTCGGACGAGACCGGCGTGGCCTGGGGCCTGCGCCAGGGGTCGGCATCGCTGAAGGCGATGCTCGACCGCTTCATCACGCAGCGCAAGCTCACCCAGCTCGACCGCGAGCGACGCACGAGCGACCTGCCCGACATCAAGCGCCGGCGCACGCTGCGCGTGGTCACGCGCAACAGCGCCGCGAACTACTTCGTGTGGCGCGGCCAGCTCATGGGATTCGAGTACGAGCTCGCGAAGCACTTCGCGGAACGCCTCGGCGTGCGCCTGGAAGTCGTCGTGGCCAGGGATCGCGACGCGATCCTGCCGATGCTGCGCGACGGCCGGGCCGACATCGCGGCGGCCTTTCTCACCGACCGCAACGACACGCGCGATGACGGCGTGCAGTACTCGCGCCCGTATCACTTCGCGGTACAGCAGGTGGTGACCAATCGCAACGACCACACGATCACGGGCATACCCGACCTGGCCGGGCGCACGTTCTACGTGCGCAAGTCGAGCAAGTACTGGCACACGCTGGAGCGGCTGCGGCGCAGGCACGACGTCGACTTCGACATCGAGCCGGTGCCGGCCGACGAGGAGCCGGAGACGACGATCTCGAAGGTCGGGAATGGCGAGTACGACCTGACCCTGGTGGACGATCACATCGCGAAGAACGCGGCGGTGTGGCACGACAACGTCCGCGCGGTGCTGGACATCGGCGACCCCGTTGCCCACCGATGGGCCGTGCGCTCGGGTGACGAGCAGCTGCTCGCGGCCGCGAACGACTACCTCAAGGACGTGTATCACAGCGAGTTCTACAACGTGATCTACGCCAAGTACTTCGAGGACCACGAGCGGATCCGCCGATACCAGTCGCAGCGCATCGACCTGGCCGACGGCGAACAGCTCTCGCCGTACGACGACATCATCAAGAAGTACGCGAAGCGCTACGGCTTCGACTGGCGGTTGCTCGCGGCGCAGATCTTTCAGGAGAGTGGTTTCGACCCGGCGTCGCGCTCGTGGGTGGGCGCCGTGGGCCTGATGCAGATGATGCCGCGCACCGCGCACCAGGTGGGCGTGTCCGGCGACCTGGCCAACCCCGAGCGCAACATCCGCGCCGGCGTGCGCTACCTCGACTGGCTGCGCGACCGCTTCGAGGAGGACCTGCGCGTGCAGGATCGCACCTGGTTCACGCTCGCGGCGTACAACGCGGGCACCGGTCACGTGCGCGATGCACGCCGCCTCGCCGCCAGGCTCGGCCTGGATCCGGACCGCTGGTTCGACAACGTGGAGACGGCGATGCTGAAGCTCTCGCACCGCCGGCACTTCCAGCACGCGCGCTTCGGCTTCGTGCGCGGCACCGAGCCGGTGGAGTACGTGCGCGAGATTCGCGATCGGTACCAGGCCTACATCCTCTGGACCAACGACTGCTGGCCCAGCTGCCAGCCGAACCCGCATCCGCGCATCGCCGAGTCGGTGAGCCCGGCCTTCGGGCCGGTCGGACAGGGCCGACGCTGATCAATTCCTTGCAGGCGTAACGCCTTGGGCGCTCGGCCACATGGGATTGATCAGACCTTCCCTGGTGACTCAGGTCAGCAGGAAGCTGACCCCCACGCCGAACAGCAGCACCCCGAGCGCACCGCGCACGTATTCCTCGCGCAGCGTCAGGCCGATGCGCGTGCCGACGTACATCCCTGGAATCGCACCGATGACCAGGGTGGCCACGTAGGCGAAGTGCACGTGCCCGAGGAAGACGTGACCGATCGCCGCGGTCGCCGTGAGCGGCACCGCGTACGCCAGGTCGGTGCCGACCACGCGCGACGCGGGCCAGCGAGGGTAGAGCAGCAGCAGCAGTGCCGTTCCGATGGCGCCGGAGCCCACCGAGGAGAGCGTGACCAGCGCGCCCAGCAGGGCCCCGGCCGCGACCGTGATCGCCGGACGGCCGGGGACATCCGGCAGGGCCCTGCGGTATCGCTGCAGCCAGTGATGGCCGAGCAGCGTCACCGCGGTGAGGATCAGGCCGACGGCGAGCACGTGCGTGACGATCGCTTCGAACGCGTCGCCGCGGAGTTGCAGCGCCTTCATGATGGCAATGACGCACACCGAGGCCGGCAGGCTGCCCAGCATCAGCAGGCCGGCCACGCGCCAGTTGAGCGACTGCGCGCGATGCCGCAGCCACACGCCGAGGGTCTTGGCGATGGCGGCGTAGGCGAGATCGGTGCCGACGGCGACGGTCGGCGGGATGCCGTAGTAGAGCAGGAACGGCGTCATGAGCGAGCCGCCACCGACGCCGGTCACGCCGACGAGCGCTCCGACACCGAACCCGGCCGCGGCGAGTATCCAGTCCATCCGTTCCTCTGGGGGGGTGCCTCGGCCCGACGGCCCGAAGTGCGCGAGAATACCGGCGAAGTATTATATTGAAAACTGTCGTGGCGGTCGATTACTATAACTTTTAGTTATTTATCGCGAGGGCCGCCGGATGACGCTACGCCAATTGCGCTACATTGCCGCCGTCGCGCGCTACGGGCTGAACGTGTCCGCCACCGCGGAGCACCTGTACACCTCGCAGCCGGGCGTGTCGAAACAGATCCGCCTGCTCGAGGACGAGCTGGGTGTCGAGATATTCGAGCGCACCGGGCGCCAGTTGACGCGTGTGACCCCCGCGGGCGAGGCCATCATCGAGCTCGCCAACCGGGTGCTGCACGAGGCCGAGAACATCGAGCAGGTCGCGCACGAGTACCGCGATCCGACCTCGGGCAGCCTCACGATCGCCACGACCCATACGCAGGCGCGCTACGCACTGCCGGGCGTGATCGAGCGCTTCATCGCCGCGTATCCGCGCGTCGCGCTGCACATGAACCAGGGCACGCCGATGCAGATCGCGGAGATGGCCGCGAACAGCGTCGTTGATTTCGCCATCGCGACCGAGGCGATGGAGCATTTCGAGGACCTCGTCATGATGCCCTGCTATCACTGGGACCGGGCGGTGGTCGTCCGCCATGACCACCCGCTGGCGAAGGTGGAGAAGATCACGCTGGCCGACGTGGCCGCGCAGCCCATCATCACCTATGTGTTCGGCTTCACCGGACGCTCGCGCCTGGATCACGCGTTCAACGCCGCCGGGCTCACGCCGAACGTCGTGCTCACGGCGACGGACGCGGACGTGATCAAGACGTACGTGCGCCTGGGACTGGGTGTCGGGATCATGGCCAACATGGCCTACGAGCCCGAGGCGGACGCGGACCTGGTGAGCATCGACGCGCGACACCTGTTCGAGTCGAGCACGACGCGCATCGGCTTTCGCCGCAATACGCGCCTGCGCAAGTACATGTACGACTTCATCGAGATCTTCGCCCCGCACCTCACGCGCGAGGTCGTCGACGAGGCGCTCGCCCTGCGATCGAACGAGGAACGCGAGGAGATGTTCGAGGACGTGGCACTGCCACGGTACTGAGGGCGGGCCGGCCATGACTCGGCCGGCGACCGGGGGGCTGTCTCGGTTCTGTCGGGTTGAAGCCCGTATATGGCCTCCTCCCTCCGTGCAAGGCGACCGCGTCCGGGGGTGGGAAGCGGCTGCCGTATATCACGCCGTCATGTCGGTCTCTGTGGGTCCGGCTTCAGCCGGACAAGACCGTGTCAGCCCGGCCGGATGTCGGGCTGAAGCCTGATCCATATCGTGGTGTC
>Ga0209918_1001307_pt1 | contig 13669 bp, 13 predicted proteins | sample SalPonD_shore_MG_FD_185712 | JGI IMG/M metagenome (GOLD analysis project Ga0209918, IMG submission 185712) | Salt pond soil microbial communities from South San Francisco under conditions of wetland restoration - Salt Pond MetaG... | ecosystem: Environmental > Aquatic > Marine > Intertidal zone...
TGTTCCAATAGTCTGCGGATATGATATTTGAACCTAACTTTACGATATTAGGTATTACTTTTACAAGCGATTTAGATATCATGACGATAAGTATTTTAGGATGTGGCTGGTTAGGGCTGCCGCTGGGAGAACGCCTTCTTGGGAATGGGAACACAATTGAAGGTTCTACCACATCCGAGGAAAAACTTTCTTTGCTTAAAGATAGGGGAATCAAGCCTTTCCTAATCACCCTGGATCCTGAACTTCATTGTGATAACTGTAAAGATTTCTGGCAGGCAGATGTATTAGTACTGAACATCCCTCCTTCTCGAGGAGAGGAGAATGTTATGGATTTTTATATCAAACAGATTACAGCAGTTATAGAAAAGCTAGAACAATCTCCTATATCGTTGGTAGTATTTGCAAGTTCCACTTCAGTCTATCCTGATAAATCAGGCATTGTAGATGAAGTGGATGCTAAACCCGGAAAGGCAAAACGAAATTCCGGAAATGCCCTTTTAGAGGCCGAGCAGTTATTACTATCCCAAAAGGAATTCAAAACAACGGTTCTGCGATTTGGAGGTCTGTATGGCTATGACCGACACCCCGTCAAATATTTGGCGGGACGTAAAAACCTGGAGCGTGGGAATGCACCTGTTAATCTTATCCACCGGGATGACTGCATCGCCATTATCCAAAAAATAATCGAAGAAAACGTAACCGGGCAAATTTTTAATGCGGTCTCAGATGGTCATCCACCCAAAAAAATGTACTACCCAGCAGTAGCAAAGGCCTTGGGACTCCAACCTCCCACCTTTAAGGAAGACTCTGGTAAAAACTATAAAATTGTTTCCAACGAGAAGCTTCGCCTGATTTTGAATTACAGTTTCAAATATCCTAATCCCATGGATAAACTGGACTTAGATTGAAACTCCCAGCCTTCCCAGTTTGTTTTATAATCCATTATTAGAAAAAGTATTAATAATGATTTCGGTGGAGGTATTTACTATGCGGAACTCATTTACATTACTTTCTAAGAAGGTTTTTACAGCGCTAACTGGCTTACTAATTACCCTTGGATTAATAGCTACACTATCCTCTTGTAAGAAGAAACCTGAAAATGGTACTACTAACTTACCCTCTGATGCTTCAGTTACTAAAACGATAAAAGACGAATTAAGTAGTACCACCGATGTGCCCGAAAAGCATATTACGGTTTCTACAAGCGATGGAATCGTCACCTTAAGCGGCTCAATATCGAATTTACTGGCCAAGAAAAAAGCTGCCGAAATCTGTGAAAATACAGATAGAGTTCTCTCGGTGGTCAACAACTTAAAAGTGACTACTGACCGGCCGGATGAAGCGATACAAAATGATATTGATAGAATGCTTAGCACCGATCCGGCTACTGAAAACTGGGAGATCAGTAGTACGGTAAATAATGGACTCGTAACCCTGAAAGGCGCCGTAGATTCCTGGCAAGAACGAAAATTGGCCGAAACGATTGTCAGTGGCGTAAAGGGCGTTAAGGAAGTAACCAATAATCTCCAAATCTCTTACAGTGGCAATCGGAGCGATTCGGAGATTAAGGCCGAGGTTAAGAACATGCTTGAGTATGACGCTCGAATCAAGGATAACAGAATAAAAGTAACTGTTGATGAAGATACCGTAAAACTCAGTGGGTCGGTAGGTAGTGCCCCTGAAAAACGCCTGGCCGTTCAAAAGGCCCATGTAACCGGGGTGGCAGGCGTTAAGGCAGATCAGCTGGAAGTTCATCCCGAATTTAAAGAAAATTCTTTCCACAATGTTGATCTAAGCACTCTCTCTCCTACTAATATTCAGACAGCTATCAAACGAGCCTGGTCATACGATCCCCGGGTTCCGGCTGGAAAACTCAATGTTAAAGTAGGAGAAAATATTGCCGTCCTGGATGGCGATGTCTTGAATCTCAATTCCAAGTTGGCGGCAGAAGAAGATGCCCGAAATACCACCGGCATCGAAAAAGTAGTTGATAACATTAATGTTAAACGGAAAGTGGTTGTTAGCCCCAAAATTCCCACTACCGATAAAGCCATTAAAAAACGTATCAATAATGCAATCATCCGCGATCCTTATGTTGACACAGTTGACGTGAAAGTGAAGGTTGCTCAAGGAATTGTTCAATTGGACGGATCCGTTGAAAATGATTTCAAAAAGCAACAAATCCAGCGTATTGCTACAGATGTGAAAGGAATTATTGCAATAGATAATAACCTCAAAGTAACAGGCACTAACTAATTCCTAACTTTTTTCTGATATTTTAAGCTCCGCTATAAATGCGGAGCTTATTTTTTAGAATACCTCAATTGCTGAAATTTGATATTGCAAGTTGCATAAAGCAGGTGCCATTACTTATTAATTAGCTTACATTAAAATTGAACAATTAGATAGGCATAAAGCCTTTAACCATGATATGAAGAACAAAATCCTGTCTATTGTCAGTTATTGTATGCTGGCAATGTTTGTATTCAGTATAATTGTGCAATATAATGATCCGGATTCGCTCGTTTGGATGAGTGTTTATGGGGCGGCGGCACTGTTGACTATCGGTTTTATTCAAGATCGTTTACATTGGGTGCTTCCGGCTATTTTGTTTGTGATTACCATTATTTGGGCCGCTACTATTGAACCTAAGGTATGGGGACGTATAGCTTTTTATGATTTATTTAAAGCATGGGAAATGAAATCTATCTTGATTGAAGAAGGCCGTGAAATGGGCGGATTGTTTATTGTCGCCGGGTGGTCTCTTTTGCTAACTTTTATAATTTTTAAAAGAAACCGTGCTGTAAATTCAATTAATCCGCAGGCTAAATAATTGTGAGTATAACAGATTGGATTTTTTGTCGATCCAAAAATGTTAAAAACATTGAAAGCTATTATTGGAAACGATACAATTACTAATTAATCTCAATCAGATGATGAGCTTTAGATAAAAGTAAAGCAAAATGGCTATTTGCTAACAGCTTGAGCTCAAAACCAAATGGAATTTATGCAAAAATTATTCTTATCGATTGGCAGCGTCGCCATGGCCTTAGCCGTATCATTAGGAGCATTCGGCGCTCATGGACTTAAGGGCAAACTCTCAGCAGAAATGCTTGACATTTTTGAAACGGGAGTGAAGTACAATTTTTACCATGCTATCGGATTGTTAATCATCGGCATCCTCGCCTATCATTTACCAGAAACTGGTCTTTTAAAATGGTCGGGATGGTTAATGGTTGCAGGCATTATCATTTTTTCGGGAAGTCTTTATCTATTAGCTCTCAGTGACGTTCGATGGTTAGGGGCCATTACGCCTGTTGGCGGAGTTTGCTTCATCGTTTCTTGGATTCTACTGGCAATTGCTGTCTGGAAAGGACTATAAATCATGGCAACGAAAACTCCAGCAAAACAGTTATTTAAATTAGACTTGCAGTTCCGATTCATTATTATAACTTAACATTAATTATAAATAGTTGTCTCAGAACCACTACGACCGTTTGAGACCTTTACCTAAGCACAAGATTTCCATTAAGACTTCGTTATAAAACTAATTAGATAAATGAACATTAGAAAGTTATGGTTAGTTTTGCGTATGCATATCGGAAGTATATTTTTGTGGTCATCTTATGCTTATATAGCTCGTTGGCATGGGCACAGAATGAAGTAGTCAGAGAACGCAGTTCTCTTAAAGGTATAAATGCTATGGGATTCACTGTTAATGTGGAGAAGAATGCCCCGCTCGAGTATGAGACTAAACTGGATATAGGTGTCTTGCAACAAATGGGAGAAACGACTCTGAAAGAAGGCGGTATAAAAGTCATTCCCGATAAAGAAGTAAAACATTCTGATGAAATTCCTTTTTTATATATGCATATAAATACAATGGATGCCGGTCGCGGACTTATACCCTTTAACATATCATTATATTTTTATCAGCCTGTTAAGTTAACCTTAAACAGAGATCTGCAGACAACGGCCAACACTTGGGAATCAGCAACGCTTGGGCTTGTTTCCTATGACCAATTAGAACTTATAAAAAAAGCGGCAAGAGACTTACTTCAAGAATTTGTTGACGATTATAATCAGGTAAATAGTTCTAATTAGCAATTCGCTTTATCAAACAGCAATTTAACAGCTAATAACCTTTACAAATACGATAATTTCATGAATATTGAAGATTTTAGAGAATTTTGTCTGTCATTTAAAGGCGTTTCGGAAGACTTCCCTTTTGATGATAATACCCTGGCTTTTAAAGTCATGGATAAAATATTTGCCTTAACAGACGTAGAAAAGTTTGACGGAATCAATTTGAAATGTGATCCTGTCAAAGCAGCAATGCTGCGCGATCTTTACGAAGAAGTACAACCCGGACGGCATATGAATAAGCGACACTGGAATACGGTTGATCCTAACGGCAAGTTGGATGATGAACTCATCAAAGAATGGATAAAAGATTCTTATAATCTCGTTGTAGAAGGCCTGCCTCGTAAAAAACAGAAGAAGCTGGAAAAGCTTAACGACTAGTCAGTCTGGTACATATAAAAAGCTTTCGTACTGATACAAATCCCACTCCAAACCCCTATTCTTATTAATAATAAGTTTATAATTATTCAGCTTACGAATTATTTATTTTTCCAGAGGGTGAATTTTTTGTTTCCAATCTATCGAACTCACATTGCCCGCCCTAGAGCTTTGTGATGTTTTATCCATCCAACATTAAGATGCCGGGATGCTAAATAAATCAAAAAATTCGATTGGATTAGGAAGATGACTCGGTCACCGGCTCTGGCTCTTTTTCTTTGGTCTCTTTTAGGCCTAACGCTTGGTGTAATTTAATTCCGATATAAACCGCACCAAATATAATAAGTGCTGTCAAATAAAAAGGTAGCCCAATTGAGAGGCCAAACAGAAAGCCTCCCCAAGTAGGGCCCAGCATACGGCCCAGACCCGATATCCCTTGCGACGTACCCATAACCGCACCAATATTTTCTTCCTCGGCTTCTTTGGAAATCAGGCTCATGATCGTTGGAGTATTCAGGCTAAAGCCGACTGCCATAATGCCCAGATATATACTCAATGTTAGCGTATCATAGGCAAATGGAATCAGTCCCAGTCCAATACCCATCAGAACATTGCCAACGGTAAAAATATGTTCTTCTTTGAATACTTTAGTGAGCTTTCGGATTAAATATCCTTGTATAAATACAGCAATCAATCCAATGTAGAAAAACTGCATTCCTACCTGCTCGGCAGACATGCCCAATTTCGCCTTACTGAAAAGAGGAAATGCACTATACAGACTAGATTGACCGAAGGTAAGGATGAAATAAGCAATCAGTAGTGGAATCAGCATTCCTTTGGCATCGGCGCCAGTCTGGGCCTGTAATTTTCTCCAGAACGATCTGGAAAATACACTGTGGCGAACGTCCCGGTCAGACGAACGCTTTTTTGCTTTTTTATCTACGGTTTCTGGTAGCTTAAAGAGAACCAGTGAAAAGCTACAAAACGACATAAATGCTGCAAAAAATCCGGGGAGGGCATATTTATTCGCAGCCATCCAGCTGGCTACATTGGGAAGACCGATGCCAGCTATAAAACCATGGAGCGAATCGTGTATTAATGCAGTGGCTAAGGCTGGTCCAACCATGAATCCAATTCCAAATGCGGCCCCAATCAGTCCCATTCCTTTGGCACGTTCCTCTGTAGAGGTGATATCTGAGATATAAGCCTGGGCTGTAGAAATATTCCCCCCCATTACGCCAGCAACAACCCGGGAAGCAAACAGTACAAATAATGAACCAGCCAAGCCAAACATAATATAGGCAATGACTGCCCCAAAAGTACTCAATAGCATAATAGGTCGCCTGCCGATACGGTCGGAATAGCTACCCCAAATGGGTGAAAATATAAGCTGTGCAAATGAATAAACGCTGTATAACAAACCTACAACTATGGCCGATGCATGAAAATTTTTGGCGTAAAACGGCAGAAGGGGCAACACAATGCCAAACCCCATCAAATCAATAAGTACTACAAAAAATACGGTTGCAAGTTGAGTTCGTTTTTTCATCGGTTTGGTTAACTAATATTTATTCTGTGCTCTTAGGCATTCATAGCGGATTGTATTGACTGATCCGCCGCTTCGATCGTTTGATCCAGCATATCTTCGGTAAGGCTATTTGCCAGGAAAAACGATTCAAACGCTGAGGGTGGTAAATAGATCCCCCGTTCTAACATTTCGTGAAAAAATACTTTAAATAACTCTGTGTCTGTCGTGTTAGCTGTTTTAAAATCCACAACATCTTGATCAGTAAAAAAAACACTCATCATCGATCCCACGCGGTTGACCGTAGTTGGAATATCATGTTTTGCAAAGACTTCTTTGAGACCGGTAAATAGGTATGTTGTTTTTTCTTCAAGTTCATCATACTTGAGCGGATCTTTCTGGAGATCGGAAAGCAAAGCATAACCGGCGGCCATTGCCAGCGGATTGCCCGAAAGAGTCCCAGCCTGGTAAACGGGACCAACAGGAGAAACAACATCCATAACTTCCTGCTTGCCGCCAAAAGCCCCAACCGGCAGGCCCGCCCCGATAATCTTTCCGTAAGTCACTAAATCGGCGGTTACTCCATACCGTTCCTGGGCTCCTCCTTTGGCTACCCGGAAACCGGTCATCACTTCATCAAAAATCAGCACTGCATCGTTGGCATCGCAAAGTTCACGAAGTCCGGATAAAAATCCTTTTTTAGGAGGGATACAGCCCATATTTCCTGCAACCGGTTCTACAATAATTGCTGCGATCTCACCTTTATACTCATTAAATAGTTCTTTAACGGAGTGCAAATTATTGAAGTCGGCAATCAGCGTATCCTGGGCCGTGCCTTTGGTTACCCCGGGACTGCTGGGTGATCCGAGCGTCAGTGCCCCACTTCCAGCCTTGATCAAGAAGGAATCACCGTGTCCGTGATAGTTGCCTTCGAATTTGATGATCTTATCTCTGCCGGTATAGCCCCGTGCCACGCGAATAGCACTCATGCAAGCCTCGGTGCCAGAATTAACCATGCGGATTTTATCTACGCTCGGCACCATCTTTTTTACCAGCTGCGCCATCTTTACTTCGATTTCGGTAGGAGCCCCAAATGAGGTGGATTTAGCCGCCGCTTCCTGCACAGCTTTTACGACGGGTTTGTAAGAATGACCCAGGATCATCGGTCCCCATGACCCCACATAGTCGATATATTCTTTGCCATCGACATCTGTAAGGATGGAACCTTCGGCTTTTTCGAAAAAGACGGGGATTCCCCCTACGGAATTAAAAGCGCGAGCCGGAGAATTGACACCGCCCGGGATGAATTGCTGAGCTTGTTCAAATAATTTTTTACTCGTTTCTAACATAAAAATAGGATTTGTCATCCTGAGCGCAACGAAGGATCTCAAGTGTGCTAACCATATTTGAGATTCCTCGGAAAGCCTCGGAATGACAGGTATTTTCAATTACTGTTTATTCAATAATGTTGATGCTTGTTTTGCAAAATAAGTTGCAATCAAATCTGCACCGGATCGCTTGAAGCCGACTAAGGCTTCCATCATCGCTTCTTCTTCATTAAGCCAGCCATTGGCCGAAGCAGCTTTAATCATGGCGTATTCCCCGGAGACGTTATACACAGAAACGGGCACGCTTACATTTTCTTTTACAGCTCGAATCACATCCATATAAGGCAAGCCGGGTTTGACCATAACGATGTCGGCTCCTTCCTGTTCGTCGAGCTTAGCTTCTTTAATAGCTTCACGGACGTTACTGGGATCCATCTGGTAGGTTTTCTTGTCACCGAATCCCGGTGCGGAGTCCAGCGCATCCCGAAAAGGACCGTAATAACTGGATGCGTATTTGGCACTGTAGGCCATAATGCCGGTATGTTTAAAATCGGCATCATCCAGCGCCTTTCGCATGGCGCCAATACGGCCGTCCATCATATCCGAAGGCGCCACCATATCCACACCAGCCTCGGCATGACTTACTGCCATCCTGGATAACACTTCGACAGACTCATCATTTAGAATCTCTCCGTCTTCCACTATGCCGTCATGTCCATAACTGGAATAGGGATCCATAGCCACATCGGTCATTACCAGCATTTCGGGAAATTCTTCTTTGATTGCCCGGACTGCCTGCTGCATTAGTCCATCAGGATTAAGTGCTTCAGTCCCTTTATTGTCTTTCTTTTCTTCCGGAACTTTTGCAAAAACCAAGACCGACCGGATGCCCACTTGCTTTAGCTCTTTGATTTCATCAAGCAATAAATCCAGCGTATAGCGATAATAATCCGGCATAGAAGGAATCTCTACCTTCTCATTATCTCCTTCCATCACAAATACCGGTGCGATAAAATCAGCCGGCTTCAAATGATGTTCAGCAACCATATCACGCATGGCTGCACTGGTTCGCAATCGTCGTCCTCGTATATAGGGAAATTGTCCGTATGTCATGTCAATCTAATCTATTGGGGGCGTATCGCAATACGCCCTTGCATTCGCAGTTTCTAATTCAACATTCCTTTTTCCTCACCGTATTCAATCCAATCAATGGGATTCTTTAATCTTTCAATCAAATAGGCTTCACGGCTGCCTTCTTCCACCTGGAAATCATAATCCCACCGAACTTCCGGTGGCAGACTCATCAAAATTGATTCCGTTCGTCCTTTGGTTTTCAGCCCAAACAAAGTACCGCGATCATAAATCAAATTAAACTCCACGTATCGACCGCGCCGGATTTCCTGGAAATAGCGTTGCTGCTCATCATAAGGCTCATCCTTGCGGCGCTCTACAATAGGCATATAGGCGTCCAAAAATACATCGCCAACATCCGCGGTAAAGGCATACCAATCTTCGGCCGATCGTTCATCTGTGGGCCGCAAGTAATCAAAAAATAATCCGCCGACGCCTCGTGCTTCCGAGCGGTGGGTATTGTAAAAATATTCGTCACATTCCTTTTTAAACCGGGGATATAAATCGGCGCCATGTTTATCACAAGCTGTCTTCAACACTTTGTGGAAATGCACTGCATCTTCATCCCACAAATAATAGGGAGTCAGATCGGCCCCGCCGCCAAACCAGCAGTCGCGCACTTCCGACATTTCCGCATCATCGTACAGCTCAAAATAGCGGAAATTGGCATGAACGGTAGGCACCATGGGGTTTTGGGGATGGATAACGAGCGAGATTCCGCCGGCCCAGAACCAGCCTTGTTCCACTTCGAAGCGCTGGCGAATCAAATCAGGCAGTTCACCGTGCACGGTCGATATATTGACGCCTCCTTTTTCAAAGACATCGCCTTTTTCAATTACACGGCTGTGTCCACCGCCCCCGCCTTCGCGTTCCCAGTCATCATGACGAAATTGGTTATTGCCATCGATCTGTTCCAGTCGATCCGAAATCTCATCCTGCAGATTCTGGATATAGGCTTCAAAACGATTTTTAAGAGAAGGTTGGGAGTCCCCCTTCGAAGGGGGTGCAGGGGGATGATTTTCAATCCATCCTTTAATGACTCGTTCCACATTTCCAAGATCATTTATTACATCATCATCCGTAAATCTTAAAATGGTAAATCCTTTATCCTCAAGCTCTTTTTGGCGTTTCTGATCCTTATGCCACTTTTTTTGCTGCTCATGTGAATAACCATCAACTTCAATAATAAGTTGGAGTTCTTTACACATGAAATCAGCAATAAAATTCAATACCGGCCGCTGACGCAAAAAGGCATATCCTTTCATCTTACCTGCACGAAGTAATTCGGTCCATAACCTGATTTCAGCTTTTGTAGAATTCTTACGAAGCTCTCGTACAAACTTTTTCAGATCCTTGTTGTAACCGTAATTATTACTTTTAACTGACATACAAACTACTCTCATCCCCCTCAATCCCCCTTCAAAGGGGGACAAAAGAGGCTAGTTCTATTTTTGTTTTTGAAATTCATATTCTTTCACCGTATCCACGAATGCGCGGGCATGATCTACCGGGATGTTCGGCAAGATGCCATGTCCCAAATTCACGATATATCGCTGCGCCCCGAAACGGTCAATCATGCGAGTTACTTCATGTTGTATTCTTTCTATGGGTGATAACAGATGAGAAGGATCATAATTGCCCTGCAAAGTGATTTTTCCACGCGAGGCTTCCCGGGCATATTCTGGCGTAATCGTCCAATCCAGTCCCAGAGCCGCTGCTTTACTCTTAAAACTGAGCCGCTCGAGAGCATACCAACTGCCCTTGGCAAATAATATAACCGGCACCTCGTCAATCGCTTCACAAATCTCCATTAAATAAGGCATCGCCCATTCATTAAAGTCCTCGGGACTTAAGAGACCTGCCCACGAGTCAAAAACCTGCACAACCTGGGCACCTGCTTTGATCTGTGCTTTTAGATAATCGATCGTTGCTTTGGTCAGCTCTTTCATCACATGACGTGCTGCATCCGGGTGCTGGTATAAAAAGGCTTTGGCCTTGTCAAAATTCTTGGAGCCTTCGCCCTGCACCATATAACAAAAGAGAGTCCACGGGGCACCGGCAAAACCTATCAGCGGTACCCGTCCGTTCAGCTCTTTCCGCGTCAGGGTAATAGCTTCCATCACATGATTCAACTTCCCGGGCACATCTTCTGCAAAAATTGAGAAAGCATCATCCACGCTGCGGATTGGATTTTCCATCACAGGTCCTTTCCCCTTAACAAGATCCACATCGATACCCAGAGCCTGGGGAACCGTCAAGATATCCGAAAAGATGATAGCGGCATCGGGACCGATTTCATCAATGGGCTGTAAAGTGATTCCGCAAGCCAATTCGGGGGTTTCTACGCGTTCAAAAAAGCTGTATTTCTCGCGAAGCTCCCTGTACTGCGGCAGGTATCGGCCAGCTTGACGCATCATCCAGACGGGTGGACGTTCAACTTCTTCACCTCGCAAGGCCCGCAGTAATAAATCGTTCTTTAATTCAGGAAAATCGTTGCTCATAAAATAATTTTATTAAGGCCACTGAGTCGCACAGATTACTGATTAATCCGTGCTTATCTGTAAAAATCCGTGGCTAAACACTTTCTTTTTTATTAAAGATAAAATCAGATACCGTTCGCAGTAGCACTTCAGTATCGGGCTGCGGTGCCACTTCAATGGCTTGATCTGTTTCTTTTTTTAGGGCTGATGCCGTAGTGGGACCAATGGCAAAAAGCGGAGGTAAATCGCCTGTAAATCCATGTCCCTGTTTAAATCCTTCTACAGCACTGGGACTATAAAACAGGATTCCGCTGATCGGCTTATCCGGCAGATTCACTGGATTGATAATCGTTTTATACACTTCCAGCTCAATCACTTCAATGCCTTCATCTTGTAACCGATCCGTCATTTCACTGCGACTAAGGTTACCATGGAAATAGATCACCGAGTTAATTTTACCTTCCGCAATAATTAACTCAGCCAGGTGTTTGCTGTCTTGTGTTCTGGGAATCTTTGATTCCAGTCCCAACTCCTTAAGGGCTTTCTGAGTTTTTGCTCCCACTGCAAAAAGTTGTGTTTCCGGTCGTACCTGTAATCCCGCATCCATCAGTTTTTTAAGCGCTTTCACACCATTTCTACTGGTAAAAACCCAGTCAGACTTCAGATGTTCATTAATTACTTTCAGCACTTCATCCCAATAGTCGGGAAACTCAAAGTGCAAGGCTGGCTCGACAATTGCTTCCAGCCCAAGAATACGGGCATATTCCAGTTGCTGAGCCGATAGTGGACGAGTAACTAAAATATTTCGTTTATCTTGTCTCATTTTAACAAATACCATGCTAAATTTATTTCAGCATCCGTAGGCTGTAAGTCATCAGCAGTACAGATCCTGAAACAAGTTCAGGATGACACTAAACCTTTTTTCTATGATTGCGATTTCATTTCTTCAATTACTTTGATGGCTCCTTCACTCAATAAGGCTTGAGCTGCGCGATGTCCTAATTCACCGGCCTCTCCTACCGAAACCCGCTCTTCGAAGTCATATCTTTCGGTGCCACCTAAAGTTAGGGCCGCCGCCTTAAAATGAACATGATCTTCTTCAATAAAAGCGTAGGCTCCTACCGGCGCACTACAGCCGGCCTCCATATCATGCAAAAAGTCACGTTCAATGGTGGTGCAGAGTGCCGTTTCATCATGATCCAATGGTGCCAAAATTTTTTCCATTTCTGTATCATCTTCCCGGATCATCACCGCCATCGCCCCTTGGGCAGCTGCAGGTATCATCCAGTCGAGATATTCTGAAATGTGCTTGCCGAGCCCGATTCGCTCCAAGCCTGCTGCGGCAAAAATGGCTCCATCCCAATCGTTGCTATGAACCTTATCTAAACGGGTATTCACATTTCCGCGGATATTTGTAATCGTGTGATGGGGATATCGATTCAGCCACTGGGCACGCCGGCGATTGCTACCAGTAGCAATCATGGCTTCATAATCCGGATCATCCAGAAAGTCCGTTCCATCTGGCGCAACCAATGTGTCGTGAGGATTAGCCCGCTCCAAAATAGCTGCTACTCGCAAAGGAAGAGGATTTTCTGTCGGCAAATCCTTAAAAGAGTGGACCGCAATATCTATTTCATCATTGAGCTGGGCATTATCAAGCGCTTTGGTGAATACTCCTTTGCCGCCCATCTCGGTAAGGGGTGTGGACAGGTCAATATCTCCCTCTGATTTAACAAAAATAAGCTCGGTGTCATGGCCGAGCTTTCGAAGTTTTGAGGCAACCTGCCTTGCTTGCCATGTTGCCAATTCGCTTTCGCGGGTACCGATACGAATTGTCCGCCTACTCATTGTTTGAATGTGTTTTGAGCTTAAACATATCATTTACAACTTTTGCCACTTGCTCGGATTCGTGATGATCCCGCAAGTGCTCAATTGAGTAAGCTGCAATTTTATTGACGATACGCCGGGTCAGATTTTCAACTTTCTCGCGATCTTCGTCCGCAATCTTATTCTTAAAAAACTCAAATTCCTCCTCCCTGATCGTATCAAACTTACTAGTCAGTGCTTTGATTGTTGGCACTACTTTCTGTTTGCTAAGCCAGTTTTCATAATCGGTCAGCTCATCGTCAATAATTTTCTTGACTAAAGGAATATTTTCTTCCCGCTTTCGATAAGCTTCATCGGTAACATCTGTCAGAAAATCCATATTAGCCAAATCCACAAACTTCAGATCGCCAATTTCGGGATCAATGTTGCGCGGAACCGAAAGATCCACCAGTACTTTAAACCGTGGATTCAAAATAGAAGGCTTCAGATCATCTAAGGTGATAACCGGCTTCTTCGAACTGGTTGCAACAATAATTAAATCGGCACTGGCTATTTCCCGGGGCAGCTCATCCATCGACGAAACCTGAAGATCGAACTTATCAGCAACAAATTCAGCGCGGTCGCGCGTACGGTTAATCAACGTTAACTTTTGGACGCCCAGATTAATCAGGTTTTTGCAGGTTACTTTGCCAATCTTGCCTGTGCCAACAAGCAGTACATTTTTATCCTTGAGATTCTCGAAGGTTTTAACTGCAAATTTGACTGCAGCATAAGCGGTAGTGGCCGCCCCCTCACCCAGTGAGGTTTCGTTGCGTGAGCGTTTGTGTGCCCGAAAGACATGCTGCATCAATCGGTGC
>Ga0209918_1001308_pt1 | contig 13663 bp, 11 predicted proteins | sample SalPonD_shore_MG_FD_185712 | JGI IMG/M metagenome (GOLD analysis project Ga0209918, IMG submission 185712) | Salt pond soil microbial communities from South San Francisco under conditions of wetland restoration - Salt Pond MetaG... | ecosystem: Environmental > Aquatic > Marine > Intertidal zone...
TCGAGGGCTGCTTCCACACGTTCTATCTTTGAGGCATGGTCGGGATCGACCAGGCGGCGTGCGATTGTCTCGGTGACTCCGAGTCGCCGGGCCAGCTCGACCTTGCTGATACTCTGCTTCCTCATGGCCTGATAAAGCGCGAGCTTGGCTGCTACGGGTGCGGAGAGGGGCACGAGCTTGTGGCCTCGTGCAGCACTCGGTACAGGGATGGGACGGTCATGCTGGACGTATGCTGCCAGTGCCGCGTTAAGGGCATCCGTGGCTTCTGCTAACGCTTCATTCTGATTGGCGCCGTCGGTCAGTGCTTCCGGTACGTCGGGGAAGGAAGCCAGCACGCGTCCATCGGAGTCAGAAGTCAGTACGACAGGATAGGCGTATCGCATAATCATATAATCGTACATAAATGTACGATTTTCGGCAAATGGCAACTTGAGAATCGTACCAAATTTGGTACAATGCATCCATGAAAAGGATTTGCAACTGGAAGTTCTTTTCTACCGCTCATCTTCCGGCCGAGAACCTGTTCGGGAATGGTTGCAGGCTTTGCCGAAATCAGAAAGGCGAGTTATTGGAATAGATATAAAGACAGTACAGTATGGCTGGCCATTGGGTATGCCATTGGTGCGGAAACTGGAACGAAACCTCTGGGAGGTTCGTTCAAACATCGACCATCGCATCGCGAGAGTACTGTTTACACTCGTTGATGATCAAATGATATTGCTGCACGGTTTTATAAAGAAGTCGCAGAAAACATCCCGTGCGGATCTCGAACTGGCCAGAAAACGCCTGGCATTATTGGAGTTGTAGTATGAGCAAGCACATCGGGAGTAAATTCGATCGGTTTCTGGAAGATGAAGGCCTGCGGGCTGAAACAGAGGCTGTTGCGATCAAACGCGTTATCGCATTTCAGCTCGAAACGTTGATGAAAGAGCAGAAGCTTACCAAGACGCAGCTTGCCCGGCGCATGGGGACCAGCCGTTCCGCCCTGGAGCGGTTACTGGATCCGGACAATCCATCTGTAACGCTGCTGACTCTGGAACGAGCAGCGAAGGCGCTGGGTAAACAAATTCAGATCAATCTGGCCGCCTGAACCTGGCGCCCGCGTTTACGAGCTGCAGGAAAGCATGGAGCAGCCGGGGCGGTTGCGGGCCCAGTCGGGGCGGCGGGCGTACCACTCCTCCCGGTCCGGCTGTTCGTCGTAGGGGTGACGCACCAGGTCCAGGAGTTCGTTGACCAGGGCGTAGTCGCCCTGTTCGGCCCGGTCGATGGCGAGCTGGGCCATGTAGTTGCGCAGGACGTACTTGGGATTGACCGTATTCATCAGGGCAATCCGTTCTGCATTTCCGTGGCCTTTGGAGCGGCAACGGTTTATGTAACTACGCAGCCAGGTGGCGAGGCGAGACTTGTAGTCATCCGTCAGTTCTTCGGGGTTGTACCAGGCCGGTTGCAGCGGCGCCATGAGCGCGTCAGGCCCCGCGGTGTCCGGTGACTCTATATTAATGTCTACCTGCGCGAGCTGGCGGAAGAACAGGGTCATGTCCGTCTCCACGCTGGTCAGGATGGCATAGCATTCCTTTACGAGTTCCTCGTCCGCCTCGCCGGTGAATTTCGGCAGGCCCAGTTTCTGTGCCATCATGGTCTGCCAGCCGTTGCCGAAGGTTTCGGCATAATCCTCCGACAGGGCCTGTTCCAGGGCCTCCTTGTCGTTGATCAGGGGATACACGGCATTGGCGAGCTGCGCCAGGTTCCACATGGCGATCTGCGGCTGCTGGGCGTAGCGGTAGCGGCGGCCGTGGGCGTCGGTGGTGTTGGGGGTCCAGTCCGGATCGAAGTCGTCCAGCCAGCCGTAGGGACCGTAGTCGATGGTCTCGCCGAGGATCGACATGTTGTCGGTGTTCATGACGCCGTGCACGAAGCCCACCCGCTGCCAGTGCACGATCATGTCCGCGGTGCGGCGGCAGACTTCGCGGAACCATTCGATGTACGTCTCCTTGCACGGCCCGCCCAGGTGGGGAAAGTCATTGCTGATGGTGAAGTCCAGCAGCTGCCGCAGGACCTCGAATTCCTCGCGGGCGGCGAAGATCTGGAAGCTGCCGAAGCGCAGAAAGGACCGGGAAACGCGGCAGACCACCGCGCCGGGTTCCTGCCGCGGGCGGCCGTCGTAGAACATGTCGCGGGTGACCGCAGCGCCGGTTTCCAGCACGCACAGGGCGCGGGTGGTGGGGACACCCAGGTGATGCATGGCCTCCGAACACAGGAACTCGCGGATGGAGGAGCGCAGCACCGCCAGGCCGTCGGCGCTGCGCGAGTACGGGGTTTCGCCGGCGCCCTTGAGCTGCAGGGTGTAATGCCCGTCGTCCGCGCCGATGACCTCGCCCAGGTTGATGGCGCGGCCGTCGCCGAGCTGGCCGGCCCAGTTGCCGAACTGGTGGCCGCCGTAGCACATGGCATAGGGCTCCATGCCGGGCAGCAGTTCGTTGCCGGCGAAGACGCGGGCGAAACGTTCGCTCTCGCAGGCTTCCGGCGGCAGGCCCAGCAGGTCCGCCACTTCCCGGGAATAGGCCACCAGCCGCGGCCGGGATGCGGGCGCCGGCGGCACGCGGGAGTAACAGGCGCCGTGCACCTGGCGGCGCCGGTTCTGCGTGTCCGGATCGGCGGGCAGCTCGCGCACGAAGCGGTTGTCGAACCGCAGGGCGTCGAGGGCGGCGGGTTCCAGGCGGGCGTTCATGGGGTTGGCACGGATCGATTCATGTCGGCAGTGTACCAGTGTTGGATGCGTCCCGGGGAGGGGCGTTCATGAAAGCAGTGAATCGTGAATGGTGAATAGTGAATAGAAAAGGTGCCGTCATGCCGGCGCACGCCGGCATCCAGTCGACAAATCTTCTTTACCTTGACGCAAAAATGCAGTCGTCATCCCGGAAAGCGCGCAGCGCTTATCCGGGATCCATGCTTCGTTCATTTCGGGCTGGATACCGGATAACTGCGATGCGGTTTCCGGTATGATGGCGATGTGATGCTCATCCGGAAAACCCGGCGGGGATGAGCTATGCTTGATCAGGTGGACGAGGAGGCGGCTATGGCACAGTCACTGACGAAGTACGTGTGCAAGACTCAGGCGCAGGCATCGGAGGTGGAGGCTGATCTGGTCGGACAGGGGTACGAGATCGTGTTCGGTCCCGAGCGGGTCGACTTCGGCACCACCGACATGACCGGTATAAGCCGGGAGAATTTTCCCTACGGCGAAGCCTGGGTGGTGATCGGGAAGAAATAGACACTTGCCGGCCTCAACGCTTGCCTTTTCAGTGTAAAGACTTTTAAGTTGGGACATGGCCAGAAGCGAGATCCGGGAAAGACTGGAAAACGCGGTGCTGATCATAATCGGCGCCGTGATCGTCTGCTGGATCATCGTCCTCTATCGCGGCGGCGTCGACTGGTTCAGCGCCACGCACTGGGGCAAGATTACCATCCTGGAATGGGCCGGGATCGGCCTCATCTCTTTCATTACCCTGCTGGTGCAGTATTACCTGCTGATGGTCCTGCGGCACAGCCTGGTACGGCACCTGTTCTGGCTGCTGCCGGCGCTGTGGATCGTCAACAATGCCCTGCTGGTCGTCGATCGCTTCATACAGGGCCAGTACGGCCGGGCCCTGACCGGCTGGCTGCCGCTGACCGACCTGGTGGGCTGGCTGCTCAGCGTGGTGTATTTCCCCCTGCTGGCCGGCGGCGGCGCGGTGGTCGCCATTGCCGATTCCCACAGCTATCTCCTGACCCCGGCCTGCCATTACGCCAACGCGGCACTGGAAACCACCGGCGTTTCCGGCGGACTGTTCAACCTGCTGGTCCATCACCTGGGTGTGTTCTGGGACATGGTGTCGAACTCCTTCCTGAAGGAAGTGGTGACGAAGGGCGTGCGCCCGTTCGTGGATTTCAGCACCGGCGGCATGCTGCGGCTGCCGCACTGGTTTTTTAATTTCGGCTACAGTTTTGTGTGCGTGTTTGTTTAGACGTGGCTCGTGGCTCGGGGTTCGAGGTTCGAAGTTTTCGTAGGGTGGGTTAGCGGCGCAGCCGCGTAACCCACCGTATTCGATTCTTCATTAACCTGGTGTCATTCCGAACGAAGTGAGGAATCTTTCAGTTCTTTGCCCACAGATTTCTCGCTGTGCTCGAAATGACAAAGCAATTTAATATGGGAATTATTTATGGTGGGTTACGCGACTCTACCGCTAACCCACCCTACATAGGCTCGCCGTCATGCCGGAAGCATTCGCAGAATGCTATCCGGCATCCAGCCGATGTTTATCGGAGTATGGATACCGGATAACTGCTACGCAGTTTCCGGTATAACGGTAAAGGAGGTTAGTTGTCTCGCACGAAACTGGTTTAGCCGGAATAACGGCTCAATCGCCAGCAGTTGCAAAACCCTGGCGGCCTGATTATTGTCGGCGTTTTCAACCGGACAAGATTACGCCGTATCCATGGACACGCTTCCCGATTACCTGCAACCCGGCCTGGTGTTTATCTCCATCGGCCTCAATCCATCGGTTAAATCCGTGGAGGCCGGGTTTTACTTTGCCAATCCGCGCAACCGCTTCTGGAAGGCGCTGAACGCCTCGCGCCTGGTGGACGAGAAGCTGGAGCCCGGCGCGGCGGCCGTGGAACGTTTGTTCGAGAAGTACCGCATCGGTTTCACCGACCTGGTCAAGCGGCCGACGCGCATGGGCAACGAGCTGCGCGCCGCCGATTACCGGGAGGGTGCCGAAGTGTTGAAGACCAAGCTGCAGGAGTTCCGCCCGCGCATCGCCTGGTTTCACGGGCAGGGTACCTACCGGCAGTATCTCAAGTACGCCGAGGGACGGGACATGAAAGTGAATCCCGGTCCGCAGAAGCAGCATATCGGCAACGCGCGCGTGTTTGTCACGCCCAATCCCAGTCCCGCCAACGCCCGCTTTTCCCTGGACGATATCGTGCGTTCCTATAACGAGCTGGTGAGTTTTCAGATCCGGGAAGCGTTCGGGGTCGGTTAGGAAAGCTACTAGCCACCAGCTACAAGTATCTAAATACCGTCATGCCGGAAAGTGCGGAGCACTTATCCGGTATCCATGCTTCGATAAACATTGTCTGGATGCCGGACAGCACGCGTTGCGTGCTTCCGGCATGACGGTGGGATGTCTCGCTGCGTTCGAAATGACAGCCTGTACATATGGATGCCTGGCGCTGTTGCGGATGTTTGGAAAGGTTATGAAGAGATAGTGCGCGGCGCGGTGGTTCGCCATGGTTGAATGGCGAATGAATTTTTCAGCTTACGCCTGAATGAAAGAGGTGACAAGAGGTTATTTTGCGCCTTGCGGAAGCAAAAACTTTGTCGTTTGTAAAGATATATATTTTGTAAAATCCAAACCATGCCGTACGTGTCGGCGCGCGTACCGCCGGTGCGAAAATTCGTCGTAACAGTATGATTTATCAAGCACTGTCGGCCTTCCTGCTGCACCTGCATTTTTCCCGATCGCCGCATTGATCACAGACTGCAAACACGCAGGTTGTGTCGCGTGAGATGTTTGCTACGATCACAGAGTGCAATGAGGTAACCGATGATGACGACAGCGGATTTATGCGTAAACCGCAGAGTCAGCGCAACAGCAGTAAACCTTGCCCGCGAACGGTTCAGGCCGTTGCGACTGCAGGCAGGAATTGCAGTATCACCTGCCGCGTATCCTTTCCTTTCCATCCGCCGGTCTGCAACCGTGCATAACGGTTTGCAGGAACATTTTCCGTTACGGAACCACAAGCCGGCATCAGGTCTCTACAGTAAATGGGCGGAGTGCGATCGCCCCGATAGAGGAGCCGCCCCGCCTTCAAAGGTTATGTCTTGCAGGAGAGTTGTTGATGTTCAATTACCGAGTATGTACGAGGGGGCTTTGATATGGCGTCGAACAGCGATAAAGATCGGGATAGTCAGCAGAAGCGTGACAATTTCGTAAGTTCCCTGGCGGAGTACGCCAGGGAGGAACGCGCCAGGCACTGGGAAGGCACCCTGGGTGAGTTCCTGCGCGATATTTTCCCCAACGATCCCGTGCGCCTGGCGCGCAACAGTCACCAGTATCTTTGGGACATGATGCACTGGTTCGGCACCGAGACGTCGGAGGAGGGTGACAACATCACCCGCTTCAAGCTGTTCTCGTCGGATCTGTACGGCATCGACGAGCCGCTGGAACGTTTCGCCAACTATTTCAAGGCGGCGAGCGAGGGCTCCGAGGTCGGCCGGCGCCTGCTGCTGCTGCTCGGACCGCCGTCCGGCGGCAAGTCCAGCCTGGTCACCCTGATCAAGCGCGGCCTGGAAGCCTACAGCCACACCGAGGACGGCGCCATTTACGCCATCAGCGAAAGCCCGGTGCACGAGAGTCCCCTGAATCTGATCCCCGCCGCCAAGCGCGCCGAGTTCCGCGACGCCTACGGCGTGGATATCGAGGGCGCGCCTACGCCCTACGTGGAACAGTTGCTGCGCGAGGAATACGGCGGCGACATCATGGAGGTGCCGGTGCACCGCGTCTACCTGAGCGAGGCTGCGCGCGTCGGCATCGGTACCTACGCCCCGCACGATCCCAATACCGCCGATATCGCCGACCTGGTCGGATCCGTGGACCTGTCCAAGGTGGCCCATTACGGTGACGAGGGCGATCCGCGCGCCTGGTCCTGGTCCGGCTCGGTGTACGCCGCCAACCGCGGCATGCTGGAGATGATCGAGATCCTCAAGGTCAAGCGCGAGTTCCTGTATATCCTCCTGACCCTGACCCAGGAGAAGAACGTCAAGGTGTCGCGCTTCCCGCTGATCCACCTGGACGAGAGCATCGTCGCCCATACCAACATGGCCGAGTTCCGCCGCTTCCTGCAGGAGAAGGAAAACGAGGCGCTGCTGGACCGCATGGTCATCGTACAGGTGCCGTACACCCTGCGTTACCACGACGAGGCGCGCATTTACCAAAAGCTGTCCTCGGTGACCCCGACCTTCCGCGAGGTGCACGTGGATCCCCACGCCCTCAATGTCGCCGCGGTGTTCGCGGTGCTGACCAGGCTGTCGCCGTCGGAACGCGCCGACCTGGATCTGGCCAAGAAGGTGCGCATCTACGCCAACGAGGACGTGGAGGGCATCTCGCCGCAGGACGCCGACAAGATCAAGGGTGAATCTCCCGAGGAAGGCATGGAGGGCGTCAGCCCGCGCTTCGTCATCAATGCCCTGGCCGGCGCCATCAGCCGCAGCGAGCGCCGCACCCTCACCGCCATGGACGTGCTGCTGTCCCTGAAGGACAGCATCGACGCCGACGCCCGCATGGACGCGCGCATGAAGACGCAGTGGAAGGATTTCCTGGTGACGGTGCGCAAGGAATTCTACAACCGCTGGGTCAAGCGGGACGTGCACAAGGCCCTGTTCGTGTCCTTCGAGAACGAGGCCCAGGAGCTGCTGCACAAGTACCTGGACGAGGTGGAGGCGGTGCTGGAATCGGAAAAGATCACCGATCCCATCACCGGCGAGGAGCGCGATCCCGACGAGCGCTTCCTGCGCTCGGTGGAGGAGAAGATCAAGGTCTCCGATTCCGGCAAGGAAAGCTTCCGCCAGGAAGTGGTGCGCAAGGCCATGGGCGCGTACAAGCGCGGCGAGAAGTTCAAGCTGGACAGTCATGCGCGTTTGCGCGAGGCCATCGAGCAATACCTGTTCGAGGAACGCCGCGACGTGCTGCGCCTGGTCACGTCCAGCGCCCGCCCCGACGAGGAGGCGCAGAAGAAGATCTCCGCCGTGGAAGACCGCCTCATCGCCGACTACGGTTACAACGAGCACAGCGCCCGCGAGGCACTCAACTACGTGACCACCCTGCTGTCGCAGGAGTGAGGCGGCCTTGAGCGACGCGAGCGGAACCGGGACGGAAGGCGGCCGCTGGTACGACCTGTTCTCGCGCGGTGCGCGCGACTGGCTGCGCCACAACGCCAAGCTGCGCGAGGAAGTGCGCGAGCAGTTGCCGGATCTCATTTCCCAGTCCGATGTCCTCACCCGTCCTTCGGATCGCACCATGCACATCCCGGTGCGCTTCCTGGAACACTACCGTTTCCGCCTGCGCGATGACGAACATCCCCGGGGCGTCGGCCAGGGCGGGGCCCAGCCCGGCGATGTCCTGCGCCGCGGCGGCAAGGATCAGGGCGAGAGCGGTTCCGAGGGCGGCAGCGGCGGCGGCGAACTGCGTTTCGTGTTCGAATTCAACATGGAAGACATCGTCGAGTGGATCTGGGAGGAACTGAAACTGCCGGATCTGGAACCGCGCAGCGCCGGCAACCTGGTGGATGAGGAAACCGTGCGCGAGGGCTGGGATCGGCGCGGGCCACGCGCCCGCCTGGACCGGCGCCGCACCGTGCGCGAAGCGGTGAAACGGCGCATCGCCCAGGATGGCGGCGGCAAGGGTGAAGGCGATACCTTTTCCGACGAGGATCTGCGTTACCGCCAGCTCGCCCACCGCAAGCGCCCCGCCACCCAGGCGGTGGTGGTGTTCATCCTCGATGTGTCCGCCAGCATGGACGAGGGCCGGCGCAAGCTGGCCAAGAGCTTCTTCTTCTGGGTGGTGCACGGCCTGCGCCGCCAGTACGGTACCGTGGACACGGTATTCGTGGCCCATACCAACGAGGCGTGGGAATTCACCGAGGAGGAATTCTTCCAGGTGTCCGCCACCGGAGGCACCGTCGCCTCCACCGCCTTTCGCCTGGCCGGGGAAATCCTGCACGATCGCTTCAGCCCGGATCGCTACAACGCCTATATTTTCTACGCCTCCGACGGCGACAACTTCGGCGACGATCACCAGGAAGTCCAGGACCGCCTCTCGGAGCTGGCGCGTATGGTCAACTTCATGGGTTTCGTGGAGACCCCTCAGAATCACCTGGAGAACGGCCGCTCCGAGATCGGCCGCCTGTTCCGGTCCCTGTCCGCGCGTGACTTCCCGGTGGGCAGCTACACGGTGCACGAGCACGAGGATATCTGGGAGGCGATACGGGCGTTCTTTAACCACGAGGCAAGCCAGGCGGCTTAAAGTCTTATGACTTCGTTTGGGAACGCCACCATGGCACGCATCTGCGGCGTTGCGCTTGCTTCGCGCGCTCAACGTACTGGCGTGTACGCTTGCGCACGCGAAGCGGCGCGCGCCTTGCATCTACGCACCCTGGTGGCGTTGGTGCCGGATTCATGTTGTAGAGGAATATTGAGGTAAGCCATGCACGCCCACACCCACGCTAACGACAACGCGCAGCTCGCGGATTACCGGCCGAAGCTGGAGGCCCTGGCAAAAGAACACGGCCTGGATTACTTCCCGGTGGAATACGAGCTGGTGCCGGACACCTTCATGATGGAGGTGGCCGTGTATGGCCTGCCGGTGCGCATGCCGCACTGGTCCTTCGGCGTGCGCTATATCTACCAGTACGTGCAGCATCGCATGGGCGCCTCGAAGATCTTCGAAGTGGTGTTCCCCGGCAATCCCAACCGTGCCTACCTGCAGAACAGCAACTGCCTGTCCGACAATACCCTGGTCACCGCCCACGTGCTCGGGCATGCCGACTTCTCCCGTAACAACGAGCTGTTCGTGCGCATGCAAAAGGAAGTGGGCTTCCGCATCGTCGAGCAGGCCGCCGCGCGTGCCCACCAGATCGAGGATGCCATCCACGCCCACGGCCAGGATCGGGTGGAACAGGTGCTGGACGCCGCCCTGGCGCTGGAACAGTGCGTGGACATCAGCCGGCCCCTGAGCCGGCCGGCCTATCCGGAATTCATGCGCAACCCGGACTACCCGGAAGCGCCGCGCTCCGAATTCGAGTCGCGCTTCCGCACCCTGCCCGGCGAGGAGCCGGGCGAGACGCCGCGGCAGGAGCAGGTGCGCGCGCCGCTGCCGCCGCACCCGGAAGCCGACCTGCTCTGGTTCATCGCCAAGTACGCGCCGGACATGGAAGCCTGGGAGCGCGACATTTTCCTGGGCGTGCGCGAGGAATCCTTCTATTTCTACCCGGTGTTCGCCTGCAATATCATGAACGAGGGCTGGGCCAGCTTCTGGCATGCGCGGCTGCTGCGCGAGGCAGATTTCCTGCCGCACGCGCTGTACGTGGATGCCATCAAGTCCCATTCCGACGTGGTGCGTCCCTACGGCAGCGCCGATTCCCTGGCCCTGTCCGTCAATCCCTACCACCTGGGTTTCCGGATGTGGGAGCATATCGTCCAGGAACAGGGCCTGGAGGCGGCCTTCCGCATCCGCGCCGAGGAGGATGACTTCGGCTTCATCCGCAATTACCTGAGCCGGGAGCTGGCGGAGGAACTGGAGCTGTTCGCCTACGAGCGCGCCACCCGTTCCGGTTCCTCGGGCGAGGAACGCTACCGGGTGCTGGACGCCGACATCCACGCCCTGCGCGAAATGATCCTGGCGCCCAAGTTCAACTACGGCGCCCCCCGGGTGCGCGTACGCGAGATGCACCGCGACGGCAGCCTCATCCTCGACCACGACGCGGCCGTGGACGGCCGCGGCCTGGACCTGGAGCGTTCGCGCAAGGTGATGGAATACATCCACACCGTGTGGCGGCGTCCCCTGTCCCTGATGACCGTGGATGAGGAGGGGGCGTATCGGGTGCTGGAGTATCCGGAAGAATAGCTACCAGCTACAAGTAAATTGTGAATAGTGAATAGTGAATAGTAACAACGAACGTCATACCGGAAAGTGCGCAGCACTTATCCGGTATCCATGCCGTTGTTTGTCGAAGACTGGATGCCGGATAAAACCTGCGGTTTTTCCAGCATGACGGTTTTACTATTTACCATTCACTATTCACTATTTACTGAAAAACGTGGCTAACCGCAAAAAGGCCCTCCCCGAAAACGCCGACGGCCTCTTCTACGTCGACCGCACCTGCATCAACTGCGGCGTGAGCCGGCATTATGCGCCGGAAATATTCGGCGACACCGGCGAGTTCGCCTATGTGAAGCGGCAGCCGCAAGCGGAGGGCGAGCGGCTGGCGGCGGAGCGGGCGCTGCTGTCCTGCCCGTCGGCGTCCATCGGCACCCGGGAGAAAATCGACCTGGCCGGGGCGCGGGCGTCGTTTCCGCTGCCCATGGCGGAGGGCATCTACCTCAACGGCTTCAACCACCGTAGTTCCTTCGGCGCCCACAGTTACTTCGTGCGTTCGGAAAACGGCAACTGGCTGATCGACTCACCGCGTTACCTGCCGTACCTGGCGGAACGCTTCGAGGCCATGGGCGGCATCCGCTACATCTTTCTCACCCACAGCGACGACGTCTGCGACGCGGAAAAATATGCCGGGCATTTCGGCGCCGAGCGCATTATCCACCGCCTGGAGTCAGGCGCCCAGCGGGACGCGGAACGGATCCTGGAAGGCAGCGCGGTGCACCGCATCGATCGCGCGGCGATCCACTTCGCCCCGGGCCACACGGCGGGTCACCTGGTCATGCTCTGGGACGGGCGCTACCTGTTCAGCGGCGACCACTTCGCCTTCCGCCCCGCCCTGGGACACTTCGGCGCCTACCGCGACGTGTGCTGGTATTCCTGGGAGAAGCAGATCGAGTCGGTGCGCATGCTGGCGGCCTTCACCGACGTGGAATGGGTCTTCCCCGGCCACGGCAGGTGGGGGAGGGTGGAGCCGGGGACGTTCCCGGAGGTGGTCAGGGAGGCGGTGGGGTGGATGGAAAGGCAGTGAATGGTGAATAGTGAATAGTGAATAGTAAAACCCGTCATGCCGGAAAACACGCAGTGTTTATCCGGCATCCAGACTTTGATAAACAACGGCATGGATACCGGATAACGCCTCCGGCGTTTCCGGTATGACGTTTGTTTTTACTATTCACTATTTACTATTCACCATTCACCATTCACCTGCAACTAATGGCTCGTGGCCGATAGCTACTCCGCCAGCACAGACTTGATCAGTATCTCGCTGTTCAACGTCTTGTGCACCGGGCAGCGGTCGGCGATTTGCAGGAGACGCTGGCGCTGTTCGTCGGTGAGATCGCCCTTGAGGGCGATGCGTTTGTCGATGCGATCTACGTAGCCCTGCTCTGATTCGCATTCCTCGCAGTCCTCGGCGTGGATGCGGCGGTGATCCAGGGTCACATCCACGCCGGTCAGGGGCATCTGTTTGCGTTCGGCGTACATGCGGATGGTGATGGCGGTGCACGACCCCAGGGATGCGAGCAGGAGTTCGTAGGGATTCGGGCCCAGGTCCGCGCCGCCTTTGTCTTCCGGTTCGTCGGCGAGGATCTCGTGCCGGGATGTCTGGATCCGGCACATGTATTTTTGGCCTTCTTCGGTGATCAGGACCTGGCCCGGGGAGAGATCGGCCATGTTTCCTCCTTGTGTCATGAATCCGGGTGAGTGTGATGATCTTAGCAGAACAGACCAGTGAATGGTGAATAGTGAATAGAATATAAAGTTCCGTCATGCCGGAACTTCTGTTCTGTTTACGATTCTCTGTCTGTAGAGTACGCTGCGCACTATTTTAAACCGTATGACAGTTTTCTGATGAAATCATTAGCCGCCTTCCTGCTCGCCGTCCTGCTGTATCCCGCCGCCGCCCTGGCCGTCCCTTCCCACGCGGTCATATTCATGTACCACCGTGTCGGCGACAGCCGCTATCCCTCCACCAACGTCACGGTGGATCAGTTCAAGGCGCAGCTCGATTACCTGCAGCAGCATGATTACAAGGTCTGGGCGCTGGATCGCATCATGAACTACCTGCAGCTCAGCGAGCCCTTGCCGGACAAGGTGGTGGCCATTACCGTCGATGACGCCTATCTCAGTTTCTTTAAGAACGGATTCCCCCTGCTCAAGGCGCGGGATATGCCGTTCACGGTTTTCGTCAGTACCGACGTGGTGGACAAGGGACTGCCCGATTTCATGACCTGGGACCAGATGCGCGAAATGAAGGAGGCCGGTGCCGCATTCGGGGATCACACCGCTGATCATGCCCACCTGGTGTTCCGGCACAAGGGCGAGACGGAAAAGGCCTGGCGCGAACGCGTGCGCGGCGATATCGCGAGAGGCCAGCAGCGGCTGGAAAAAGAACTCGGCGGGGAAACCAACAAAAAGAAACTGTTCGCCTATCCCTACGGCGAATACGACGACGCCCTCACCAAGCTGCTGGACGACATGGGCTATACCGCCTTCGGTCAGCAGTCCGGCCCTGTCGGTCAGCATGCCGACAGGCAGCGCCTGCCGCGCTATCCCATTAACGAGCACTACGCCGTTCTGGACCAGTTCGCCCGCAAGGCGGCGTCACTGCCGCTGCCGGTGACTGCCATTTCTCCGCGGGATCCGGTGGTGCAGGATAATCCGCCGCGCCTGGAACTGACCCTGGGCGACGGCGACTACGTCGTTTCACAGCTGGCCTGCTATGCCACGGGGCAGGGCCGCATTGCCACACGGGTAGTGCAACAGCAGCCGCTGCGCATCTCGACGCAGGCGGCAAAACCGTTTGCTTCCGGCCGTGCCCGCTATAACTGTACCGCGCCGACGCCCGATGCCAGGCGCTGGTACTGGTACAGCCATCCCTGGCTCATCCTGCCAGCTGGAGTGGAGACAGGTGAATAAGGTTATTGCTCAGCATGATGTGCCTGATCTCGTTCACGTAGGCCTGGCCG
>Ga0209918_1001309_pt1 | contig 13663 bp, 14 predicted proteins | sample SalPonD_shore_MG_FD_185712 | JGI IMG/M metagenome (GOLD analysis project Ga0209918, IMG submission 185712) | Salt pond soil microbial communities from South San Francisco under conditions of wetland restoration - Salt Pond MetaG... | ecosystem: Environmental > Aquatic > Marine > Intertidal zone...
AGTTGGCCGGTGCCAACGACTTCGATCGCTTCTGCGAGTGGCTCGAGCGCAACGGCTGATGGGTCTCCGTGGGGACGATATGCCCTATTCCAAGCGGTGGTCACGGTCGGCCTTCGCCTCATCGCTCCAGCGCCGGCACCTCGCCGCCGTAGGCGTCGTGGTCCGCGAAGAAGTTGAGCATGGCGTACCGGAGCTTGTCGGGCTCGACGTCGACCAGCTCGTCGCGCTCGTCGTCGGGGAAGACCCCCCGCACGGAGTACTTGCCCATGTCGGCGCTCGTGTACCGCCGGTCGAGGAGTACCCGTGCACCGACCTCGTCGGGGCCGCGGAGCGCCCGCCCGAGCGCCTGGCGGGTCTTCCTGACCGTCGGGATCTCGACGGCGTACGACCAGCCCGGGTCGAGCGGCTGCCCGATGGGCGTCGCCTCCGTCCCGGAGACGAACGTCAGGTCGTCCGAGCGGTCCACGGCGAACGCCTCGTCGTAGGCCACCTGCACCGCCTCGGAGCGGTCGTCGAGGTGCGGGTAGGGAACCCCGACCACGACGACGGTCGTCGCGTCGTCGCCATCGAAGGAGACGCCCTCCGCCAGCGTCCCCCAGAGCGAGGTGAACATCGCGGCCCGGTCCTCGGCGACGAACCGCTCGCGGAGGGCCTCGACGCGCTCGCCGGGGCGGTCCAGGTAGACCGGGACGTCGAGGTCGACCCGACCCCGGTAGCGCTCGGCCTCGCCGTACGACGGGAAGAAGACCAGCGTGTTGCCCGGCGTGAAGGTCACGGCGTCCTCGAGGGCGCCCGTGACGACAGCCTGGACCTCGGGGTCGTCCCGGCTCCGGGCGAACAGCGGCGGGGTGTCGACGGCGAACGTCCGCCGGCGCTCCGGCGGGAACGTCAGCCCGTAGGCCATCGTCTCCGGGTCCTCGAGCCCGAGGACGTCTGCCGTGACCTCGAACGGCCGGAGCGTCGCGCTCATGAGGACGCTGGCGTGGACGGACTCGAACAGCTCGCGGGTCACCGACGTGGGCAGGCAGGCGTAGAGCTCGGCCCGGCCGTAGACCTCACCGGAGCGCTCGTCACGGCGGACGGCGACCACGGGGTACTGGCCGGGGTCGCCGCCCTCCGCCACGTAGGCGGCGACGAACGCCGCGGCGGCGAGCGTGGCGCACTCCCGCCGCGTGCTCGCCGCACCCTCGCGGTAGGCCCGCTCAAACCGCTCGTCGAGCGACGCCCCGAGCGCCGCCGCCGCCTCGAGGTCCGCCTCGATGCCCCGGCCCGAGTACCGGTCGAGGAAGTCCAGCAGCAGGTCGTCGCGGCGGTCGCCATTCGCCACGGGGACGTCCGTCCAGTCGGGCCCCACGTCGACGAACCCGCCGACCGCCCGACCGTAGCTCGCGACGAGGGCGTCCCGGAACGCCCCGAGGACGTTCGCGGCGGCGTCGGCCCGTGGATCCGTCGCCTCCCGGCACTCCTCGAGCGCCCCGTCGAGCGTGTGCTCGGTCAGCGTCCGGGTGGCGTGCTCGCGGGCCGCCGCCTCGACGTTGTGGGCCTCGTCGAAGACGCAGACGACCTCGCCCGGCTCGCGACCGAGCCATCGGAAGAACTGGCGCCGGATGGCCGGGTCGAGCAGGTGGTGGTAGTTGCAGACGACGAGGTCGACCGACTCCATGGCGGCCTTCAGCAGCTCGTAGCCGCAGAAGCCGGCCTCGTGGGCCCGCTCGTACACCTCGTCCGGCGTCCGGACGTCCTCGAAGAGCCAGCGCTCGAACGCGCCCGTGTCGGCCGTCCGGTTGCGGTAGAACCGGTCGCAGCCCGACTGGTCCTCGAGGGCCTCGAGGTCCGCTTCGGCGGCCTCGAGCGCCGCCATGACGGGCCCCCTGGCGGCCGCGGCCTCCTCGTCGCCGGCCTGGGCCCGTTCGAGGAGCTGGCGCTCCCTGGCGGCGAGCTCGCGCCGGTCGCGCTCGGCGTCGACCCGCTCGTGGACGGTGTCCCGGAGGACCTGGCACTCCTCGTAGCCGACCTCCAGGTGGCACATCGAGGCCTTCCCGCGGAACACGACCGCCCGAAGCGGCACCGCCTCGTTGATGGCGCGCGCCTCGGCCACGAACTGGCGCATCTGCTGGTGGACGTTCGTCGTGATGACGACCGTCCGGCCGGTCTCGCGGGCGTGGGCGAGCGCCGGGGCCAGCGCCGCGAGGGTCTTGCCGGTCCCGCAGGCGCCCTCGAACAGCGTCGTCCGGCCGGCGTCGAGCGCCTCGCGGATGCGCGCCATGGCCGCCTCCTGCTGCTCGTACGGCGTCTCGTACGGGACGTAGCGGAGGTGGTCGAGGGCGGCCACGGTCGGGCTATGGTCGGCTCCGGCCTAAAGCGCTCCCCGAACGTGGTGAAAGTGGTGCCGCGTCGCGGTATGGACCCGCCCCGAACGGGCTCGCGACCCGCGCTCACTCCTCCGGCTCGATGTAGACCTTGCTCACGGAGTCGTCGGCCTCGGCGAGCGCGCGCTCGATGGCCGTGATGCGGTCGTCGATGTCCCCCGTGTCGAGCTCCGGGTCGAACGCGACGTCGGCGGTGAGCAGCACGTCGTCCGGACCGAAGAGGACCGTCCGGAAGTCGACCACGTGGGTGACCCCGTCCCAGCCGCTGACGATGGCTTCGAGCTCGGCCTCCTCGACTGCCGGGAGGCTCTCGCCGAGCAGCAGCCGCTGGTTCTCCCAGCCGAGCGCGAGCGCGGCGGTCATGAGGAGGACGCCGATGAGGAGGGCGGCCGCCGCGTCGTAGAGCGGGTTCCCCGTCAGGCTGGTCAGCGCGACGCCCAGCAGCGCGAGGAGCAGCCCGGAGACGGAGACGGTGTCCTCGGTCAGCGCCGTGAGCGTCGTCACGTCGGCGGTCTTCCGGAAGGCCTCGACGACCCCGCTCCACTCCCGCTCCTCGATCTCGAGCCGGATGTTCCGGTAGGCCTTGGCGAGCGCCCAGCCCTCGAAGGCGATGCCGCCGAGCAGGACCGCGTAGTTGACCCAGACCGCCGGGACCACAGTCCCCCCGATGGACACGGTCCCGGTGAGGATGTGCCCCTCGTGCCCCGTCAGCGCCGCGTAGCCGTTGCGGAGGCTCTCCCAGCCCGCGATGCCGAACAGGAGGACGGCGACCAGGAACGAGTAGAAGAACTGGGCCTTGCCGTAGCCGAACGGGTGGACCCGGGTCCGCGAACGCCGGCCGTAACGGAGCCCGACGAGGAGGAAGACCTGGTTGCCGGTGTCCGAGACCGAGTGGTACGTCTCGGAGAGCATCGCCCGGCTGCCCGTCAGCAGGAAGGCGACGAACTTCAGGCCGGCCAGGGCCGCGTTCGCGGCGAGGGCGGTGAGCACGACCGACGTCCGCTTCGCCATCGCCGGCCCGTTCGCCACGGCGTCGGTTAAGGCCGACGAAGCGGCGTCCGGACGACGGTGGGGTTTCGGAACCGACGCAGCGAAGGCCGGCCGGGGCCTGGCAGCCCCATGCTCGTGGTCCTCGGCGACACCCATCGGCGGTCGGGCCACGGCCTCGAGGGGCGCACGCTCGAGGCCGTCCGGGCGGCGGCGGTCGTCGCCCACACGGGCGACTTCACGACCCTGGACGCCTACGAGTCCCTCGCCGCCGAGTGCGAGACGCTCCACGCGGTGGCCGGGAACAACGACGAGCCCGCGCTGGTTGACCGCCTCCCCCGACGTGCCGTCTTCGACGCCGAGGGGGTGACGGTAGCCCTCGTCCACGGGGACGACCACACGGCGGAGGCGCGGTCGCTGCTCGGCCGCGAGGTCGGCGCGGCGCTGGTCGTGAGCGGCCACTCCCACCGGCCCGCGGTCGAGTCGGCCATCGGCTGCACGCTCCTGAACCCCGGCAGCCACGCGACGCCCCGCTGGTACCGCCCGGCCCACGCGGAGCTGGTCGGTGGGCCGTCGGGCGTCGACGGGCGCCTGGTCCAGCCCGACGGGACCGTCCTCGAGCGGTTCCACGTGAAGGCGTGAGCCGGGTGGTGACGGGCCCGTCAGTCGTTGGCATCACGCGACGTTCGGGGCGGCCGACGCGGGTGGATGCTGCTTGGAGGGCCGAAGCGTGGTGGGCCGTCGGTGGCTGCCGACCGATGGGGGGACGGTGGGGAGTTGGGGGGACGTCGGCCGGCGCCAACTGACCACTGGGACGGCACAGGCATGAGCACTTGCCAGACGACGATGGCCATTTCACCCTTCGCTGTCGGGCGATCCTGGCGCCCCCGACGAGCCCGGACGACGTCCAGCTCCGGGCCGGCCGTCAGGCCCGAAACGGCTTTGGAGTCCCACCGCCCAGCCCCGGCATGGCGCTGGACCCCCTGACGGCCGCCGTCCTCGGCGTCGTCATCCTGTTCTTCTTCGTGCTGTTCCTGTTCCTCCGCCACATCCTCGCCAGCTTCAACGCGGGCTACCAGGAACGGCGGAACCGGTAGCGATCTCGTCAGGAGCGGCGGGGTTCAGGTCACGGCCCGCTCGACCCCAGCCACCGCTTCGTCGACGGCGTCGGCGTCGACGTCGAGGTGCGTGACGAACCGGGCCGTGTGGTCGTCGAGCGGTGTCGCCCCGACCCCCTCGACGGCGATGCGCTCGAGGAAGTCGTCGACCGTCATCCCGAGTCCCTCGAGCTCCACGAGGACGATGTTCGTCTCCGGCGGCTGGACCTCGAGCCCCGGGACGTCGGTCAGCCCGTCGGCGAGCCGCCTGGCGTTCGCGTGGTCCTCGGCTAGCCGGTCGACGTTGTCGAGGGCCAGCAGCCCAGGGGCCGCGACGATGCCGACCTGGCGCATCCCGCCGCCGAACGCCTTCCGGACTCGGCGGGCCCGCTCGACGAACGCCGCGTCGCCCCCGAGGACGGAGCCGATGGGGGCGCCGAGGCCCTTCGAGAGGCTCAGCATCACCGAGTCCACGGCTCGGGTCAGGGCGGCCGACTCGACCCCCAGGGCCACCGCGGCGTTGCACAGCCGGGCGCCGTCGAGGTGGACCGGCACGTCGGCCTCGTGGGCGGCCGCCGCCGCGGCCTCGAGGTCCCCGGCCGAGATGGCCCGCCCGCCGAGGGTGTTGTGGGTGTCCTCGAGGGCGAGGAGCCCCGTCCCCGCGCAGTGGTCGTCCTCGACGACGAGGTTGTCGCGGACCATCTCGGGGGTGGGGATCCCCCTCGGCGCGGCGTCGACGGGCCGGGTCTGGAGCCCTGACAGCGTGGCGGCACCACCGAGCTCGTACGTGAAGACGTGGCTGTGGCGCTCGCAGAGGAGCTCCTGCCCGGGGACGGTGTGGGTGTGGACGGCCACCTGGTTGGCCATCGTCCCCGACGGGCAGTACAAGGCGGCCTCGGTCCCGAGCAGGTCGGCCGCCCGGGCCTCGAGCTCGTTCACCGTCGGGTCCTCCCCGTAGACGTCGTCGCCCACGTCGGCCGCCGCGGCGGCCGCCCGCATCGCCTCGCTCGGCCGGGTGACGGTGTCGCTTCGGAGGTCGATCATGGCCGGGGGTTCCGGGCGGCGCCGCTTAACGCTCGCCCTCACGCCTCGTCGACGGGCCGACGCGGCAGCGCCCCGTCATCGCTGGTTCCGAAAGGGGTATGCGCCCCACGACACACCGTTCGGGACATGGACCCGCGCATCCGCGAGCACGCGGCACTCATCGCCGAGACGTGCGTCGAGCTCTCGGCGGGCGACACGCTGCTCATCGACGCCGCGCCGGCGGCCGACGACCTCGTCGTCGCGCTGATGGAACTCGCCGGCGACGTCGGCGCCCACCCGTTCGTGGTCCGCGACCGGATGGGCAAGCGGTTCCGCCGGGCGTACCTGCGGAACCACGAGAGCGTCATCGAGGAGCCCCGGCACATCCGGGCCCTCTACGACGAGCTGGACGTCTTCGTCGCCATCCGGAGCGAGGCCAACACGGCGACGCTGGCCGACGTCGACCCGGCGACGAACGCCGCCTACGACCGCTCCATCGAGGACATCCGCGACGTCCGGCTCGCCACCCGTTGGTGCCTCACCCAGTACCCGTCCGACGCGTACGCCCAGCTGGCGGGGATGAGCACCGCGGCCTACGAGAACTTCGTCTGGGACGCCATCAACCGAGACTGGGCCGAGCAGGCGGCCTTCCAGTCGCAGCTGGTCGAGCGGCTCGAGGCCGCCGACGAGGTCCGGCTCCGGAGCGGCGACCGGACCGACCTCCGGCTCAGCGTCGACGGCATGATTGTACTCAACGACACAGCCTCGCACAACCTCCCCGGTGGCGAGGTGTTCACGGCGCCGGTCGTGGACTCGGTCGAGGGCGAGGTGTGCTTCGACGTCCCCGCCATGATCGACGGCGTCGAGGTCGCGGACATCTCCCTCCGGTTCGAGGGGGGCCGGGTGGTGGAACACGACGCGCCCAAGCACCGCGAGCTGGTGACCGAGCTGCTCGACACCGACGACGGCGCCCGGCGCCTCGGCGAGCTCGGCATCGGGATGAACCGCGCCATCGACCGGTTCACGAAGAACATGCTGTTCGACGAGAAGATGGGCGACACCGTCCACCTCGCGCTGGGGATGGCCTACGACGACACGGTCCCCGAGGGCCGCGAGCGCAACCGGAGCGCCAAGCACGAGGACCTCATCGTCGACATGCATGAGGACTCCTCCATCGAGCTCGACGGCGAGGTGGTCCAGCGGAACGGCCGGTTCGCCTTCGAGGACGGCTTCGAGGGATAATCGGGACGCCTCGGGGGCGACCGGCGGGGGTTGCCGGAGAACGTTCGTTATATTAGGGTCGGCTCGGTACGCCATGGCATGACGAAGTTGCTGTGCCCGGACTGCGCGCGCGAGGTCGCCATGCACGAGCTCGACACCCAGACCATCGCCGCCCACGGCAAGTTCACCACGACCTACCGCTGCCCCTTCTGTCGCGCGCCCTTCGAGGACGTCCGCGCGATGATGGTGTAGCCGTCACCTCGAACGTGGTCAACCGAATCGCCGGTGAGGGTCGCCACCCGGCGGTGTCGACGACCACCCGAATCGACCGGGACAGCCGAGCGCACGGTTTTTGAGCGGACCCCCCGAAGCGGTCCCCAGGGCACGTAGCTCAGTCCGGACAGAGCGTTTGACTTCTAATCAAATGGTCGTGGGTTCGAATCCCATCGTGCCCGTTCGACCGGCGAGCGTAAGCGAGCCGTGTCGAGCGGTCCGCGGTGGGATTCGAACTACGCGAGGCGAGCGGCAGCGAGTCTCGCCGTCGAGTTCGAATCCCATCGTGCCCGTCGGACTCGCTGCGCTCGTCCTCCGGGCACGATGACCCTCGCGAACGCTACGCGTTCGCTCAGTCCCATCGTGCCCGTGAGGTTCGCCGCGCGGGAGCGATGCGTTTCGGGCGTCCGCGATGGGATTCGAATCAGACGAGACGCAGCCCGGGAAGCGAGCGGAGCGAGCGACCCGGAACGTCTCGACGCGGTTCGAATCCCATCTTCCCTATCGGACTCGCTGCGCTCGTCCTCCGGGCACGATGACCCTCGCGAACGCTTCGTGTTCGCTCAGTCCCATCGTGCCCGTGAGGTTCGCCGCGCGGGAGCGATGCGTTTCGGGCGTTGGTTCGCACGTCGAACGAACCCGCCCGTGCACGCCCACGACTCACAGCCCTTAATGCCGGCATCCGAGTAGGGCGGCCAACATGCGCGTCATCGGGGTCGTCGGCCTGCCCGGCAGCGGGAAGAGCGAGGCCGCCGCCGTCGCCGGCGAGCTCGGGCTCCCCGTGGTCACGATGGGGGACGTCATCCGCGCCGCCTGCCGAGAGCGGGGCCTGGACCCCGCGACCCACCACGGGCAGGTCGCCCGGGCGCTCCGGGACGAGGAGGGGCCGGGCGCCATCGCCGAGCGGACGCTGCCCCGCGTCCGCGAGGCGCTCGAGGGCTACGACACCGTGCTCGTCGACGGCATCCGCTCCGACGTGGAGGTCGAGCGGTTCGAGGCCGCCTTCGGCGAGGCGTTCACGCTGGTCAGCGTCGAAGCGCCGTTCGAGACCCGGGCCGAGCGGCTGGCCGACCGCGGCCGCGACGCCGCCGAGGCCGAGGGCGGCGAGGGCCTCCGCGACCGCGACGAGCGGGAGCTGGGCTTCGGGATGGGCGCGGCGATGGACGCGGCGGACGTCGTCGTCGAGAACGACGGCACCCTCGAGGCCTTCCGGGCGGCCGTTCGAGCGCTGCTGACGGGGGACGACTGATGCCCGACGCCCCCGAGCCGGACGAGGCCTATCGCATCGACGTCGAGGTCACGACCCCGGTCTTGCCGACGGAGGTCCGGTCGCGGGTCGAGCGGGCCGTCACCGCGCTGTTCCCCGGCGCCGAGGTCGAGGACCGGGACGGCACCGTGGTCGGCCGAACCCACGCGATGGACCACTTCGCCGAGCGGCTCCGCGAGCAGGCCATCGTCGACACGGCCCGTGACGTCTTCCTGGGGTCGGTCGCGGGCGACGCCTTCGCCTTCGACCTCAAGAAGCAGCCGGCCCACGAGGGGGTCGTCACCTTCGCCGTCGGGCGCCCGGACGAGCTCGGCGAGGTCCACGTCCACGTGCGCGTCGACGAGCCCTCCGTCGAGGCGTTCGTCGACCGGCTCGCGCCGCGGACGGCGTAGGGTCGCCAGCCCCCACCAGTCCGCGCGGACCGCCCTCGTTCGCGGTCACACCACCACGGCCACCACGACGAACAGCGTCACCACCCCGAGCACGTCGCAGACGTTGGTGACCACCGGGACGACGACGTCGTCCGGGTCGAGCCCGAGCCGGTAGGCCGCGTAGGTCGCCGTGAGCGCGACGACGACCGCGACGAGGGCGAGGGCCACCCCGGCCGTCGCGGCGATGACGATCACCGTCGCCGCCGCCAGCCGCGCGCCCACCGTGAGGGACGCCAGCCACCAGGCGCCGGCCCCGACGGCCGGGAAGATGGTGACCGCGAGCCCCAGGATGGCCAGGGCGTTCCCGGCCAGCCGCTCGTCCGTCGGCGAGAAGGACAGGACGCCCAGGTGGAACGCGGTCGACAGCCGGGCGGCGAGGATGCTGCCCAGGTTCCCCGCCGAGCCGATGGTCACGGGGACGAGCACGAGGAGCGACGGGTAGGTGAGCAGCGTCCGCTGGAACGTGCCGAGCACGAGCCCGCTCCCGAGCTCGACGAGCGTCAGCGCGAACAGCACGGGGAGCATGCTCCGCATGATGCTCCGGACGGTCCAGGCCATCTACCCGCCCCCGAGCAGCACGATGCGGGCCGCGAGCACCAGGAAGGCCAGGCCGAACAGGTCGCCGGTGGTCGTGACGACCGGCCCGACGAGGGTGTCCGGGTCGAGCCCGCGGCGGAAGGCCAGGAAGGTGACGCCGAGGACGGCCCCCACGAGGACGACGCCCGAGAGGAGGCCGGCCAGCACCGCGATGGAGACGAGGCGGGAGAGCGGGGCCACCGGGTAGTCGATGAGGCCCAGGACCACCCAGGCGGCCGTCGCGGCGAAGGTGCTCGCGAGGAGGCCGTTCGCGATGGCGGCCGCGATGGCCGCCCGGACCCGCTCGTCGAGGGGCAGGTGCGGCTCGATGAGCCCCTGGTGGAGCCCGGACCCGAGCCGGGCGCCGAGGGAGCTATAGACGTTCCCGCGGGTCGCCAGCAGCGCGGGCACGAGGACGAGCAGCCCGGGGACGGCCCGGAGTTCGCCGCGCATGCCGCCGAGGAGCAGGCCGGCCACCAGTCCGCCGGCCGCGCTGGCCGCCACCGCCGGCAGCGCCTCCCGGTAGGCGCCCGTGGCGACCGCGCGGATGCTCATGGCGCGGCGTCGGCGGGGCGGCACTAAAAGTCGCGTCACTTCGCCCCGCGCCGGTGACGCCGGGGTTGAAGGTGGCCCCCGGCGAGACCCGGTCATGCCTCCCGATCCGCCCCAGGCGTGGGACCCGGCGCGGTACGACGGCGACCACGCCTTCGTCGCCGAGTACGGGGCGGCCGTCGTCTCGTGGCTGGCGCCGCGAGCCGGCGAGCGGGTCCTCGACCTGGGCTGCGGGACCGGTCACCTGACCGCGGCGATGGCCGAGGCGGGCGCGGCGGTCGTCGGCCTCGACCGCTCGGCCGAGATGCTCGCCGCGGCCCGCGCCGCGCATCCCGACCTCCGGCTCGTCCGGGCCGACGCCGGCCGGTTCGCGGTCGCCGAGCCGTTCGACGCGGTCTTCACCAACGCGGCGCTCCACTGGATGGCCGACCTCGACGCGGTCCTCGCGTCGGTCGCCGATGCCCTCCGAACCGGCGGCCGGTTCGTGGGCGAGTTCGGCGCGGCGGGCAACGTCGCGGCCATCGTCGACGCCGTCATCGACGAGCTCGCGTCACGGGGGTCCGTCGCCGACTCACCGTGGTACTTCCCGACCGTGGCCGCGTTCGCGACGGCGCTCGAGGCGCACGGCTTCGCGGTGCGGCGCATCGAGACGTTCGACCGCCCGACGGCGCTCGACGGCGGGCCCGACGGCCTCCGGAGCTGGCTCGGCATGTTCGGCGAGGGCCTGCTGGCGCCGGTCTCGGGGGCCGAGCGCGAGGCGGTCGTCGCCGCCGTCGAGGACCGGCTGCGACCGACGCGGTTCCAGGACGGCGCCTGGGTCGCTGACTACCGGCGGCTCCGGTTCGAGGCGGTGCACGAGCCGCACCGATAACGCTCCAATCCACCCGGCCCAACCCGCCCGGCCCTACCAGATCGGCCTTACCCGACCGGCCTTACCCGAACGGTCCCATCCCGCCCAGGCCGCCCCCGCCGCCGCCCTGCATCCGCTTCATCATCCGCTTCATGTCGCCCTGGCCCATGCCCTGGAGCTGCTTGATGGCCCGGCGCATCGCCCGGTGCTGCTCGAGGAGCTCCCGGACGTCGTCCTTCGACACGCCGGCGCCGCGGGCGATGCGCTCGATGCGCGTGGCGCCGATGCGACGCGGGTTCTCGAGCTCGCTCGGGGTCATCGAGTCCATGACGACGTCGAACGTCACCATCCGCTCCTTCGTCACGTCCATGGCGTCGTCCGGGAGCTGGTCCATGATGCCGCCGCCGAGCCCCGGGATCATGTCCATGATCTGCTCGAGCGGTCCCATGCGCGACATGGCCTGGAGCTGCTTGCGCATGTCGATGAGGGTGAACTCGCCCGAGAGCATGTCCTCGGGGTCCCAGTCGTCGTCGGCCGCCTCGGTCTCTCGCATGGCCCGCTCGACGCGCTCGGCGAGCTGGCGCAGGTCGCCCATCCCGAGCAGCCGCGAGATGAACCCCGACGGCTCGAACCGCTCGATGTCCTGGACGGTCTCGCCGGCCCCGAGGAAGGCGATGGTGGCGCCGGTCTCGTCGACGGCCGTCAGGGCGCCCCCGCCCTTCGCCGTCCCGTCGAGCTTCGTGACGACGACGCCGTCGATGCCGACCGCCTCGTCGAACCGCCGGGCCTGCTCCTTGGCGCCCTGGCCGAGCGCGGCGTCCAGCACGAGGAGCGTGACGTCGGGGTCGACGACGGCGTCGATCTGCTCGATCTCGTCGATGAGGTCGTCCTCGAGGGCGTGGCGGCCGGCCGTGTCCACGATGCGGACGTCGGCGTCGGCGGTGGCGGCGAGGCCGTCGCGGGCGATGGCCACGGGGTCCTCGCCGCCGGCTTCGCCGTAGAACTCGATCTCCGCCCGCTCGGCCATCTGCTGGGACTGCTCGAAGGCGCCGGGCCGGAACGTGTCGGTCTGGACGACGGCCGAACGCAGCCCCTTCGTCTCGAACCACCAGCCGATCTTCGCCGCCGAGGTGGTCTTCCCGGACCCCTGGAGGCCGACCAGGAGGACGGTCTGGGGCTCGAGCGGCAGCGCGGTGCTCTCGCCGACGAGGTCGACCAGCGACTCGTAGACGATGCGGAGGACGTGGTCCCGGGCGCTCGTGCCGGGCGGCGGCGACTCGTCGAGGGACCGGTCGCGGATGGTCTCCGAGAGCGCCATCACCAGCGAGACCTCCACGTCGGCGGCGAGCAGCGAGCGCTGGATCTCCTTGACGACCTCGTCGACGTCCGCCTTGGAGATACGCGACTTCCCACGCAGGGCGTCGAGGGCCCCGCGGAGCGAGCTGCCGAGGTCGTCGAGTACCATCGTTACCCCCGGTACCGGCCGCTCGCGGTTAAAGGGACCCGTTCGACGCGGTCCGTCGCGCCGGCGAGGGTCGGCGCCAGCCCGGTCCCCGTGTCGTAGTTCGCCCATAACTATGGGCTGGAGCCGGGGAGGGGTGGGACGATGGACCGTCGACTCGACGTCGACGCGGCCGACGTCACGACCGAGGTCGGCGGGGGGGCCCCGCTCCGGCAGGTCTTCACGGACACGCTGGCGTACGCGCGAACCCGCGACTATCGGGGGTGGGATTACGCCGACGGGATGAGCAGCCGGCTCCTCCGGTGGCTCCCGTTCGAGCACAAGTGGGTGAACCTCGGCGTCCAGGAGGTCGTCAAGCGGGCGCCGGTCAACCTCCGACCGCTGTTCCTCGTCGAGCAGCGGCGCAACTTCAAGGGAACCGGGCTGTTCGCCATGGCGAACCTCGCCGCGGCCGACCTGGCGTCGGAGGCGGTGCTCGCGGCCAACCCGGCGGCGTACGAACGCGAGGCAGCGTCGCTGCTGGAGTGGCTCCTCGACAACCAGTGTGACGGCTATCGGGGCTTCTGCGGCACCCACCAGCACGTCATCCAGGGGCTCGACCACCAGGGGCTCCCCAGCGAGCCCGACCTGGTCTCGACGGCCTACGGCGTGAAGGCGCTCCTGGCCGGCGCGTCGCTCGACGGGCGGTACGCCGACGTCGCGCGGACGGCCGCCGAGTTCGCCCGCGAGGACATGGACTACCGGGAGGTCCCGGACGGGGCGAAGATCCGGTACTTCCCGAAGCACCCGGACGACTGCTACACGCTGAACGCGGGGGCCATCGCCGCCCGGCTGTTCCTCGACCTCTACGACCACTTCGGCGACGAGTCGCTCCTCGAGCCCGGGGAGCGGCTCCTCGACTTCGTCGCCAGCCGGCAGACCGAGGTGGGCGGCTGGTACTACCGGGACCCGCCGGAGCGCTCGCACCTCGGCATGGACAACCACCACAACGGCTTCATCCTCGAGGCCCTCCTGCGCCACCGCGAGGTGACCGGGACCGACCGCTACCGCGACGTGCTCGCGGCCGGCCTCGACTTCTACCGGACGGTCCTCTACGACGACGACGGCGCCCCGAACTTCAGCGAGACGTCGGCCTATCCGCGGGACATCCACGCCGCCACGCAGGGCATCCTCGTCTTCACCTACGCCGACGACCTCGCGTTCGCCCGGCGCATCGTCGACTGGACGCTCGACAACCTCTACGTCGGCGGGGGGCGCTTCGTCTACCGCCAGCAGCGGCACTACACGAAGCGGATCACGCTCATGCGGTGGTGTCAGGCGTGGATGGCGTACGCGCTCGGCGTCCACCTGACGACCGCGCTCGACGCCCCGCAGTATTCGACCCATTACAAAGCGGCGCTGCCGTGAGCGACGGGGCGATGAAGGGCGAACGGGTGCTCGTGCTCGACAGCCAGGGTCAGAATTCGCTCGCGCTCAGCCGGCTCCTCGGCCGGAAGGGGGTGTCGGTGACCGCCGGAGCGTACCGGCGATTCATGCCGGGCATGCTGTCGAAGTA
>Ga0209918_1001316_pt1 | contig 13613 bp, 11 predicted proteins | sample SalPonD_shore_MG_FD_185712 | JGI IMG/M metagenome (GOLD analysis project Ga0209918, IMG submission 185712) | Salt pond soil microbial communities from South San Francisco under conditions of wetland restoration - Salt Pond MetaG... | ecosystem: Environmental > Aquatic > Marine > Intertidal zone...
GGCGCGGCGCGGGAAAAGGCCCAGAGCGGGTGGCTGTCCCGGCCGCCAGCGGCTGCCCGAAAATAGCGGGGCGCGGCGAACGGCCGCCGGTCCCCGGAATGGCCCATCAGTTGGGTTGTGGGGGGGAATGATCCCTTGCTAGGGTTCGCGGCTCGTTATCGAGTCGCCAATCAATTCGGGGGATCAAGGATGCTCAACACGAAGTTGCTGATGACGGTTAGCGCGGTGGTGCTCGGACTAGGCGGGCTGGCGGTTTCATTCGCGCCCGACGAGCTGCTGGAATTCTTTGATGTCGCCGAGCGCGAGCCATTGCCGAGCCTGCTCAAGATCATGGGCGGGCTTTACCTGGGCTTCGCGATCATGAACTGGACCGCGAAGGGCAACATGATCGGCGGGATTTACGGCAGGCCAGTGGCCATCGGCAATTTCCTGCAATTCTTCGTCGGCGCCATCGTGTTGGCGAAGCTGCTGGTGGCCGGCGCGACGGGCGCCGCGGTGATCGCGGCGCTGGTCGTGTACGCCGTGTTCTGTGTCCTGTTCGGCTGGCTGGTGTTCGGGCAGGGAGGTGCCTGCGCCGTTGCCGGCGAGGAGCGCTGAGCCGGGAGCCCGCGCGGCACCGCCGGCCGTGCTAGCCGGCGTCGTCGGCGACCGGCGTGGCGGGCCGTGCATTGGGCACCGCGATCAGTGCGTCGTAGCTCCAGATTGCCGACTTGAGCAATGGGTCCAGGTCGTTCCAGAGCGAGGCGTGCGGGCGCAGGGCGGCCAGGTCGAAGACCCGGTAGCCGTCTTCCGGCACCAGCTTCGCGAACGGTTCCGGCAGACTGAAACCCTGACAGGGCTCGGCCTCGCCGGTCTTGAGCATCACCTTGGGGGACCGGCCGCCGGCGGCGGCGTCCCGGTATTGCCGGACGAAATGCCGCTTCATGAGTTGCTCGCGGTCGCGATTGGCGAGATAGATGCTGCCGCCGCCGCTGAAGGGCTGGTAGATGTCGTGGGATCGCGCCAGCTCCGCCACCAGGTCGGCCGCCTCGGCGGGTCCACCGGCAAACGCTTTCTCGAGCGCCACCAGTTCGTCATCGGGCGCGGCAGCCACGAAGTGGGGATTGTCCTTCGCCTTCTCGAGCGCCAGCTGCGCCGCTTCCCGTTGCGGTCCGGTCTGTGCGAGATCCAGGAGACGTTCCAGTACGCGTACGCCGCCGGCCACGAAGATCTGGTCCACGCCCCATAGCGCCGGCGCGTGGTTGTCTCCCACCACGGTCTCGAGCAACTGGATTTCTTCCTTCGAGTTGTAGAAGGGGATGGTCGCGGCGCGGCCATCGGCAAGGTAACGCTCGTAGTCCCCTTCGCCGGAACGCAGCAGGCGCTCGATGGTGCGCGCGGCCAGCGGGCTGGTCTCAATGACCAGATGCTCGTAGCCGGCCGGGGCGATACCGCGCCACAGCCCGGTTGCAAGCTCGGGGATTTCCCTGGTCATGTGGGATTCGCCGAAGAGCGTGAAGCGCACCGAGCCGGCCTGCTTCGCGAGCCACTCGCCGCCGGGCCCGGCAAGCTTGCCGTCCCGGATTTCCAGCGCCTTGCTGTGCCGGGCGATCAGCGCGTCAAGTCCGTCGCCGTTCGAATCCGCCTGATCCGAGGCCAGCGCAGAACCGGCCATGGTCAGGCAAAGCATCAGTGCAAGAGCGATGTTTCTCATGTGACCTCCATGGCTCTGCATTGACTGGATTCCATTGCGCGAGCAAGGGCTCACGCCGGCGCGTGACAGGATAGCCCCGGTGAAGTTGCTTTGGGACCCCCGGCGGGCAAAGATGCCCCATGATTTCCTCTCCCCTCGCGATCATCGCGGCGCTCGTCGGCCTGATGGCGCTGGCGGAATGGCTGGGCAAAAAGCCGCTGTTGCGCCACGCCGGCGCGGCGCTGCTGGTGATCCTGCTCACGGCGGTGGCGGTCAACGTCGGCCTGTTGCCCGCTTACGGCGGCGAGGACACGCCGGTGTACGCCGCGGTGTTCAATCACGTGGCGCCGCTGGCCATCTTTTGGCTGTTGCTGCTGGTGGACCTGCGCAGCCTGGGGCGTGTCGGGGGTCCCACGCTGGCGCTGTTCCTGATCGGTTCCCTGGGCACGCTGATCGGCGCCCTGATCGCCGCGAAGACCGTGGGCGGGGCCGACGTGCTGGGCGGATTTCATGCCGCGCTCGCCGGCATGTACGTGGGCACCTATACCGGCGGCAGCGTGAATTTCAACGCGGTGGCGCTTTCCTATGGCGTGATCAAGGACGGTGCGCTGTATGCCGCCGCCGCGGCGGTGGACAACGCCGCCACCACGTTGTGGATGGCGGCCACGGTGGCGCTGCCGCACCTGCTCAGGCGATGGGGTCCGGCGAGGACCGCGGATACCGCCGAGTCGGCGCCGGAGGGAGCGCCGGACGACGAGACCCAGACCACCTCGGTGATGGATCTCGCCATCGTCGTGGCCATCGGCTTCGCGGCGGTGGCGTTCTCGAACGTGGCGGCCTCCTGGCTGTCGTCCACCTTTCACGTGGGCATTCCCTCAGTGCTGATCCTCACCACGATTGCGCTGGTGCTGGCCCAGGTGCCCTGGGTCCAGCGGATCCAGGGTACCCGGGTGCTGGGCCTGTTCGCGGTGTATCTGTTCCTGGCGGTGATCGGCACGCTGTGCGACGTGAGCGCGCTGGTGCGCGTGGGACACCTGGCGCCGGTGCTGGGCGCCTTCGTGGCCATCGTCATCGGCGTGCACGCGGTGGTGATATTCGGCGCCGCGCGGCTGCTTCGGATCGACGCCGATACCGCCGCCGTGGCGTCCCAGGCGAACATCGGCGGGAGCACGACGGCGCTGGCGCTGGCGCGCAGCCTGGGGCGGGCGGATCTCGAATTGCCGGCCATCCTGGTGGGCTCGCTGGGCAACGCGCTGGGCAACTACCTGGGTTTCCTGGCGGCCAGCTGGCTGGGGGGCTGACCTTCCGCGACAAGCGTTCGCAACCGGCCGAAAAACCACGGCCGAGGCGGCCCTGGAAACGGGCTGTCGGGCCAGGTCCTGGCGCGTATAATGCGGCCTCTGTCGCAACCGGTCGCCCTTCATGGACAAGGCCCTGAAACAACGCATGGTCGGCGCCGTCGTGCTCATTGCACTCGCGGTGATTTTCATACCCATGCTGCTCAACGGCAACTCGGAACAGGGCACGCGCACCGTGTCGCTGGACATTCCGTCCCCGCCCGAAGAGCAGTACCGCTCGCGCCTGTTGCCGCTGGAAGGCTCTGGTGACAGCGGGAAGGAAACCAACGCCGGGCAGCAGTCAGAGGGCCAGGTGGCGCGCCCGGCAAATCCGGAGCCGGAGAGCGGCGCCGGTGAAAAGGGCGGCACCAGCGCGCAGCCCGCGCAGCCCGAGCCTGAAGAGCCGCGGCAGAGCGCCCGGACCGGGCAGGCTCAGGAGAGCACGCCGGAGCCGGCGCCATCGGCGTCGCAACCGGCCGTCGGCGGGGAGTCGGCAGGGGGCTCAAAGGCTGGACCGCTCACCAACTGGTTCGTGCAGGTGGGCAGTTTCTCCAAGAAGGACAACGCGCTCGAGCTTCGCGACCGGTTGCGCAACGCCGGCTACACCGCCTTCGTCGAGACTTCCACCGTGGACGGCACCACCATCCACCGGGTGAAGGTGGGCCCGGAGATGGACAAGGCCCGCGCGGAGGAGGACCGGCAGGCAATCCAGGACAAGTTCAACCTCAAGGGGCTTGTGATCAGTGAGCCCTGACGCGGGATCGCGCCATGGCGGGGTGGCCCGGTGAACTGGGCCGACTGGACAATCCTGGCGATCATCGGCATCTCGGTGCTGGTCAGCCTGCTGCGCGGCTTCGTGCGCGAAGCCCTTTCGCTGGCGGCTTGGGTGGCTGCCTTCTGGGTGGCGATTGCCTTTTCCGGGCCCGTCGCCGGCTTTTTCCAGCCATGGATCGAGCTCCCCTCGGCGCGGCTGGCCATTGGCTTCGGCCTGCTGTTCCTGGTGGTGCTCGGCATCGGCGGCCTGGTCAACTTCCTGGCCGGCAAGCTGGTGGACAAGACGGGCCTGAGCGGCACCGACCGCATGGTGGGCATGTTGTTTGGCGGCGTGCGCGGCCTGGCGCTGGTCACCGTGGCGGTGATGCTCGCGGGCATGACGCCCCTGACCCGCGATCCCTGGTGGCACGAGTCCCGGCTGATTCCCGCGTTCGAGCGGGTGGCGGACTGGGCCGGGCAGTTCCTGCCGGAGACCGTGGCCGGGGAGATCGGTTACGATAATGTGGCTTGCGGGGAGGATGACGCCTCCCCGGAATGCGCGGCGGCGGAACCGGCGTCGTCCTAACGACCTCAGGGGACTGGCAAGCGCGCCATGTGCGGGATCATCGGCATCGTGGGCAAGAGCCCGGTCAGCGGTCAGCTCTATGACGGGCTGACCGTGCTGCAGCACCGGGGCCAGGACGCGGCGGGCATCGTCACCTGCGAGGGCTCCCATCTCCACCTGCACAAGAACAACGGCCTGGTGCGCGACGTGTTCGCGCCGGAAGACTTGCTGCGCCTGCGCGGCAACATGGGCATCGGCCATTGCCGCTATCCCACCGCCGGTTCGGAAAGCGCCGTCGAGGCCCAGCCCTTCTATGTCAATTCCCCCTACGGCATCGCGCTCGGCCACAACGGCAACCTGATCAACACCGACCCGCTGCGCGAGGAGCTGTTCGTCGAGGACCGGCGCCACCTGAACACCACCTCCGACTCGGAAGTGCTGCTCAACGTGCTGGCGCACGAGCTCCAGATCCAGGACAAGTTCGCGCTGGAGCCGGACAACCTGTTCAAGGCCGTGGGCGGGCTGCACCGGCGGGTGAAGGGCGCTTACGCGGCCATCGCGTTGATCCCCGGATACGGGGTGCTCGGGTTCCGGGATCCCCACGGCATCCGGCCGGTGGCCATCGGCAAGCGCGAGACCGAGCAGGGCACCGAGTACGCCATCGCCTCGGAGAGCGTGGCCTTCGACATCCTGGGCTTCAAACTGGTGCGCGACATCGGTCCCGGCGAGGCGGCCTTCATCAGCACCTCCGGCGAGTTGCACACGCGCCATTGCGCGGCGAACGTGGAGCACACGCCCTGCATATTCGAGCACGTTTACCTGGCGCGCCCGGACTCCCTGATCGACGACATTTCCGTGTACAAGGCGCGGTTGCGCATGGGTGAGCATTTGGCGGCGCGCATCCTGGAGGAGCGCCCCGAGCACGACATCGACGTGGTCATCCCCGTGCCCGACACCAGCCGCACCGCGGCGCTGCCGCTGGCCTACCGGCTGGGGGTGAAGTACCGGGAAGGTTTCATCAAGAACCGCTACATCGGGCGCACCTTCATCATGCCCGGGCAGGAACAGCGCGCCCGGTCCGTGCGCCGCAAGCTCAACGCCATTGGCCTGGAGTTCCGCGACAAGAACGTGCTGGTGGTGGACGATTCCATCGTGCGCGGCACCACCTCCAAGCAGATCATCCAGATGGCCCGGGACGCGGGTGCGCGCAAGGTCTACTTCGCTTCCGCCGCACCGCCGGTGCGCTTCCCCAACATCTACGGCATCGACATGCCGGCCGCCTCGGAGCTGGTGGCCAGTGGCCGTAACGTCCGCGAAGTGGAAAAGGAACTGGGCGCCGACTGGCTGATCTACCAGCGCCTGGACGATCTCATCGAGGCCTGCCGGGAAGGCAATCCCCGCATCACCCGCTTCGACACCTCCGTGTTCTCGGGCGAGTACGTTACCGGCGTCGAGGAGGGCTACCTGCAGCAGCTCGAGCTGGATCGCTCCGACGAGGCCAAGTCACGCCGTTCCACCGAGGCACGCACCGCCCAGGCCTGAACGGCAGGGGCAATCAGACTCCCAGCAATACGAGCACACCCATGGCGGCAAAGCCCAGCGCCGCCACGGCGTGCACCAGTTTCATGGGCACGCGGCCCGCGAACAGGTTGCCGGCGAACACCACCGGGATGTTGGCGGCCAGCATGCCGGCCGTGGTCCCGGCGACTACCGCGGCCAGGTCCGGGTAGCGCGCCGCCAGGGCCACCGTGGCGATCTGGGTCTTGTCGCCGATTTCCACCAGGAAAAACGAGACCAGGGTGGCGAGAAATGGTCCGAAGCGCTCGCGCACCGCGTCCTCGCCGTCGTCCCTATCCGGGATCATCACCCAGGCCGCCATGGCGAAGAACGACAACGCCAGGATCCAGCGCATGGTGGACTCGGGCACCAGGTGCGTGAGCCACTGCCCCAGCCAGCCCGCCAGCGCGTGATTGGCGAGCGTGGCAAACAGGATGCCGGCGATGATTGGCCAGGGCGCACGGTACCGTGCGGCCAGCACCAGCGACAGCAACTGGGTCTTGTCGCCGATCTCGGCGAGAAAGACGATGGCGGTGGAGGTGAGCAGGGCTTCCATGGGCGGGGCGCAGCTTAACGGCCGCGACTCGCGCCGGCAAGACAACCCGGGCTGCGGTGGACAGGCGGAGTCCCTATAATGGGCCGCTTCGTGCCGGCGGCCGCCGGCGCGCCCGATTCGGAAACCAGCTATCGGAGGTTCCATGGCGTACCAGCACATCCGCATGCCCGAGGGCGGGGAGAAGATCCAGGTGATCGACGGCCGGCACCAGGTGCCGGACAACCCGATCCTGGGCTTTGTCGAAGGCGACGGGATCGGTCCCGACATCACCAGCGCCTGCCTGCGGGTATGGGACGCCGCGGTGGAGAAGGCCTACGGCGGCAAGCGCCGAGTGCACTGGGCGGAGCTGTTCCTGGGCGAGAAGGCCGCCGGCATCTACGACGGCAATTACTTCCCCGAGGAAACCCTGGAAGCCATCAAGGAACTCCACGTGGCCATCAAGGGGCCGCTCACCACGCCGGTGGGAGAAGGCTTCCGTTCGCTGAACGTCTCGCTGCGCCAAAACCTGGACCTGTTCGCCTGCGTTCGTCCCGTGACGTACTTCGACGGCGTGCCCTCGCCGCTGCGCCACCCGGAGACCGTGGACGTGGTGATCTTCCGTGAAAACACCGAGGACGTTTACGCGGGGATCGAGTGGGAGTCCGGCACCGAGGAAAACAGGAAGCTGGCCCGGTTCCTGCGCGAGGAAATGGGCGTCAAGTTCTTCGAGGATGCCGGGCTGGGCATCAAGCCCATCAGCCCCTTCGGCTCCAGGCGCCTGGTGCGCAAGGCCATCGAGTTCGCCATCGCGAACGACCGCGAGAGCGTTACCCTGGTGCACAAGGGCAACATCATGAAGTACACCGAGGGCGCTTTCCGCAGGTGGGGTTACGAGGTGGCGAAGGAGCAGTTCGCGGACAAGACTATCACCGAGGACGAGCTCTGGGAGAAATACGACGGCAAGCGTCCCGAGGGCAAGATTGTCATCAAGGACCGCATCGCCGACATCATGTTCCAGCTCATGCAGCTCAGGCCCGCGGAGTTCGATGTGATCGCCACCACGAACCTGAACGGCGACTACCTGTCGGATGCCTGCGCCGCGGAAGTGGGTGGCATCGGCATCGCGCCGGGCGCCAACATGTCCGACGAGGTGGCGGTGTTCGAGGCCACCCACGGCACGGCGCCCAAGTACGCCGGTCAGAACAAGGTCAATCCCAGCTCGCTGCTGCTCTCCGGCGTGATGATGTTCGAGCATATCGGCTGGACCGAGGTGGCCGACGCGATCAACGAGGCGTTCCCGAGGGTGATCTCGAAGAAAATCGTGACCTACGACTTCGCGCGCCAGATGGAGGGCGCGAAGGAAGTTTCCACCAGCGGTTTCGCCGACGCCCTGATCGAGGAGATTAGGGGCTGACGCCAAGGCAGGCCCGGGCAATGAAAAGCCGGAAGGCGTTGCCGCCTTCCGGCTCCGTTTTTTGACGACCGGCTATCCGGCCGTCCGGCGGGAGAGTCCCGTAATCAGCTCTGGGCGCCGCCCTTGGTGTCCACGACCGCGGCGAACTCGGCATAGTCCAGCTTGCCGTCGCCATTCGTGTCCAGCGTGTCGAACTCGCCCTCGAGGCCGGCGATGCTCTTGGCCTCGTCCTTGCTGACGGAACGGTCGGAGTTGGCGTCCGCCTCGTGGAAGGCCTGGACGACGTTAATCTGGCTGATCTGCTGGACGCTCAGCTTCGTGGAGTCGTCCTGACCGCCGACGCTGGCGTCGGCCGTCATGTCCGCATCCACCTCAGCGCCGGCATCCGCCAGGGTCTCGTTTGGGCCGCCGCCCGAATCTTCCGAGTCCTCGGAGTCTTCGGCCGCCGGGCCGGAGTCACCGGATTCGGAGGTTTCCACGTCCGCACTCGTGCCGGATTCTTCCTCGAAGCGGGCGAACTCGTCCTCGTCGTCCTGGCCGGGTTTGCCGCTCGAGTTCTGCGACAGCGCGGAGAATTCACGCACGTCCAGGCTGCCGTTGCCGTCGGTGTCCAGCTTGGTCCACTGCTGTGGCAGGCCCTTCATGGCCTCGCCCTCGGACGCGCTGATCATGCCGTCGGCGTTGGCGTCGAGCTTGCTGAAGGTCTCGGCCATGTTCAGGCCGCGGATGGTGCCGACGGAAGTCTGGGCCTCGCTGTGCTCCATGGCCTTCGCCTTGGCGCCGGCATTGGCGTCCTGCTGCTCGCCGGCGATCGCGGCGCCGGAGAACACCAGGGCGGTGATCATCAGACTGAGGGTCGTCTTGCGCATCTGGATACCTCCTGAGCGTGTTTGCGATGACGTTCGCCCGGAGTCATTCAATTGCCGTGCCAGACCGGCGGAAAGCCCGTCGCGACGCAGCTTGGAGCCGTTCGGTCCGGAATTGCCGGGAAGCGGGAACTGTTGCCTGTACCCGACACAAAAAGACGTCGCATTCGCGGATTCGCGCGGGAACCGGTGTCGGCGTGGCTCGGCCGGGCGCTACGGGGCGTTCGACAGCCTCAGGCCCCGGAGTTCAACGGCCCGGCTGGATGCCGGGCCGTCCGGGGGAGGATGCGCGAGCCTTCAGACGGACCACTCGGGCTCGGGATCGCTGCCCTCGGCCAGGGATTCGAACAGGAACGAGGACAGGTAGCGTTCCCCGGTGTCGGGCAGCATGGCCAGTATGACTTCGCCCTCGCTCGCCTTGTCCGCGTACTTCACCGCGGCCGCGAACGTGCCCCCGGAACTGATGCCGCAGAATATGCCCTCCTGGGAAGCGAGCTTGAGCGCCGTGTCCTTGGCTTCCTCGTCCGTCACGGTGATGATCTCGTCGTAGACCTGCCGGTTGAGCACGCCGGGAATGAAATCCGGGGTCCAGCCCTGGATCTTGTGCGGTTGCCATTCATTGCCGGAAAGCAGGGCGGCGGCGTCCGGTTCCGTGGCGATGATCTTCACGTCCGGGCGCGCCAGGCGGATCATCTCGCCGGCCCCGGTGAGCGTGCCGCCAGTGCCGTAACCGGTGACCCAGGCGTCCAGGCGGCGGTTCGCGAAGTCGCGGAGGATTTCCGGTCCCGTGGTGTTGCGGTGGTAGGCGGGGTTGGCCGGGTTCTCGAATTGCTGAGGCAGGAACCAGCCGTGCTTCTTCGCCAGCTCCTCGGCCTTGCGCACCATGCCCGTGCCGCGCTCGGCGGCCGGGGTCAGGATCACCTTGGCGCCCATGGCTCGCATGATCTTGCGCCGCTCCACGGAGAAGCTGTCCGACATCACCGCCACGAACGGGTAGCCCTTTGCCGCGCAGACCATGGCCAGCGCGATGCCGGTATTGCCCGAGGTGGGCTCGATGACCGTCTGGCCGGGCTTGAGCCGGCCGTGCTTCTCGGCGTCCTCGATGAGCGCGATGGCCAGGCGGTCCTTGACGGAGGAGAGCGGGTTGAAGGCCTCGCATTTCACGTACATGGTGACGTGCTTCGGGGCCAGCCGGTTGATCCGGACGATGGGGGTGTTGCCGATGGTGCCGAGGATGGAATCGAAGATCATGGCCGCCTCCGGGTTTGGTCCTGAATCATACGAGACAGGTTAGTGGCTCGAAGGCTTACAGTTTAGTCCCGGCCGGGGAATTGACCAGGCGGGGCGGGGCAGTGCTGCCGGGACGGAGCCCGGCCGCTTCAATGGATTCATGCAGAGTTCGTCCCAAGGCCATTCCGGGCCCGACGGGAATCCGGACACCCCGTTCGTCCTGAGCCGATTCCGAGCCCTTCGACAGGCTCAGGACAGGCCTGTCGAGGAATCGAGTCGAAGGACGGATAATCATGGTTCCGTGGTTCGACCGACCCTTCGACAAGCTCAGGGTCTGCTCACCACGAACGGTTGGCCGGGACGGAGCTTGGCCGCTTCAATGGATTCATGCAGAGTTCGTCCCGAGGCCATTCCGGGCCCGACGGGAACCCGGACACCCCGTTCGTCCCAAGGCCATTCCGGGCCCGACGGGAATCCGGACACCCCGTTCGTCCTGAGCCGATTCCGAGCCCTTCGACAGGCTCAGGACAGGCCTGTCGAGGAATCGAGTCGAAGGACGGATAATCATGGTTCCGTGGTTCGACCGACCCTTCGACAAGCTCAGGGTCTGCTCACCACGAACGATTGGCCGGGCCGGAGCCCGGCCGCTCGTAGGAGCCCGCGGATGCGGGCGATGGGCGTCACGAGTGGGCGGCTGAATCGCGCCCGTCCGGGCGCTGCTGCTCGGCGATCCAGTGGTCCACGCGCTGTTCCAGGATGTCCAGCGGCATGTCACCGCCGGTGAGGATCAGGTCGTGGAAACCGCGGATGTCGAAGTCGTCTCCCAGCGCCGTTTTCGCCTTCTCGCGCAGCGCCAGCAGCTTGAGCATGCCCACCTTGTAGGCCAGCGCCTGGCCCGGCATGACGAAGTAGCGCTCGATCTCCGAGACCACGTCGCCGTGCGCCATGCCCGTGTTCGACTCCATGTAGGCGATGGCCTCCTCCCGGGACCAGCGCTTGTAGTGGATTCCGGTGTCCACCACCAGGCGCACCGCGCGGAACAGTTCGGCCTGCAGGCGGCCCAGGTTGTCGTAGGGATCGTCCTCGAAGCCCAGCTCCCAGGCGAGCCGCTCGGCATAAAGCGCCCAGCCTTCCGCGAAGGCGGTGAAGCCCAGCAGTCGGCGGAACGTGGGCACGTCCTTGATCTCCTGCTGAATCGCCTTCTGGAAATGATGTCCCGGGATGCCCTCGTGGTAGGCCAGGGTCCGCATGCCGAACCTGGGCGTCTCGGTCACGTCGCGAAGATTGGCGTAGAACACGCCGGGGCGCGTGCCGTCCAGGGACGGCGACTGGTAGTAGGCGCCGGGGGCGGTGGCCTCCTTGAACTCGGGAACGCGGCGCACTTCCACTCCGGCGCTGGGGCGCACCCCGAAGTAGGGCTCCAGTCCGGCGTTCACCTCGTCCAGGATGGACTGATAGTCGGCCAGGATCTGTTCACGTCCGGCATCGGTATCCGGGTACAGGAAGCGCTCTTCCTTGCCCAGGGCCATCATGCGCTGGCCGACGGTGCCCTCGGTGTAGCCCTCCGATTTCAGGATCGCGTCCATCTGGGTCTGGATCCTGTCCACCTCCGACAGGCCGATCTGGTGGACCTGTTCCGGGGTCATGTCGGTGGTGGTGTGATAGCGGACCAGGTAGGCGTAATAGGCGTCGCCGTCGGGCAGCGCCCAGATGCCGTTGTTGGCCGTGGCCTTCGGCTCCAGCGCCGCGAAGTAGCCGATCAGCGACTGGTAGGCGGGATAGACGTGGTCGCGGATCGCGATGGCCGCGTCGGTGAGCAGGGGTTCCTGATCGTCGCCCGGGATGCCGGCCTTGTCGAGCTTCTCCTGGAGCTTGGTATAGAGCAGGTGCTCCTCCGGCGGGTGATCGATGAAGGCGCGCATTTCCTTCAGCACCTTTACCACCACGAAATGCGGCGGGACGATGCCGTGGTTCTCCCGGTAGCGGAGCTGTTCCAGCACCTGGTCGAACTTCCAGTCGAACTTCTCGAGTCTCGCCACGTAGTCCGCGGCGTCGCCCTCGTCGTTGACCTGGTGGATCTGCACCATGAAGTCGGGCAGCGAGCTCTGTACCCCGAACATCTGGTTGACCGGGTAGTTGTTGTAGGTCCACTGCTGGCCTTCCACCTGCATGGTGAGAAACCAGTCCAGGACGTCGTAGGAGGTTTTCTCCGCCGGCGTCATGTCCGACGTGCCGTAGCGGTGCAGGGTCTCCAGGTCGTCGCGCACCATCTTGTTGAGCTTCTCGGTGCGCGCCAGCGATTCGCTTGTCAGGTCGTCCTGGTGGAACTTGAGCCCGAACTGCTCCAGGATTCGGATGGAGGACAGCAGCTCGGGGTCGTCCAGCGCGTACTGCATGAACACGCGCTCGTAGAAGACGTTGATGCTGAACGGCTTGAACCAGATGGCATTGACCACGAACACCACCAGCACCAGCACGGCGACGCCCAGCAGCGCGCCCAGCCACTTGAAGAAACGTTTCATGGGATCCCCTTCAGTACGTATTGGCTCGGCCCCCTTCAGGCCGGTAGTCGGGAATTCTAGTCGTGGAGCCGCGATGCCGCGCCGTGCCAAAGGTCATGAGCGACAAAGCGCCTGAATCCCGCGAATGGCTCCTGGAGGCCTTGCACGCCGCGATCTCGGCCTGCCACGGCGGGAAGCTGGTGTCTCGCGCGCTGGCCGGGCACGAGCCCGGCGCGCCGGTGGCGATGGTGGCCTGCGGCAAGGCCGCGCACGCCATGGCAACGGGAGCGCTGGAGGTGCTCGGGGACAGCGTCGGGCGCGGGCTGGTGATCGCGCCCGCCGGGGACGAATCGCCGCTGCCCGGGAGCGTGCGCCGGGTGACCGGCGAACACCCGGTGCCAGGTGCCGGATCCCTGGCCGCCGGCCGGGCACTGCTGGCATTTCTCGAAGAAGCCCGGGCGGGCGAGAGCCTGCTGGTGCTGGTATCCGGGGGCGCCTCCAGCCTGGTGGAAGTGCCCCGGGAGGGCCTGTCGGCGGAAGCCCTGCGCCGTGCCTGGCGATGGTTGCTGGGCAGCGGCCTGGACATCCGGCAGGTGAACGCGGTGCGCCAGCACCTGTCGGCGATCAAGGGCGGCGGCCTGGCCGGGCACGTGCACGGCCGGCGCGCCCTGGTGCTGGCGCTTTCCGACGTGCCGGGCAACGACCCGGCGGTGATCGGCTCCGGGCTCCTGTCCCCGCCGCTGCCGGCCCCGGACCGGGAGGCACTGCCCGGGTGGCTGGCGGCGATGCTGGCGCCGGCCACGGCCGCGCCGCCGCCGGACCAATCATGTTGGAACGACATCGAAACCCGGGTGATCGGCAACAACGAAACGGTGCTGAGCGCCGCGGCGGCGTACTGGCGGAGCAGGGATCTGCCGGTGTCGAGGCATGCGGCGAGCCTGTCCGGGGACGTGTCGGACGCCGCGGGAATGATCGCCGAAGAGCTCGAGAACGGCGCGCCGGGTGCTCACCTGTGGGGCGGGGAGTGCACGGTCAGGCTGCGTGGCGCGCCCGGGCGGGGCGGGCGCTGCCAGCACCTGGCCCTGGAAGTGGCCCGCCGGCTTGCCGGGCGTGGCGGCTGGATGCTGCTGGCCGCCGGCACGGACGGCCGCGACGGCCATTCCGATGCGGCGGGCGCCCTGGT
>Ga0209918_1001318_pt1 | contig 13596 bp, 6 predicted proteins | sample SalPonD_shore_MG_FD_185712 | JGI IMG/M metagenome (GOLD analysis project Ga0209918, IMG submission 185712) | Salt pond soil microbial communities from South San Francisco under conditions of wetland restoration - Salt Pond MetaG... | ecosystem: Environmental > Aquatic > Marine > Intertidal zone >...
GCTGAATGAGGATGTTAAAAGGCCTGATGTTTTTTGGAATAAGTTAAAACACAAACTGCTGGTTGCCCGCCAGGTTGATTTACCGGATGGCGTTCGGGGTCCCATCGTAAATTCGGATTTTGGTGATACCGAAGCCATGATAATCGGGGTAGAGAGTAACACCAAATCGTATTCTCAGCTTAAAAATTATACAAAACAGCTCGAAGACCGGATTCGTGGAATTTCGTCCGTATCCAAGATAAAACGCATCGGCGAGCGGCAAAAGCAAATTCTTGTCACCGCTAGCTCACAAAAAATTGCGCAATATGGCATCAGCCTTCAGCAAGTCGTTAAGGTATTACGGTCGCAGAACATGATCGGGGCTACCGGCGATCTTAAAACCGACAAGCTGCAAGTCCCGTTATATGCCAAGGGTTATTACAATAAATTGGAGGATGTGGCAAACCAGGTTGTAGGTACGTCTAAATCAGGTGCCGCTATTCACCTGCGGGATATTGCCAATTTGAAACGCGGATATATCGAACCTAAAAAGAAGATCTCGGTCAACGGCCAGAAAGCAATGCTTCTTGCCATTCAAATGCATGAAGGACATAATATTGTGGGTTTCGGTCGAGAAGTTAAGCGGACGATCCACGAAGTTACCCAAAAGTTGCCCTCTGATGTGCATATAACCACGGTATTTAATCAGCCGGATCTTGTCCAGGAAAACGTTTCACATTTTATCCGGGAGTTTTTTATTGCGATTATTGCCGTCATTATTGTTGTGGTACTGTTACTGCCTTTCCGGATTTCGTTGGTGGCTGCCACGGCCATCCCCATGACCGTAGCTGTCACTTTTGCCCTGATGCATACCTTTGGCATTGAATTACAACAAGTGTCGCTGGCGGCTTTAATTGTAGTTTTGGGGATGGTAGTGGACGATGCGATTGTAGTGGCCGATAATTATGTGGAATTGCTGGATCAGGGAATCGATCGCTATACCGCCGCCTGGCGCAGCGCCACGGATTTAGTGGTTCCGATACTGGCTGCTACGATAACGATTATTGCCTCGTTTATGCCTATGGTCCTGCTGACTGGTTCAATTGGCGAATTTATTCATGCCTTGCCGGTCACCGTTGCCATCGCGCTGGCATCATCATTTATTGTTGCGATGGTGCTGACTCCTATGCTCTGTCTGCTCTTAATTAAACAAGGGTTGCACGGCGAGCCGGAAGACGAATCCAAATCAACTTCTAACGGTTCTAAAGGAAGTTTGCTGGACTGGATGCAAAGGCTATACAACCAGACCCTCGATTGGTGTGTCGATCGCCCCTGGCTAACGATTGGGCTCAGTCTGGTACCCATAGCACTGGCTATTCTGCTATATACCAACGTCATCAATCAGAAATTTTTCCCTGCCGCCGAGCGGAATCAATTTGTAGTTGAGCTGTGGATGCCCACCCAGACCAAGCTTGATAAAACAGAGCGAGCCATTAAGAGAATTGCAGATGTAGTGAAAGCCGATAAGCGTGTGACTTCCTACGCTACCTTTGTAGGAACCAGCGCCCCACGTTTTTACTACAACTATGCGCCCCAGTTTCCCGTCACCAACTATGCCCAGATTCTTATTAATACCACGGATGAGGAAGCTACGGAATCGTTTTCCAGAGAGCTTACCAAAAAGGTTGAAGGTTTGGTTCCCGAGGGACGTCCTCACGTGAAATTAATGCAGCAAGGGATGCCGTTGCATGCCGAAGTGGAAGTCCGTGTAGTCGGAGATGAAATCAGCAAGCTCAAAGCTATAGGCAACAAGATTGAAGGGATCATTCGAAATGCGAAAGGCAGCCGTTTGGTGCGCGAGGATTTCAAAGAAGATTACTACGGCTTGGATATCCACCTGAAAAACGAAGCAGAACGACTTGGATTTACGACAGAAAGCATATCTAAGATGATATACATGGCATACAATGGAGCAACCATTTCGACTGTTTATCAGGGGCAAGATCGCATTAACATTGTTTTCCGGCTGGATAAAAAGGATCGCCAAAATCTTACCGATTTGAAGAATCTGTATGTCTCTTCTCCGGTGACCAGGGCCCGCGTTCCGCTGCGTCAGATTGCGGATATTACCCCTCAGTGGCAGACCGGAAATATCATGCACAGAAACGGCGTGCGTACGCTTACGGTACAAAGTGAAACCACGGATGGAGTTTTGCCTTCGGAATTGTTGCATGAAATAAGACCGCAACTAAAAGCACTTTCCCTGCCTGCCGGCTATCATATCGAATATGGCGGTGAGCATGAGAACAGGCAGGAAACATTCAGTCAAATGCTGACCGTGCTTTTCATCAGCTTGATCCTGATCTTCTTTATCCTGCTGTTCCAGTTTCGCAACATCAAAGAAGCCCTCATCGTGATGCTTACCATTCCGCTAAGTCTGTTCGGGGCAATGATGGGGCTCGTTATCACGGGAAATAACTTTGGGTTTACCGCATTTGTGGGACTTATCAGCCTATCCGGAATCGTTGTTCGAAACGCCATTATCTTGATCGATCACACAAATGAACTTATCAAAGAAGGTACGGATATCCGAACAGCCGCTATACAGGGCGGGAAAAGGCGGTTGCGCCCCATCTTCTTAACGGCTATGGCAGCAGCAATCGGTGTAGTGCCCATGATTCTTTCCGGTTCATCCTTATGGAGCCCGCTTGCCAGCGTGATTGCAGCCGGGGTCATCTGGAGCATGCTCATGGCCCTGGTTACAGTGCCTGTAATATATCTTATGTGGATTAAACCCTATGATAAACAAGAATTGTTATCCAGCTCAAAAAGTGTTCAATCCAATGCATAGTAACCAGATCATCCGGTATTCTGCAGTCTTTTTACTTTTATTATTCGTTGCCACTATGCCAAGTCGGGCACAGCAGACAATACCAAGCTTGTCGCTTTCTCAGGCTGTTGATTCGGCCTTACAGCGTAATCACCTGTTAAAAATCAAGGAATATCAGCTAAAGGAGAAGAAGGCCGGCATAAAAAAAGCCAAAATAAAGCATTTCCCTTCGGTGACGGTTAGTTCCACCTACCGCTATAACAAAAACACAGCTTCGCTGGATATTCAGAAGGGTGAATTTGGCTCTCTGCCCCTGAGTCCATCAGTGATGATTCCCTTGCCCAATGCAGATAAATCATTTGAGCTCTTGGAGCATGAGAATTTCAAAGCTGGGGTATCATTATATCAGCCGATATCGGAGCAGCCCAAAATCTACACCGGCGTCCAGGTTTCACAAACAGAAGCTTCAATGGCTGGAGTCGAGAAGCATAAAGCCAAACAGCAAATAACGCTGAGTGTAGAAAAGCTTTATTACGGGATTTTAATCAATCAGAAAAAGCAGGAGCAAGCCAAAGCCAAGCTCGAGCTGGCCAAAATGAAGTTGCACGATACCGAAAGTGCCATCCAGGCCGGCAAAATGGTAGATGCAAATAAAGCGGCACTGAAGGCAACCGTAGCCGATAAGAAACAGGAGCTTTTGAAACTGAAAATTGAAGCCCAGGATCACCGGTCGGATTTTGAGAGATTAACCGGCATGTCACTGGCTCAGGTAAAGCTGCAGAATGTGGAAAATAATACCCTTTCTCTTAATCCGCTCGCTTCCTATAAATCGGAAGCCTCGAACCACAATGTAGATTTGCAACTGGCGTCGTTAAAACAGAAGAAATCCCGGTTGGCTATCAAGGCTGCCCGTGAGAACTATATTCCGAATTTGGGATTTATAGCCGGCTACTCCTACCAAAAGGGAAGTACCATTTACCCTACTTATAATCCTTATGTCGGAATTCATTTTGAATGGAATTTGCAGGATATTTTTTCGGATAAGCAGATAGTGGAACAACGGAAAAATGTATATCAACAGGCCAGGGAGCATTGGCTGAATATGCAAGAAAAAGTCGATAACGAAGTGGAAAAGGCTTACCGTAAGCTGACCCAGATTGAATCTCTGATCGAGACCGCACAGAAAGCGGTCAGCTACCGCCGGCAGGCATACCGTATTCAGAAAAATAAGCAGGATGCCGGACTTAACACTAAGGCTGATCTGCTAAATGCCCGCGCTGACCTGACTAAATCTCAGGCGGATTTATATGCTGCCCAGCTTCAATACCAGCTGGCACTGTCAAAGTTAAGGATAGTAACAGAAGGGAAGGATCGGTTTTATCAATAGCTGAAGAAAAATATGAACGTAATGAAAATCCCGGCTGTCGTTGGGATTAGAGAACTAAAAATGACCGGCTATTCACATCCGCATTCCGGGTTTGAAGGCGGATGAATAAATTGGACAAGTCCCGTTCATTCATCGAATGACAAATCCAGTCATCTGATGAGGCCTACTGATAACATGTTCTCCAAGCTCTTCGGTCGGCGCCTGGGATTCTAATGCCGGATTAGGCTCCTTTCCAAAAAACAAAACACCCGCAAAGCCCCTCTTGTGGTACCTTTAACAACCAGGGCAAACTGAAGGGGGGGCAGCCCAGTAGAATTGATTTGGATTTCACAGGCCAAGGGGGATGATGATTTATGACCTTCTTTTACCGGGTACATACCGCTTCCATTCTGGGTTAAGGTAAAGTCATTGCCCATCGGTTATAAGCTCCTGTCGGATCCGCCCAATCGCAACCTCATCGTTCGGACGGGAGTGCATATTAACTTACGTTAATTACGTAATCTATCAGAGGGCCTTACAGAACCTCTCTAAATGTTGGCAAAAAGCTTCTGTCATCCCGGCTCGACGAAACTTTAGTGTAGTTGAGATTCGGGATTTGATACGGGGGTTTTCGAGGATTGTGGATTCACCTTCAACTGATATTTCGTATCAAAGTTTTATTGGTTTTAACTGGTGGTCCAAGGTTCAACCTTGGACCTGTTGAGGTGTTAGATACTGTTCATGCATTTTTATTTTTCTAATCGACTCTTTTCAGAATTCTTTATTGGTAGATACCCCTTATGCTTCACTATCGGCCTTCTCTTTTTTACGTGGCTTTTTCGGTATAACAATGTCCCCACCCAGTCTTTGTTTGTCATTTTTTCATCGTTTTAGTGCGTTATGAAGCATTTTAGGCAACTTGCAAAAAAGCTGTTGGATTTGATTCTATGGGCATTCGGTTCGATGTATTATACCACAATAAAGAGATTAGGAGAGGATGCTAAGGTGGAGAAAATTTAAAAATCCTGTAACATCTTGTTTCCCAGGTACTCTTGAAAGAAAGGCTACTAATTTCGGAAAACAAATGATGACATATTCTGGGGGATGTAAAAGAAATCTGAACCTTTATGGGATTCTTGGGATGATGCTATTGATCTGCTTGCCGCTCCGCTCTTATTCCCAGGTAACCATCAATGACCGTATTGTTTTAAGTGCTAAGGAGCAACCGGCCGGGCAAGCCCGTTCTTCAAATGAAAAAGTAACCTCATCGAGTCAGGTAAATAGTATCTCCATAAAAGCGCAGAAAAGTGGCATGCTGCAATTATATTTTAATGATGCCATTCTGTATCAGAAACCTATTACACAGCATAAAATGCTGAAAATCAGGATCATTAACGGGGAGAAAAGCGAAACGCATGTTATTGATATTTCCAAAGCGTTCGGCAGCCCTATTATGACTCCTCTGGAGAAGCGTTGTGGGGGCAATTTTTATCTATATGGAAATGGCAATTTTTCATATAATATTCTAAGATTCAGAGCATCGGAGCTGGAAGATACGTATATCGATAGCCGTTATACTAAAGCCAATCATGGAAATGCTCCTGAAATCGACATCATCAAAAACCGAACCCAGGGGTTAGTCCAATTTAACCTGCCGTCGCTACCACCAGATATTACTATAAAATATGCCTCTCTTAACATGTATGCCTTATGGGCTACATACAGTTCGGATACGTATTTTAATGTGTTCCGCGTGAAAGATAAATGGGTTGAACAAAATGTCACCTGGAAGACCCGCCCAACCCTATCAACCTCCTACGTAGAAGTGCCTGCTAAACAGGAAGGGTTACCCATGTCGTATTTCTATCCGGATATTTCATCTTTTGTGAAAGGTTGGCTGCAAGGGACCTATCCCAATAATGGAGTTGCAATAACTGTCCCGGAAGATGCTCCCGATACACGTATGTATCTAAATAGCAGTGATGCTTATAGTTTTAAGCCGGGCTTCCTTATGACATTTTCGACCCCAGGTTATAAAAGTAAAAAAATATTTGAGGTTGGAAATGTAGCCAAGGGAGACACGGTTCTTATTTCGTATGTTAATGATCCGCAACCCAACTGGGCCTTTTGCTTGTCAGGCTCCTATACCATATCCGTCAACGGCAAGTCGGTTGACTTCGAGAGGAAGAACTATTTTGTAAAATTTAATCAAAGCTCCGCATGCCGCCCCTTTAACAAGTATGCCGAAATTCTGCATTTCTATTTGAAGATCGGGGGTGGAAATATCAAACTGGCAATGGATATCGGAGGATCCAGGGATATTTGGCCGACACTAACAGAGGAAGGGGTCCAAGCATATTTCGATCTTAATAAGGTGAAAAACACTAAAAACGATATAGTAATTAAGGTTACTAAAAGCGGTGAGCCTCTTCCCGATTACCCAGTAACCATATTGACTAAGTGGGTAACAAATTCCGGGGGACATGATCATGACGGTAGTGATGATCTATCAAAACCTAAAAAGACGCAGAAAGGGTGGATCGTAAATATAGAGGAAGCGGATTCTGCACAAGGCAAACTTTCAACGATAACTAATGGCGATGGAATAATTAAGCTAAGATATCGAGCTCCAAAGTTTGGGGGTCGAATTAAATTAATATCCCAAATCAAAAATGGTAATGGAGAAACATTACAATCTAAAAGTGAAATTAAAATAAGAGTCCCGGATTTAGTGCATTTACCTAACTTTAGATATTATAAAAAAGTTGGTGGCACTGTTAGTCATCATGGTCCAAGGCTGGATTCAGCTTATCCAAACAGCCGTGAGCCTGATAATAATCACTGGGTAAATAAAAAAGTTAGGCCTCTACTTTTATCTTTGGCAGTTATGTATCATGATATTTATCCTACTGAAGAATTAATCAGATATAATGATATTAGCCTTGTATCGGGTGGGCTGTTTGATGTTTTTGGAAAATGGACCTCCCCTCATATTCTGCATAGATTAGGACAAAATATAGATGTTCGAACCAGTCCACCTAGAGGAGATGGTATCCCGTTCGTATTATTAGGAAAGATGCGCGAGATTGTGAGAGGTTTGGATTTGAAAACTACTATCGAGAAACATGGAAGTGCGTGGACTGATGAAAACGGTGATTATCATGATAGCCGCCATTTCCATATTGGATTTGAACTTTTTTAAATATAAAAGGAGAATAAATGTATTTATACAAAACGTGTGCTTTTTTATTCTTATTCCTTTCCTTTTCTCAAATGGCAACTTGTCAAGAAAAGGGGTATGAGCCGATTAAGAAAGATTCCACATTTACTCCATATGTACGTTACGATAAGGAAAGTGGAAATTATATCATCGGATACCTGAAGAGTGCGGAGACAGGTAAAATCTATAAAACATTATTTATTCCAACCTCAAAGGTGACACCACAATTTAACGTTTTAATTAATAGGGAAGGGAATAGTTATTTGTATGATTATACCCTTTTGAATACGGGGAAGGGGCAACAAGACATCTCTTCGTTTGAACTTAGGATTAAGGGGCTATACAAAACGATAGATATTTCTTCACCTTGGCAATACTCGGATATGGGTGAGGTGCCTTTTGTACAATTTTCTCATAAGGTTTTAGAAGTACCCGACTGGGATCCCGACAAGCCCATCAAATTTAAGTCTGATTTGCAAAAGGGTGAGAAGGTACGTTTCAAAATTGAAAGCGAATACTTGCCTTCAATTGTTACTTCTTATGTTGCCGGACAACCTCAAAAATTAGATCTTTCCTTTGCTATTCCCCCTAGTTATAAAGTGAGGGAAATGGTGGATAGCTTAAGAAGGAAAGAAAGTTATAATCGTGGCCTAAAAGTGAAAACAATAGGACCTCAGAAAGTCTCTGACGATATAACCCCTTTAGCGCTTGCTGATACGCTAAATTCCTACTTGAGTTTTTCTTGCGATACTACGTGGATTGCAAATCAAGGAATTTGTCGCAGCCTGAATGTTAAGCTCGGAAATGTGGAACGTCAACTGAAACGAGAGAAAACCAAGACAGCTGCTAATAGCTTGCAGTCCCTGTTGAATGAGTTGAAGGCCCTTAAGGATAAACAAATAAGCAGTGAAGCGTATGGCTTGTTATACTACAATAGTGCTTTTTTACTGCAAAAGTTGCAGGACCAATAGCCTGAGCTGAAATTTTCTATTGATGACACGCACACATCGAATAGTACTCATTTTGATGTTATTTTTGTTTTCTGATGCATTAGTGAATGCGCAGTGTTTAAAACCGTCAGAACCTTCTGATATCAGTGTAGAGGAAATCAACCCAGCAGAAAAATTAGCTGAGCAAGGTATTGATACCACTAATAACCTGGCTGTTCTTAAAGCATTGAAAGATAGTTCATTAGTTATTAGTGTTTATAGTTCCAAATTTTTTGCGAAACATGGATATAAACCAGCAGTTGCAGATATTCTTGACCGATACAAAAGAGCCGGAGGAGCAGGAAGGCTTTCCCTTATTTTTCTGGAGTCACTAGAAAGGTTGGGTTATAGTACGGAAGGGCTATTTGTAGATTTTGCAAATAAGTCATACCAAGATCTTCCAAGTACTGGCTTTGCATATCGAAGATCAGTAATGCATCTCTTTAAGATTCAGAATTATTCACAAATTGATAATATTATCGGCCTAATAAAAAAGAATGTAAATTCTGAACAAGGAGCTAATGGGTATTTATATACGTTGTCTTGTGCTTTTGATGCTACTCCATACCGAGATGAAATCATAAATACGTTGGTATTTATGTTAAAAAACTATAAGGATCCTGAAACTCGAATGATGGTTCCACTATATGCTAAAGATTTTCCAAATTCCAAGAAATTAAAACAATCTCTGAGAGAGACTGCCGTCGAAGATAATGTTTATGAAGTCAGAAAAGAAGCGCTTATTGCTCTACAGCATATATATCAAGATCCTTCTTCATTGGATCTCGTAATGACAAATATAAATAGGACTAGTTTATCCAGTGAAATTGAGGACTATTTAAATACAATATATACCTTTCACACCCCCAAAAGTTTATTTGATATTAAAAAGCTGAAAGATGAGAGTTCAAATCAAATAGTCCGGGGAAAAGCTAATCAAATATATGAAAACTATTGGTGGCTTTATTTTGCGCCATATGGTAAGGCATTTAACTATTCGCAATATCGAGATTTGGATAGTCTCAATGCTTATACCCAAGATGTCGCTTCTTACGACTGGCTTGGCGACCGGAATTTCGTCAAAGAACTTACCAATCGACTGGATAATGCCGGCCGCCATTTGGCCCGCAGGGATTCAACCAATGCGGCCAAAGAAATAAACGATTATATGAAGCGGCTGAAAAAGGTGTATCAAAAGCAGGATAACAGTCATAGCCCGCGGTTTGTAACCAAAGACGGCTATAAGTTTCTATATAACAATGCGGAGTACTTGCTGAGTCAGCTGCCCGGATACCCATCCGGCAAACGGTAAACATGAAACTTTTTGAAGTACACAAAAACGGACGGATTATTTATTCACAGGCTTAATGTAAACAGGAAACAGGAGGTCCCATGTACCGGTATATAGCTGTATTTTTTATTTTCACGGGATTAGGAACTATAAAAGCGTTTGCCCAGCAACCCGATTCCACCCTTAGTGTTACCCAGGAGGTAAATAAGCTGCTGGGGAAATTTCGGGAAGGGCCCGAAATACCGAAGGAGCAAGAGACCGGTTCCAAAGCCGTTCATACTCCCCTCACATATACGAAGGTACCGCTGGGCAGTAACGATAACAGCATTAAGCTCACTGTTGTAAACAGCTTGAACAGTACTTCAACAAGGTTTAAAATCAGAGCTGTCCGTAAGCCTTCCTGGGTATCCCTAACGTCTGCCATAAAAAAGATAAAAATAAAATATAATGAACAGCAGGAGGTCACGTTTTATTTTTCGGTCGCAGCTAATACGGAGATCGGGACCAAAACGGCTATTACGTTTTCGATTATGGATAGGTACGGCCATAAAAGAGTTAAAAAAATAGGATTACAAGTTGCCAGCCCGCCGTTTAAACTGTTTAATAATTATCCCAACCCCTTTAATCCGACAACAACCATACAATATCTATTGCCTGCCAGGATGAAAGTAAAGGTGCAAGTCTATAATGTGATAGGGCGAAAAGTCGCCACCTTGATCGATGGCAGGCAGGAGGCAGGGAAACATCAACTGAGGTGGGATGCCAGCAGAATGGCTAGTGGTATTTACTTTTATCGGGTCATTGCCAAGGGGAAAAGTGGAAGAAGCATGGTTAAGCAAAAAAAGATGATGCTGATTAAGTAGCCAGCCCGCTCACAAATAGTTGCGATTTGGTATTGTGACATGCTGGTAATAATAAAGATCTTAAGCTGCGTGATTTCCCTTGGTTGAGATCAACATACGATAATTCGCTGCAGAATTAGTCCCTCTTGCCTGTCCCGAGCATTTGGCGGGAGAAGAACGGGCAAGCCGTCCCACATACAATTGTCACCCATCATCGGTCATCTATCCGATTCCACCAGGGATTTCTTCAAGGTATAGTTTTCAATCCTCCTGCCCTCGTGGAATAGAGCTTTTGCCCCGTGGAATCCAACAAATTCCACAGGGCCTGGCTTACTTCTCCAGGGAGGAATTCAGGTTCGCAATTCGGGCTAATATTCAAGTCCTTCTGCGACGCTGGAAGAAAAAAATCTTGGTGAGCGGGCTAAAGAACTCCCCAAAGCTGCCGGCTATTCACATCCGCATTCCGGGCTTGAAGGCGGATGAATAAATTGGATAAGCCCCGTTTCATTCATCGGATGACAAGTCCAGTCATCCGATGAGGCCTAAGATAACATGCTCTCCAAGCTCTTCGGGCCACGTCCGTCATTCCAATATCCGGGCAGAAGGTTTCTATTAGAAAGATACACTTATAGCCTTCCCTTACGGAAAATTATCAACATCGCCATTGATCAGGACATTTAAACGTTGAATAAAGGCATTCCTGAGGTTCTCGTGGCATTGTAAGCTGGCGGCATTAATTCTGTATCAGCATGGCACTGATCACATCCTCATGCTGTGTGTTTATCTTTCGGAAGATATCATCGGTAGGTTTGGAATCGAGCTGGATCGTACAGCAGGCAGCGTTCTTGCCTTCGAAGATGACGTTTTCAAGCTCCTGAGCATTAATATCGGCAGATTTTAGCTCACTCATAACACTGGCGATCACGCCCGGTTTGTCGTAATGGCGCACGACCAGCTTCCAGGGGGCTTCGGTTTGTTCACAGCGGTTCAGCCAGTTTCTCACTTTGCCTTCGCTCAGATATCCACGAACGATATCAACCGCATCGGAAGCTACCGCCAGCTGAGCCTGTTTTGTACTTGCGCCGATATGGTGACTGATATACACGTTGTCAAGATCCTGGAACCGGCTTTCAACCTCTCCTTTTTTATACTCCGGTTCGTCACTGATCACATCTAGGCCGGCCTTGATGCGTCCCGATTTCAATTCTTCATAAAGCGCATCTTCATCAACTACACCTGCACGCGAAGTATTGATAAAGAAGGCACCATCCTTAAGACTGGAGAGGATATCCTTAGAGATAATCTCTTTAGTGTCAGCGTTCATGGCCAGGTGCACCGTGAGGATATCACAGCTTTCTGCTACCTGTTGAATATTTTCGGCAAAGTCGATTTTCATTTCCTCGGCAACGTCAGGAGTTAACGATCGAGACCAGGCTACTACATCCAGTCCGAATGCTTTGGCTCGCTCGATCACCGATTTACCGATTTGGCCCACGCCAACGACGCCAAGCGTTTTGCCGAAAAGTCCATCCGCTTTGCTGAAGGTGGCTTTATTCCATTGCCCGTTACGGAAATCAATTACATTATCGGGGAGAAACCGATCCAGTGATAGAATGAGCCCCATGGTAAGTTCTGCAACAGCGATCGAATTCTGACCGGGACAATTGGCCACATAGATGCCAAAATTGCTGGCCGCTTCGATATCAATGGTATTCACACCTGCCCCAGCCCGAATAATGAGCATAAGATTGGGACTATTTTTTATGCATTTTTCAGTGACCAGAGTGGATCTTACTATTAAGATATCGGTGTCACCCAGTCCCTCGTCCAAATCACCCCCACCAACAGAAGGATCAAATGTTACGTCAACTCCAAGATCATTTAATTCATTAATTGCTTCTTCTGGAAGCTTATCAGCCACAAATACATTCATGATGGTTTACCAGTTAATTTATATTAAAAATATTTTTAATCTGACTAGATCGTTATCAGGCGATCGAATAGTTATAAAATTTTATCAGCTTAATTATTACTTCTTATGAAGTTAAAAATTTCTGTTAAGATGTAAAGATATATTTGGGATCTTTAGTAGCTTATAAGTCTCATTTGTAGGTCAGCCATTTATAATCCTTGCAAAGGAATGGGGCAGGAGGTGACTTGTAGTGTTCCTTGAAGTGATATGCCATATTCCACTACAACCTAAGTTTTATCCAGAACTGGCGTTGAATTGTTAGAGGGTTTTGCAAAACCGTTCTTTTGTCCAAATTCTGCATTTTCGTAATTTAATAATCCTCACGTATTGCTAATACGCTGCGGTTTTGAAATCACTCAGGCTTTGACTTTGACCAAAATCTCTGGTTTTTCAAAGCCCTCTTGTTATTTATCGATGTTCAGGATTGGGGTGGTCAAATCGGCAGCCGGCTTCCCACTCGGACCGCTGATTTCCGTGTGCGGGGATGCCACCGGCCTGGTCGAGCATCAGGGCCATATGCATCAGGTTCCACGTCATAAAGGTGGTATTGCGCTGCGTAAACTCGTTATCAAAGCCTACGGGTCCGTTTTCTGCTTCATCGCCGTAGCTGAGTCCCGGCCCTGCTTCGCCGATCCAACCGGCATCGGCTTGCGGGGGGACCACATAACCCAGGTGCTGCAGCCCATAGAGAATACTCATCGAGCAGTGTTTGATGCCGTCTTCATTGCCGGTGATCAGGCAGCCGCCCACGCGTCCGTAGTAAGCGTACTGTCCCTCGTCGTTAAGGTTTCCCGAATACCCGTACAACCGCTCAATAACCTTTGTCGCCACCGAAGATTTTTCACCCAGCCAGATAGGCGAACCGATGATCAAAATATGGGCGTCCATCACTTTTTGCTGGATTTCCGGCCAGTCGTCGGTTTCAAATCCGTGCTCGGTCATATCCGGATACACGCCGGGTGCAATATCATAATCCACCGGTCGCAGTAGTTCCGTGGAGACCCCATTTTTTTCCAGGATAGATTTGGAAACTTCAATGAGCGTCTCGGTATGCGATTCTTTGGGACTGGGCTTAAGCGTACAATTCAAAAAGAGTGCCTTAAGATT
>Ga0209918_1001320_pt1 | contig 13580 bp, 9 predicted proteins | sample SalPonD_shore_MG_FD_185712 | JGI IMG/M metagenome (GOLD analysis project Ga0209918, IMG submission 185712) | Salt pond soil microbial communities from South San Francisco under conditions of wetland restoration - Salt Pond MetaG... | ecosystem: Environmental > Aquatic > Marine > Intertidal zone >...
AAAGATTTGCCGAGAGAGTGGCACAGCATTTTATCTTCTCAGCAGATACACTCCAACAGGCTATGAATGATTCAACGTTCCTGGCCAACTATGGTCTGACGAAGAAAGATGTGTTCGGCAGGATGCTTCCAAATACCTACCGGTTTTATTGGAATATGTCGCCGAAACAATTTTTAAGCAGGATGTTCGGGGAATTTAACCATCTCGTTGTGCAAAAATACCAGGATCGTTTTTTTCAATTAAATAAATCTGTTGATCAGGTTCTTACATTAGCTTCTATTGTAGAGTGGGAGGCAAAGAAAGATTCTGAGAAAGCAATTATCAGTGGATTATATTGGAACAGGCTTAGGAAAGGATGGTTACTGCAAGCCGATCCGACGATAGATTACATCATAGGAGAACGCAGAAGATTGTTGTATAAAGATTACAAGATCGATAATCCTTATAACACATATGAAAACAGGGGACTTCCACCCGGACCGATCACAAATCCGGGTATGAGTTCCATTAAAGCCGCCTTGTTTCCTGCACATCATGATTACATGTACATGGTTGCCAAACCAAACGGTGATGGACATGCCTTTTCAAAGACACTTGCCAAACACGAGGAGCAGAGCGCTAAATGGCGCAGATGGCTACGGAAACAATACCGCATAAAAAGAGAACGAGAACGCCAGGCCGACTCCGCTAAGAATAAATAAATCCGGAGTTTGGAATTCAGGGCCAGTAGCGTAGAGTTTGGATTGCCACTTTTAGACTGAGTTTTCTCCCACCCCTCACCTCGGCTTCGTTTCAGCCCGAACGACAAAAGTAATGATTATGAGACCATCGCCCACCAACCGCCAACAAAAACCCTAATTAGCGTGAGGTTTGGATAAGAATCGCAGCGTTGTAATAATTACATTGAGAATACGACCTGTGAAAATATAACATATCTTGACGACGGACGACTGACCATCGACGATACAGAGCTGTTTTGATGCATAAAGCATGATTTCGATACCGAACTCACGGTAATTACGTCATCCCGGACTCTGATACGGGTTCTCGTGAATGGGGCAACACACCGTTCACAAGGTTAAAACTTTCGATAATATTTGAGATTTTTGTTTGTAGTTTGTTGCAGGTGGTTCGTCGACAGGCAGGTCATCACTTTCTTCCTGTCTGAGTTGGGGTTTTTCAGATTAAAAGATGATTGGATTAGGCTGGTAATCCTATAATCCGTTCATCCCAACAAACCCAATTCTGAATTCCCGGCTCCAATCCTATTTACTGCACCCAAACTGTCATCCCGGCCAATGCGGAGGGATCTATTAAGGCTAAAGGCCTTCACTGGTTTAGTAATGGCATACGGTTCCCGGGGGTTGATAGATTCCTCGACAAGCTTCGGAAGAACAGAAAAGTGGTAGTCAGTCAGTCGTCTGATAAAAACCTGCGATGTCCGCGTTTAGCATTTTATCAGTTCGCAACTCCAACATTCACGTGTCCCTTAGGTGTCAGATGATAAAACTCAACAGCCTGGTTGATGTGTGTACCGTCAAAAACGAAGTGGCTGCTTATACCTTTAAAGGTGTTATTTCCTTTGAGTGCCTCTTTAAGTAATGCCGGATTTTGTACCTTTTTCAAGGTGTCAAGCAAATATTTTGCACAATTATATCCAATGATGGCGAATCGGTTCGCCGATATCCCGAATCGGTTATTATACTGTGCTTCAAAATCCTGTACTTCTGTCAGACCCTGATCAGGCATATTGATACCGGAATAAAAAATATTAAAATTCTTGATACTTTCTGGCTCCAGTCCGGAATCAGCCCATTCCTGTGAACCAAGTATTGTCACATTACTCTTATTAGCTTCAAAATCAGTAAAGATAAGCTTGATGAGAGTTTTAGCCGTACTGCCTGTCATGGGAAGATAAACAGCATCGACAGGTTTGATATGCAGACTGTCGATCATAGTCGTATCAGAGGTAAAATATTTAGTGTATTGTGATACATTAAAGCCCTGTTTTTCGAAATCAGCACTGAAAAAATACCGGACTTTTGCTCCCAGCCGTTCAGCCTCATCGCGAAAAGCAAATGCCTCATGCATACCAAAGGAATTTTTATCAACAATAACACCAAGTGTATCAAGATGTAACCTATTGACGGCAAAATCAGCCATTTTCTTACCACGTACAGTATATGTCGGATTTGCCTGAAATACATAGGGATTATCAAAATTCAGAGAATCGGAATTGGCGAGTGGAGCTAATAAAGGAATCTGGTATTGCTCGGCCATAGGTGCCATTGTTGCAGCCATCTCTGAATATAATGGACCAATAATCATATCCGCATGGTCATTCCAGGCAAAATCAGTCATGATATCTCTTGTAAGACTATCACTTTTTAAGGTGTTATGATAATGAATAAACACCTTCCTATTAGTGTTTTCGGCATTAAATTGTTCAACAGCTAATTGTATGCCATTATAAATGGCCTGGCTGACTTTATATTCTGGCATATCCTTTTCAAATTTAGGTAAAGCGACGCCCAAGCTATAGGATATTCCGTCAGGGGCTTTTAAATGAATCTCATCAGGCTGATAAGTGGCATAGTTATTAAATAATGTTGCCTTATTCTCCAGTTGTTGTACAATTGATGAATCAGGTGTATTGGTGAAACGCATTTTCAGAGATTGAAGAAGGGAAGAGGCGGTTACTTTATCTACTTTGTTGAATACCGATGTTACAACGTCCATCTGCACTTGTGGTATATTCGACTCACTGAAAACATCTTTTCTTTGCTGTAATGTTAAATAATCAAGTATTTGATTGTAAAACTGCCTTGCATTTCCCTGAATATCATAAGCTTTCACCTGATTCATTATGGTATAAAGCCGGTCAAGCGATTCAGCAAAGTTATGTAACTGAAAATCACAAAGTGCAAGAGTATAGACAGCGTCATTATGTATCTGTATGTTTTGTGACGCAAGCGATTTGGTTAAATAAGATTTGGCTAACAAGAAATTACCCGAACCGTAATAACTTTTCCCGGTAAATAATAACGCTTCATCAGTATTTATTTTAGAAAATAGTTGGGCTGCTTTCTGATATTCGTTCTGCTTATAAAGATTAAGGGCTTGTTGAAAATCCTGTCCCTGATTCTGTGGTATAGGGGTAATTTCCTGGGCTTTTAAAGTATAAGGAACAATAACTAATATAGTCAGGATAGCTGTAAATAATCGTTTATTCAATATAGAATGTTTTGTTGTTGAAAATAATATTCGGTAGAGCCTGTTGATGATTATATTGGATGTATCGTTACAGCTCATGGAAGCTCCTGTTAGTTTGAAAAGATTTAATTTCTATAACGGGATTAAATAGTATTATTGTTATTCGGAATGGTAATAAAGTTACTTTTTATTCCCATTCAATTGTTGAAGGTGGTTTTGAACTAATATCATAAACTACACGGTTAATACCTCGAACCTCATTAATGATTCTATTGGATACTTTGGCTAAAAACTCATGGGGCAAATGAGCCCAGTCGGCCGTCATACCATCAACGCTTGTAACCGCACGTAAACCGGCTGTAAATTCATAGGTACGATAATCACCCATGACGCCGACACTCTGTACGGGCAGCAGGACAGCAAATGCCTGCCATACTTCATCATATAAATTATAATTCCGTAATTCACTTATAAATATATCGTCAGCTTCTCGAAGAATTTCTAATTTCTCATCGGTAATATCCGAGATGACACGGATTCCGAGCCCGGGCCCCGGGAAGGGGTGACGCTTGATGAAATGTGCAGGTATTCCAAGTTCGTAACCTACTCTGCGAACCTCATCTTTAAAAAGTTCTCTCATAGGTTCAATTAATTTCATATTCATTTTTTCGGGCAACCCGCCAACATTATGATGCGATTTAATGGTAGCCGAGGGTCCTTTAAAAGATACACTTTCAATGACATCGGGATACAATGTTCCCTGTGCTAAATATTTATAGCCATCGTAATGCGATACAAAATTATCGAACACATCGATGAAGGTGTTTCCTATAATTTTTCGCTTTTCTTCGGGATCAAATACATCTTTTAAGCGATCTAAAAAAAGCCGGGAAGCATCAATGCCTTTAACGGGAAGTTGTAAATCTGTGGAATACAGGTCAAGTACTTTTTGGTATTCGTTTTTTCGCAATAACCCATTATTCACAAAAACACATTGCAACTTATCACCGATGGCCCGGTGTATCAGTGTAGCAGTAACAGTTGAATCGACACCACCGGAAAGGCCGCATATAACCTTATCATCACCAACCTGCTTCTTTATTTCGTCAAGATTTTTATCAATAAACGATTTAGCTGTCCAGTTACCGGTAAGTTTGCATATTCTTTTAGCAAAATTTTCAATGATTAGTTTGCCAAATTGGGTATGCATGACTTCGGGGTGGAACTGTACACCGTAAATACGCTTAAATTTGTGTTTTACAGCTGCAATCGGTGCATTATCGGTATGGCCGATGATCTCAAAAACATCCGGAAGATTTCCAATGTGATCACCATGACTCATCCAAACCGTTGAAGACGCCGGCATGTCATAAAAGAGGTCAGCATTATTATCGATGATTAAAGAGGCCCTTCCAAACTCCCGGCGAGTGGCAGAAACGACACTTTCCGGTTCTTCTTTATATGATAAAAGGTGCAGTCCGTAGCAAATACCGAGGATGGGAATATTCCATTCATAGATAACCTTGTTCAAGGTAGGTGCATCAGGATCATCAACACTACTCGGCCCACCTGAGAGAATTACTCCATTCGGCAGGTTTGTTTGAAATTCATTCAGATTATGATTGAAAGGGTGTATCTCACAATAAACATTCAATTCACGCAATCGGCGTGCAATTAACTGTGTATATTGTGATCCATAATCGAGAATTAGAATCCATTCGTCGTGTTGAACATGCATGTTTTATTGGCCTGATAATATTTTAAAAAGGGTAGTTCTCAAAAAAAGATATAAAGTGACATAATATAATAAAGCCGCTAATTAGAAGTGTAATTAGCGGCTTTATCATTTAAATTATTTTCAAGCAATTATTTTCTGATATGCTTCCGAATTCATCAATGCTTCAAGTTGCGAAGTGTCGGAAATTGACATTTTGATCATCCATCCATCCCCATAGGGATCTTCATTAACTAATTCCGGTTCTTCTTCTAAAGCTTCATTGACTTCAAGAATTTTACCATCTATGGGTGCATATAAATCAGAAACTGTTTTAACCGCCTCAACAGTACCGAAGGTATCATTCTGATTAAGCTCCTCGTCTGCTTCATTCAACTCTACAAAAACGATATCACCTAATTCACCCTGTGCAAATTCAGTTATACCTACGGTTGCTGTACCGTCTCCATTATCGCGAACCCATTCGTGCTCGCCTGTATATTTAAGCTCCTCTGGATAACTCATAGTTTTCTCTAATTATGCTAATTCCGGATTAAAATTAAATGTTTCCAAATAATGCGTATTGAAATTTCCCTCAATAAAATTGGGATCGCTCATCAATTGTAAATGATAAGGAATATTTGTCTTTATTCCTTCAATAACAAACTCATTCAGAGCCCTTTTCATGCGGGCAATAGCTTCTGTACGGGTTGGCGCACTTACAATTAACTTGGCTATCATCGAATCATAATAGGGGGGGACTCTATATCCGCTGTATACATGTGTATCAACTCGTACACTGTGTCCACCTGGTGGATGAAATACGTTTATTGTTCCGGCTGATGGACGAAAATTGTGTTCCGGGTCTTCGGCATTAATCCGGCATTCAATAGAGTGGCCTCTCATCTTGAGAGGTTTTTGTTCGAGTGGTATACCGGCAGCAACTTCGATCTGATTCTTGATAAGATCGTAATTTGTCACTTCTTCGGTTACCGGATGTTCCACCTGTATACGTGTATTCATCTCCATAAAGTAGAAGTTCAGGTCTTTATCAACCAAAAACTCAACGGTACCAGCTCCTTCATAATCAACGGTTTTTGCCGCAGCTATAGCTGCCTCCCCCATTTTCTTACGAAGTTTTGGTGTCATAAGTGGAGAAGGTGATTCTTCCAGTATTTTTTGGTGTCGCCGTTGCAGGGAACAATCACGTTCACCTAAATGAGTAATATATCCGTGCTGATCTCCCAGTATCTGAATTTCGACGTGATGGGGATCCAGGATATATTTTTCCATATATAAATCCGGATTACCAAAACCTGTTTCTGCCTCGGTGCTGGCTGCATCAAAAGCCCTTCTAATTTCTGATTTTTCATTCACTACCCGCATTCCACGTCCACCGCCACCGGCAGAAGCTTTAAGAATGACGGGGTAGCCAATACCTTCAGCGAGCGTTTCTGCTTCTTCAACACTTTTAAGAATACCTTCACTCCCGGGAACGACAGGTACACCGTTCTTTATCATATTTTCCTTGGCCTTCGATTTATTTCCCATTGTATCAATCATATGGGGTGAAGGACCAATAAATTTCAGATCATGTTCTTCACAGATCCGGGAAAATTCAGCATTTTCGGAAAGAAAACCATATCCGGGATGGACAGCTTCGGCATTTGTGATTTCAGCAGCAGCTAACAGGCGCGGAATTTTCAGATAACTGTCTTTGCTGGGTGGCGGGCCTATACATACCGCTTCATCAGCAAATTTTACATGCAAGCTGTCACGGTCGGCAGATGAATATACCGCAACCGTATTGATCCCCATTTCTTTACAGGTTCTGATAATTCGGAGAGCAATTTCTCCCCGGTTTGCAATTAATATTTTTTTAAACATAGAGATTTCAAGAAGGCTCTATAATGAAAAGTGGCTGATCGAATTCTATGGGTTGGGAATCTTCCACAAGTATTTTTACAATTTTACCCGAGTAATCAGAATCGATTTCATTCATAATTTTCATAGCTTCAACAATACATAATGTATCGCCTTTCGAAACGGTGTCTCCAACACTTATAAATGGATCAGCATCGGGAGATGGAGACCGGTAAAAAGTACCTACTATTGGAGACTTAATTGTGATCGTGTTATCCGTAGTTTCTTCTTCTGATGCCTGAGACTCAGTTTGCGGATTAGCCGTTTGCGAAGTCTGATTATTGGGTGCGGCTTCCGTGTAATTGGGTACTTGTAGTGTGGGTGGCGGATAATAAGGAGGCGTGGCCTCTTCAGCCTTTTTCTTAATTTTAATTTTAAATTCACCTTCCTCTATAGCTACCTCATTGACCTCACTTTCAGAGATCATTTTCAGAAGATTTTTTATAAGCTTTAAGTCCATTATAAATAATTGTTATTATGAAGTTTTAACTCGCTCTATATATGAAGATGTTCGTGTATCGACTTTAACAACATCGCCTTCATTTAAAAATAGTGGCACATTGATAACACCACCTGTTTCGAGAGTAGCGGGTTTGCTGCCACCCTGAGCTGTATCACCTCTGATTCCTGGATCTGTTTTAGTTATTTCCAATTCAACATGATCGGGTATTTCAGTGAAGAGAACGTTATTATTGTCATCAGTATTGATAACAACCGTAATAATGCTGCCTTCTTTCATAAATTCCGCCCCGTTAATTTTTTCGGCCGGAATCATTAATTGCTCATAAGTTTCCTGATGCATGAAATGAAACATGTCATCATCTCTATAAAGATATTGATAGGGGTGACGTTCAACACGAACGGTCTCCAGAGTTTCACCGGACCGGAAAGTTTTATCAAGCACTTTCCCTGTCACAACTCCTTTAAGTTTGGTACGTACAAAGGCACCACCCTTACCCGGTTTTACATGTAAGAACTCAATAATATTATAGATATTACCATCTATAAGGATAGTCGTACCATTTTTAATATCAGCTGTTGTAATTTTTGGCATACAATAACAAATTTTTTAATTGCTTGAAGATACCATAAGAGGTTTTTGATAACAAGTTGAATAACAAATTATTGAGTTATTCAACATTATCATTAATTAATTTAAAATAGTTGTTCTAAAGCCTGAAAGAATACAATTCCTATCAATATAGGGCAAATATATTTTACGAATATTGGCCATAGTTTACCAAAAAAACTATTTTCAACATTTTCATATCCTTCTTTCATTTCAAGCAGGGCATTTTCTGTTTTCCAGAAATAACCAAGAAATAAACATATGAGTAAACCACCAAGTGGTAACCCTACATTATTAAAAACACTGGCTAATATATCGATCCATGAGATATCAAAAGAAATAAAAATTGATATAACAAGAATTCCGCCCGCAATTAATAAAGCCGCTTTTTTTCGTGGTATTCCATGTTCGTCTATAGCATATGATACGGGTACTTCCAAAAGAGAAATAGTGGATGTCAACGCGGCCATACTTAAGAGGATGAAAAAGGTTGTCCCGAAAATCAGGCTTACCCAATGGCTCATAGAATGGAAAAGCGTGGGAAGCACCTGGAAAACAAGTCCGACACTTGATACTAATGACCCCTTCTGATAAATCTGTATACCGTGTGCCTGAGCTACAAATAAGGCAGGGATAATTAATAAACCAGCCAGAAATGCCACTGCAAAATCAAATAATACTACGTAGGAAGCGGCCTCTGGTATGTTTTGTTTTTTATTCAGATATGATCCATACGTAATCATAGCACCCATACCAAGAGAAAGGGAGAAGAAGGCTTGTCCCATGGCAGCAAATACCAATTTGGCATTTATTTTTGAAAAATCAGGAATCAAATAATGTTGTAGCCCTTCGGTACTGCCATTCTGCGTAAATACGTAGCCTATCATAACAATAAGAATACCAAGCAAAATAGGCATCATGGTCTTTGTAGCTTTTTCGATACCGTTGCTGATACCTCCCATAATAATACTCACGGTCGCTCCCATAAACAGGATAGAAAAAAGAGCATTTTCAGGACCATGCTTCAGATTGGCAAAAAAAGCTGCTGCGTGTGTGAATCCCAGTGAATATGTTATTTCTTCAAGTATAAAACTTAGCGTCCATCCAGCCACGACATTGTAAAAAGCGAGGATCATAACGCCACAAATGATACCCCATGCACCGATCAATGCAAATAATTTATTACGGGATAAGGCTTTAAATGCGCCAACAGGATTTTTTCTTGTTCGTCTGCCTATAGTTAATTCTGCGATCATAACCGGAAACCCTATGAGGAAGCAACAGATAATATAGATTAAAATAAAAGCTGCTCCACCGTTATCGGCTACCACATTGGGAAACTTCCAAATATTTCCCAAACCAACAGCCGATCCGGCAGCCGCCAGTACAAATCCTAATTTTGTATTCCAGCTACCTCTACTGGTTGCATCTACTTCAGCCAAATTTCCCCCTTAAATTAGTTGTTAAAGTGACCATACATATTAAATGTGCTTAAAATATTGGTTTTCCTGTCAATTACGCAACTTTCTTAGTATAACTCCTGATGTTGGTGGAATTATCACCTCTCCACTGAGTTTTGTCAGGCTTTTATGGGAGGCCGTTTCACTTGAGACGGTAAGCTCCCAATAACCTTCAGGTAAATGTAATGAATGCTCCTGAAACTTATTACCATTTAATGATATAATATAATCATATTGATCTGGGGCGCTTGCACCATTAATGTGATATGTAAGATACAAGGGATCATCAGTATCATAAAAAGAAATATTGTTCTGATCCGATCTTCTTAAAGCAGGTGATGTATGTCGGAGCGCAATCAAGCCTTTATAATAATCAAATAAACTCTGATTCCATTTAATTTCCCCGAAATCGAGATAGTTGGTTGCATTATCCTTATCGTATGAATTATGATCGATACTACCCGTTCTCGGATCATTAATAGGAGATACGGCAATGATTTTAGACCTCGCCCATTCCTGTCCTTCATGAATCATCGTAATACCCTGGGTAGCAAAGAGAAATAAAGCAGCCAGCTTTGCATAATGCAATGCTTCGTCATCCAATGTTGTAGCTTCTTCCTTTGAGCTGAATTTTTTATCCTCACGCTCGGGTTTTTGAGCAATACGTATGAAATCACCCAGCGTCAGATTATCATGACTTTCAAGATAATTAACCGAGTGGTTCGATTTCCAAAAAGAACCGTTGGTTTTGGCGTCATTTTCATTTCCATGGAGCAGTGTGCCTTTAATATAATTTTCCAGATCTTCACGGCTGACTCCGGGATGCCAGTTTCCAAAAATAAACCCGGTTGACGAATGGGGGTTAGAACCTTTGATACCATTTCTGAATTTATCGTTCCAGGCAGCAATATCCCGCTGAGAAAAACCGGCCGGATCATATCCGTTAAGATGCCACGGTTCTGCAATCAAAATAACATTTGGATTGATTTTCCGGGCCGCATCACGGACGGCTTCCATCGTTTCCCAATCCAGTAAAAGGGCTAAATCAAATCTGAATCCATCGATATGGTATTCTGTCATCCAGTAACAGATTGAATCGATAATTAGCTGACGTGCAAGGGGTGACTCGGTCTTCAAATCGTTGCCGCATCCGCTGTCAGAAATAAAATTTCCCACTTCATCTAATCGGAAATAGTATTTTTTATCAGCATATTTCAATGGATTTATATCATAATTGGCCACATGGTTATAGACCACATCCATGATGACTGAAATACCTGCTGAATGTAATGATTTGACAACCTGTTTAAGTTCATTACAGGCCGTTGTTTCTTTACCTACAATTTGGTTTCGTTTTGTCGTACTATCACTCGCATAGATCGTTTCCGGGGCAAAAAAATAGGATGTCATGTATCCCCAATGATTACGCCCGTAATAATTCCATGTGTTAAGCAGGTGTTCACCGGTAGCGGTCAGGTAAGGAGGTTCAAATGCCGCAAATTTTTGTAATGGAAGAAATTCTACAGCATTAACGCCAAGATTTTTAATATGTTGAAGTCCGCCGGATTGTTTTTCTTCTATAAATCCTTTGTAAGTACCAGGTGATTTTGCCTCGTTATTCGAATGAGCCGTTAAGTCTTTTAAATGTGCTTCATAAATGATGAGGTCCCTGGGATCGGCAGGAGCGACAAACGTATCATTACCCCAATCAAATTGTGAGGGCTTTACAATATATGTTTTGGCAAACTGCTTAAAATGATTTTTTGTGACAACATGTCTGGAATACGGATCGGCGATTAATTCATCCGTAACCATAAAAGTATTATCATCTTCAAGAGGAGGCAAGATGTGATAACCGTATAGTTTGCCAAAATAATTGCCTTTTAAAGTTACCGACCAAATACCATCATCGTTTTTTTTCATGACATATACGTCACCAACGGGATCTTCGTATTTTTCGAAAATCTCCAGTGTAACACGACGAGCTCTGGGGCAAAAAAAGCGAAATACAGCCTCATCAGATGAAGCGGTACACCCAAGCTTCTGGTATTTAGGTTTGGCAGCCATCGTGGCTACGGTTCTTTGCATATAAAATGATTGATGAATGGTTTATGATATTGGACTTCCGTTTTTAGCATCTGAAGATAGCATAAACAAAGTTCCATCAGCTTCTTCAGCCATTAAAATCATACCTTTGCTTTCTATACCCATTAATTTACGAGGCTCCAGGTTAACAATAACACATACTTTTCTACCCAATAGTTCATCAGGTTTAAAGTATTTGGAAATGCCTGAAACAATTGTCCTCTTTTCGAAACCTACATCTACAAGCAGTTTAAGGAGTTTTTTTGATTTTTTGATTTTTTCAGCTTCCAGGACTTCACCGACTCGCAGATCCATTTGGCTGAAAAGCTCATAATCAATGTTTGATTTAGGTTCTGGAATATCCGATTCATCACCCGTGTTTTCGGCAACACGATTTTTTAATTTTTCAAGCTGTTGATCTATGACCTCATCCTCCAATTTTACGAAGAGAATGTCACCACTTTGGATGTCATGACCGGCTTTAAGCAGATCGCCATTCAATTCATTCCATTCCGGTATCTCCTCAAGATTCAGATACTCCCTCAATTTACTTGTTTTATTGGGAATAATCGGATCAAACAATACGGATAATGCTGTTGCAACCTGTGCACAAACATGGAGTGTATTACCACATTTCCGCATATCATTTTTCCGGGAATGCCAGGGTTCCTGCTCGGTAAAATATTTATTGCCCAGCCGTGCAAGATTCATCGTTTCGGCTATAGCTTCACGGAATCGGAATCGTTCATAAAGATCAGAGATTTTGTCTTTAAATTCAGATATTTGATCCAGAACAGCCTGATCTTCGTCAGTTGGATCATTTAACTCAGGGATCCTGGAGTCAAAAAAGCGCGAGATGAATGAGAAAGTGCGATATACGAAATTACCAAGTATATCGGCCAACTCGTTATTTACCCGTGCCTGGAAATCTTTCCATGAGAAATCAGAGTCTTTGGTTTCTGGCAGGGTGGTTCCAAGAACATATCGCATCAAATCCGGTTCGAAATCCTCGAGGTATTCGTGCAGCCAAACAGCCCAGCCCCGTGACGTAGAGAGTTTTTTGCCTTCTAGATTCAAAAATTCATTGGCAGGTACGTTGGTTGGTGTTACAAAATCACCATGAGCCATTAACATGGCAGGAAACATGATGCAGTGAAAGACAATGTTATCTTTACCTATAAAATGTATTAATTCTGTTTCCTTATCCGTCCAATAAGTTTTCCAGAGATCGGGATTACCTTTTTCAGCAGCCCATTCTTTAGTGGCCGAGATATAACCGATAGGCGCATCAAACCATACATAAAGCACTTTCCCTTTCGCTTCTTTCAACGGTACGGGTACGCCCCATTTAAGATCTCTTGTTACGGCTCTGTCAGATAGGCCGTTATCCAACCAGCTTTTACACTGACCTACCACATTGGGTTTCCAGTTCTCACGTGTATCAATCCATTTCTCCAGGGTATCCTGGAAATCTCCCAGGGGTAAATACCAGTGCTCCGTTTCTTTCAATATCGGTTTCTCACCTGTAATGGCACTTATCGGATCGATTAATTCTGTCGGGGACAGGGAAGAACCGCATTTCTCACATTGATCGCCGTATGCTTCTTCATAAGAACAAACCGGACAAATACCTTTTACATAACGATCGGGAAGAAACATGTCGGCTTTTTCATCGTAGAGCTGTTTTTCCGTTTTCTTCTTAAAAATGCCTTTTTCATAAAGATTCAGAAAGAAATCCTGCGATGTTTTATGATGTACTGGGGAGCTCGTTCGTCCGTAATAATCAAATGAAATGCCAAAATCATTAAATACCTTTTTATTGATAGAATGAAACCGGTCGACAATATCCTGTGGGGACACACCCTCTTTTTCAGCGGCTATCGTTATCGGAACACCATGTTCATCCGAACCGCAGATAAAGATTATATCTTCACCTCTTAAACGACGGTAACGTACAAAAAAATCTGCCGGGAGATAGGCGCCTGCCAAATGTCCAAGATGGATGGGACCGTTGGCGTATGGTAGTGCTGAAGTAACTAATGTTCTTTTAGACATTTTTTAAAAGATAATAATTTTAACTGTGTTTTATTATTTGGCTCCAAAAATACAATACAAT
>Ga0209918_1001321_pt1 | contig 13566 bp, 10 predicted proteins | sample SalPonD_shore_MG_FD_185712 | JGI IMG/M metagenome (GOLD analysis project Ga0209918, IMG submission 185712) | Salt pond soil microbial communities from South San Francisco under conditions of wetland restoration - Salt Pond MetaG... | ecosystem: Environmental > Aquatic > Marine > Intertidal zone...
ACAGGAAGGCTTGCTCCAGCTCCCGCTGCCAGCCGGGGGAATCTATCTGTTGAAAAAACTCCTGCACCACCTCGGAACGGAGGTGCCCGGCAAAGGGATCCGCCAGCCGGGACTCGCCAGGCCCGATTTCGGCCAGGCGCTGCCGGGACCGTTCACCGGTATAAAACAGCCGGTCGGTGAGGGCGGCCATGGATTCGGTGCGTTCCCGGACCAGGTGTTCCAGGCGGGCCGCCACTCTGCTGCCGGGATCGTTGCCCGGAGGGTCCGCATCGAGTTGATGATCGGTGTCCAATGACGGCCGGGGGGGGATCTCCGGGGGGGTAAACAGGGTAGTGGGTTCTTCCTGGTGAAATTTTTTATCCAGCAGATACGCGAGCAATTCCACTTCGGCGGCGGACGGGGCGCCCTTCAGCTGGAAATGGATAGTTTCGAACAGGGCGATAAAATCGGCGTTCCCGGCCACGAAAGTGACGGCGGATTCGGAGAGGGCCGGGTCGATACTGCCGGGCGTGATCAGGCGCAAGACCCGGTTGAGCAAGCCGGCTTCTCTGGCCAGGGAGAGATCGTTGGACGCGCCGTTGACCTCCACGAAAAAGAGGGGTTGCTCCAGGCTGATCCGGCGCAGGGACCGGCGGGTGCGTTCGCTGGGAACAGCACCCAGGATGAGAAAGTGCGGTGTTTCCGGTGACCGGCTCAGCCGGGCGTGGATCGCCTCAAGGGCCCGGGTTTCATCCGCGGGAAGGGGCGTAAAATCCAAGCTGTCGTACCGGGTGAGATGGTCCGGAAGATCTGTCCGGAACAACAAAACCTCGGCCGGCAGACGGGCCAGGTGGTGAGCAATGGCATGCAGGAAGACCCGCAGGCCTTCCAGGATCCCCCCGCTGGAAAAAATCAGTTCCCGGCGCCCGCTGGTTTCGCCCAGGTCGTACTCCAGGGGCTCCTGCTGGATCTCGGTGAACCATTCTAACGCCAGGGTCGCCAGCCGGTTGGGGGCTTTGGCCGAGAAGCCGCCTCTGGGCATATACTGCACGCTTTTATCGATGGTCTCACAGAGGAACTCCACGGCTTCGTACTGGTCTTCGTCCCAGGCGGATTCCTCCAGCAGGGTGCGGAACTCCCGGGGATTCCCGGAAAGCGGAGGCTCGGGGAGCTCAAAGGCGAGTTGCCGGTACCGGGCCACCAGCCCCGGGTCCCACACCGGGTGGCCGATATGGAAATTGACCCGATCCTCCGGCGGGACGGGAGATCCGGCGGTCGTTTCGCTGATTTCCGATACTTTCGCCGCTTTTAAGGGTTGTATTTTAAAAACGGAGAGTTGCTCTCTGTCTGAATTCATGGGTGCATTCGGTTACATAGCTGCGGTTGCAAATATATCGCGTGTTCGCGGCGGCAAGCTCGCCATCCGGGGAACGGAAAGCGACGTGCCGAAGGGTCGGTCCACATCGGCGGATGCGGTCAGTTTTCCCGCTGATCTTCGGAGCGGATGCTGCCCGCGGCCCGGCTGACATTCTGCAGCAGTTTCTGGAGCAGCTGGACAATCGGTGATTCCTCCTCCAGGTCGCCGGAGGAGAGGGAGACCACCGTTCGGGCGTTCTTCAGGCGCTGGCTGGCTTCCGCCAGGCGAGCCACCTGGGGATTGAGTACCAGCAGTTCCGGGTTTTTCCGGAGCAGTTCGATTTCCTGGTCGTCCACTTCCAGCTGCATGCGCCGGCGTTCCAGTTCCTCTTCGGTACGCAGGCGGGCCAGGTTCGCCTCCTGTTCTTCCCGGGCCTGCTTCAGCCCCAGCCGCTTCAGCTCCAGGTTGTGCTCGGAAGCCGTAATCTCTTCGTCGGCGGCCACCCGGGCCTTGGCGGCGGACACCCGCGCCTGCTGGTTGGTTTTCTCGGTCTGCTCCAGGATCCGGGCGGATTCCCGTTTCCGCATGGCCTCGGCGATTTCCTCGTCCGCCGGTTCGATGGATTGGATGTTCACCGAGATCACTTCCAGGCCCAGCTGCGTGACCTCCGTTCCGATTTCTTCCTGGAGGTACGAGGAGAGTTTTTCCGTGGTGAGTTCTTCCATTTCGTATTTCTCGGCGAACCGCCGGACCAGCGACTGCAGCATGAGCTTCAGTTCGTCCAGGGCTTTGGCCACCGTATCTTCCTGCCAGCCACCGGCCCGGATCAGCTGGTGCAGGTGATCCGGATGGGCCGCCACGGAGACGTCCAGCCGGACCGACGCGCCCAGTTTTCCCTGGGCTTCTACCTGGATCTCCAGAACCGAAGACAGCACGTTCGCCGGAATGGACAGGCTGAAATGTTGCGGATAAAACCGCCCCCGCCTGGATTTCACAAATCCCCGGGATTCATACAGGATGATCCGGTCTGGCCGGCGAATTCTATATTCGAAGAGAATCAGGACAATAATAACTGCCGCAACGGCAATTAACACCCACATGAAAATTCCTCCAAGTCCCATCGTTGATTGATCTCATACACCTCTAGGCATCACGCAAATATACGATAAAAATGGGAATGTGTGATGCATTAATTTTTTCTTCCCACCAGTCTATACGAGTGTCTCCACTCAATCCGGGGAGCCGAATCCGGCCCCGTCCGGCGTAATCGTTTAATGTCAATATATTTAACTGCGCAAAAGTGTAGCAAATCTCTGCCATTGAGACAAGGAATTTATAGCCGGGGCGTGCTCCGGAATCCGTGCATGAGCGGTACCGGCGGGATCGGGACGCGTGAGGGCAGCGCATTGCGTTCCGGATACAACAAGAGCACCTCGCGTAAACGAGGTGCTCTTGGGACGGAGGAGAAAATACACGGGCCGGAATCCTGCCGGATGCCGGTCCGCGTGGCTTCTGTTCACCGGGCGGCTATTCGATGGCCGCCTCCCCGGATTCACCGGTCCGGATACGGAGGGCATCCGCCACGTCGAAGATGAAGATCTTGCCGTCACCTACGCTGTCGGTGGACGCCGTATCCAGAATAGTATCGACGATCTTCCGGTATTTGGTTTCGGTGGTGACGATCTCGATCTTTATCTTGGGCAAAAATTCGATCTGGTATTCGCTGCCCCGGTAGAGCTCGGTTTGTCCCCGTTGCCGGCCGAAGCCCTTCACTTCGGTCACGGTCATCCCATGGATGCCGATGGCTTCGACCGCCTCCCGGACTTCGTCCAGTTTAAATGGTTTGATAATCGCTTCTATTTTTTTCATGTCTGATCTCCTGAATCGGTTTGTCATTCGCCGGTTGGTATTTCCTAGCGGGTTGTCTGCCAGGGAGGGTCACTCCTGAATGAGCTGAAAATCGGGATAGGCTTCCAGGCCATGTTCTCCCACGTCCAGGCCGTCCCGTTCCTCTTCCGGGGTCACCCGCAATCCGATGGTATGTTTAATCACCTGAAACAGGATGGTGGTGGTGATAACCACCCAGAGAAAGGCGGAGGCGATGCCCAATAACTGAACCCCGATGATCTTCAGCGAGGTGCCGCCCGCATTGAACAGGCCGGCGGCCAGGGTTCCCCAGGCCCCGCCAACTCCGTGCACGGAAATGGCGCCCACCGGATCGTCAATCTTCAGCACCTGGTCCACAAATACGATGGAGGCCACGACCAAAGCGCCCGACAGCAATCCGATAATGATGGCACTCCCCGGGTGGACGTTGGCGCAGCCGGCGGTAATCCCCACCAGACCGGCCAGCACCCCGTTGAGGGTCAGGGTGGCGTCCGGCTTCTTAAACCGGAACCAGGCGACAAGCATGGCACCCAGCGCACCGGCGGCTGCGGCCAGGGTGGTGTTCACCGAGATCAGGGCGATGTCCGTATTGGCTGCCGTGGTGCTGCCGGCATTGAAGCCGTACCAGCCGAACCAGAGGATGAAGACTCCCAGGGCGCCCAGGGCGATGTTATGACCCGGAATGGCCCGGGCCTGCCCCTTGACATATTTTCCGATCCTGGGACCGAGGGTGATGGCGCCCACCAGGGCCGCCCATCCCCCGACCGAGTGCACGACGGTGGAGCCGGCGAAGTCGATGAAGCCCAGGTTTTCCAGCCAGCCGCCCCCGTTGAACAACCCGCCCCAGGCCCAGGAGCCGAAGACGGGATAGATGACGGCGGAGATGACCGCGGAATAAATCAGGTAACTCACGAATTTGGTCCGCTCGGCCATGGCGCCGGAGACAATGGTGGCGGCCGTGGCTGCAAACACCACCTGGAACATCCAGAACGCCAGCGTCCAGTGATCGCCGGCCCCGCCGAAATCGCTCAGGAAAAAGCCGGTGGTCCCGAACCAGCCGGTCCTGGAGACCCCGAACATCAGGGCGAATCCCATCGCCCAGTAGAAAATGGCGCCGATGGACATGTCCATCAGGTTTTTCATGATGATATTGACGGTATTCTTCGCCCGGGTAAAGCCGGTCTCCACCATGGCAAACCCGGCCTGCATGAAGAAGACCAGGAAGGCGGCCGTCATGGTCCAGATATAGTCCGCATTGGTCTGGACCGCAGCGGCCGTGGTGGTGTCCTGGGCGACTAACGGCGCTGCCAGCAGCACTGCTCCCAGGATGAAAAAGAGTCTCCCGAATTTTTTATGCTTGATGTTCAATTGAAACCTCCTGTATGCATGTGAATGAATCGTTTCCGGTTCGTGGGCAGGCCGGGTCAAAAACTGATGCCCAGCACCATCCAGGAAATGTCGGCTTCCGGGTTCAGGATGTACGAGACGGTGAAGCGATCCCTGGTCACGTTCAGCGCCACATTCACGATATTCCAGTTCCCGGACGCCCCGGTCACATAGACCTGATTCCCCGCTCCGATGGAGAGGCCGGCGCTGACGTCTTCATTGGAGTAAAAAGCATAGCTGCCTTCCACATAGGCGGAGTGGTCCGGATCTCCGGAAAAATTGTACGCGACCAGCAGCGCCAGGTCACCGGAACCCACCGAACCGCCGGCTTCCAGGATATGGCTGCCGGTGTCGGGGTTATAGTCAAAGAAATCCGATTGGCCGGTCTGTACCGGAAAGTAGTAATCGGTGAGAGTCAGGCCGACCGGACCCAGGCTGTAGGTGAGATACAGATCGTTCTCGTTCGCCTGGGGCGAGGTGAGGGCCCAGGAGGACCAGGCGCCGATCTCCAGGTTTCCCAGCCCATAGGACACATAGGGCTGGATACTCGCGGAATTACCGAAATCGGTTCCCCGCCAGATATACCGGCTCACGACATCCGCGCCGAGATCGAATTGGGCGTGGAGGGTACCGGCCAGGGGGGCCAACAGAAGCAAGGGCCCCAGCAACCAGAGAAGGAGCCGGACGCGAACCTGTGACGTCTCCTGCCTTCCGGTGGTTCGGGAATAAATCGCGCTGTGTGCGGGGCTGCCTCGGTAACGTGTATGGTTTTTCATGCGTTGTGTATTCCTTCCGTCATGGTGAATCAATTTAAGTGATAGTGTCAGTGGCAGAGATGTCTCATTTCTCTGTCCGGATTGCGGTTATTGAGTCTGCGGGCGGGAACCGCCCTGTCGAACTTCCGGTGAGCGGAGAATGCCGGCCAGGATGGTCACGAGCGCAAGGGTACACTCGTGTATTCCGGACCTGACGTGCCTCCTGATACGACCGATCATGAAACGCTCCTCTGCTGTTTGCTTTCTTGCTTTTATGCCTATAATTGTTCAAAAGTCCAGATTTAATTTAGAAATATGGTCATTTGAACAATTATGCGTGGAATATAAAACTGGATTTTCAAGATCGAAAGCTATTTTATCCATTTGTACGTCTTTTATGTATTTTTAGATACAAATGATTATTATTGTGGTTCGAATATACATATTTGATTTGTTTTGCCTCGAATTGTGGCGGAGCGGGAACGGTTTTGCGCCGGGTGCGCGGTGGTTGGTATCTTTGCGGTTAATTTTTTAGAATACGGGATGAAGGTCTGGCGATACAGGTATTATTGCCTTACAAAACCACAGGAGAACGCGCGTGCGATACGGACCGGATAAGCCTTTCCCCCGATATACCCACACCCCCGGGGAGACGCCGCACCCGGTGAAGAGCCCGGAAGGGCACTCGTACGGGATCCGGGAGACGGCCGTGCCGCCGCTGGAGCCGGCGCACTGGTCCCAATCCGGCGCGTATCTGTACGCGGTCGATCTCTTTAATCACGGATATTACTGGGAGGCGCACGAAAGTTGGGAAGGGTTGTGGCATGCGGCGGGACGGCGGGGAATCGTGGCGGATTTTCTGCAGGGGCTGATCAAACTGGCTGCTGCCGGGGTAAAGGTGCGCCAGGGCAACCAGGCGGGGGTGCAGACTCATTGCCGGCGGGCGGCTGCTTTATTCCAGAAGGTCAAACAGGCGGGAGATGGCGACCGGTTCGCCGGGGTCGATCTGGCACAGCTCCTCGACCGGGCCCGGACCGCGTCCGAGCGGGTTCCGGAATCAGGGGGATCCTCCCCGCAGGCGCCCGAACCGGTTTTTCGCTGGGAGCTGGAACTCCGGTAGCCTTTGGGTGCGACGATGACCTTACCCGGCGCGCCGGAGGTAGGTCCGGAATTTGGCCAGCACCTCTTCCTCAGACACCGTGGCGTCCTGATCGGTGGGATCTTCGTCCCCGTTCAACCCGGCGACCAGGGCCCGGATGCAGGCGACCACGTCCCGGTGGTAGCCCCCTTCCAGCAGTCCGAACGTCGGGATCCCCAGGTGCCGCACCATGCTTCCGAACCGGTAATATCCCTGCCGGGAATACTTCAGGTTCAGGAGGGCATCCTTGCGGTAGCCGTCGAACCCGGCGGAGATCCCGATGACGTCCGGGGCGAAGGTTTCGATGGCCGGCTGAAAATGGCGCAGAAACTCTACCAGTACGTCGTCCCCGCTCCCGGGCGGCACCGGCACGTTTCGGGTGAAACCTTCCCCCGGCCCGGAGCCGTGCCGGTCTGCGGTGGGGTCGAACTCCCGGGTGGCGCTGGCGTAGGGATAATTCGGATACACAAACTCCTGGTGGAGGGACAGATAGAACACCTGATCCGAGGCGTAGAAAATCTGCTCGGTCCCGTCTCCCTGGTGGCCGTCGATATCCAGAATGCAAATGCGGTTCCCGGTCCGGCGCAACGCCTCCGCCACAATGGCCATGTTGTTAAAGAAGCAGAAGCCCTTGGAAACGCCGGGAGTGGCGTGATGCCCGGGGGGCCGGGTGCAGGCGAAGTGGCCTCCGGTGGCCCCGTGCCAGGCCAGCGCTGCGGCCTGAACAGCCGCCGGGAAGGTGTCGCGGTCGCAGTGTACCTCCGCCAGCCAGCCGTTGTGGGCGCCGGCGCGTTGTACCTGCTCGATGTGTGCGGAAGAGTGTACCCCCCGGATCAACTCCAGGCCATCGATATCCGGGCTCACCTTGCGGCCGATGGCGGCGATGCCCGCCAGCCGGTATGACCCTTCCGGCATTTCATTGCCTTTGTATTCCCGGGATTCGGTGGTGTATATTATGTCCATGGATTGCTGTTCCTCCGGGTGCATTCGTGTGAATTTTAATCTAAATTACAGGGTGCGATTCCTCAATGATTATGTCCGGTCCGCCGGGCAGGGGAAAGGCCGCCGGCGAGAGGCGGGAACTGACAGAGATTACCGGTCGATTGGGAAAGGACTGTCCGGGCCGCATCCCGGATTGTCGGGAATGGAAACACAGACGCAGGAGAAGGTATGCGAGATATTTTGAAGATCTTCAATACGGAGCACCATACCAAAGAACAGTGGTTCGAGCATTACACGGCTTTTCGGGCGGGGACGGCGCTGGAGCCCCACGACGTGCGGTTAGAGGACATTGACGCCGACCACATCGAGCTGCGGATGACCATCGGGGATCACGCCCGGCAGCCGTACGGTTTGCTGCACGGGGGCATGAGTTTGATGCTGGCGGAATCCGCGGCCAGTATTCACGCGTGCTGGGACGTCGACTTGAGCCGGCGGGTGCCGGTAGGCATTGAGATTAACGGTTCCCACCTTCGGTCCGCCACGGACGGGGAGGTCCGGATGATCGCCCGGGTGATTCGCCGCAGCCGGACCCTGATTCACCACCGGTTCGAATTGATCCACACCGATACCGGGAAGCTGCTCTGTACCGGTCGGGTCACCAACATGTATCGGAGAGTGGAAAAGTAATTCCGGAAAGCGTTTCTGAACGGTGACGCCGGTACCATGGAAAAGGAAGCACCCTTAACCGGTTCCCCGCTTTGGTTACCGTCAGACCTCGATCAACATCCGCTCGGGATCTTCCAGCAGTTCCTTCACCCGGACCAGAAACTGGACCGACTCCCGGCCGTCGATCAGGCGGTGATCGTACGAGAGCGCCAGATACATCATGGGCCGGATGTGTACTTCCCCGTTCACGGCCACCGGCCGTTCTTCGATGCGATGCATCCCCAGGATGGCGGATTGGGGCGCGTTGAGAATCGGGGTTGACAGCAGCGAACCGAACACCCCGCCGTTGGTGATGGAAAAGGTGCCGCCCTGCATTTCCTCAATGGTCAGTTTGTTCTCCCGGGCCTTGGTTGCCAGGGTCTGGATCTGCTGCTCAATATCGGCGAAGGAGCGTTTGTCGGCGTCCCGGATGACGGGCACCACCAGCCCCCGGTCGGTGGACACGGCGATGCCCATATCCACGTAATCATGGTACACGATCTGGTTTTCATCCAGCCGGGCGTTTACCATGGGAAAATCCCGAAACGCCAGGCAGCAGGCCTTGGTGAAAAACGACATGAACCCCAGGCGGACCCCGTGTTTGGTTTCGAAGAGTTCTTTATACTTTTTGCGGGCTGCCAATACTCCGGTCATGTCCACGTCGTTGAAAGTGGTGAGCATGGCGGTTTCGTTTTTAGCCTGCACCAGCCGCCGGGCGATGGTTTTCCGGAGGGTGGACATCTGCTCCCGGTGCACGGACCGGTCGCCGGCCACCGGCTGTCCGGTCGCCTGCGGAGCCGGGGATTCGGCCGTGGTCTCCTCCTCTGCGGCTTCCGGCGCGGGTTGGGCTTGTGTTTCTTTCGTCTGCGCCTGTTGCCGGGTTTGGGCTGCCTTCCGGGCATCGGATTTGGTGATTTTACCGCCGACACCGGTGCCCCGGACCGATTCCGGGTCAATGCCCGCTTCCTGCAGGATATTCGAGGCCACCGGCGAGACTTTCACCTGGTCGGTGGTGCGGGAGGTTGGCGCTTTCGCCGGTTCGGGTTCTGCCCCGGTCTCAGTTTCCGCCGGTTCTTCGGCCGGTTCGGCCTCTGCTTTGCCGGCTGTTTTCTCCGTCTCTCCCGAGGACTTTTCCCCGGATTCGGCTTCCGTGTCGATGACGGCGAGCACGTCTCCCACCGCCAGAGTGTCCCCTTCTTCCGCCCGGGGGCTCAGAACGCCCGCCTCATCGGAGGGCACCTCAAAGGAGGCTTTCTCGGATTCGATTTCACAGATGGGCTCGTCGCGGTCCACATACTCGCCTTCTTTTTTCAACCATTCGGCCACCACCACTTCGCTGATGGACTCTCCGACTTCGGGTACCTTGATTTCGTGTTTCATACGGTCCTGACTCTGTCGTTTACGATACTTTTTCTTTCGCAGTCCCCTCGGCAACCGGGGTTTCGGCTTGTCCGTTCCGGTGGAACGCCCGGTTCAGCAGGTTCTCCTGTTCCATGACGTGTTGTTTATGAAATCCGGTGGCCGGTGACGCGCTGTTGCGCCGGGCAATCACGTCCAGCGGGGCCAGATCGAATGTGCGAAGCAGGTAGGACCAGGCGCCCGTATTCTCCGGCTCCTCTTGCACCCAGAGATACCGCTCCGCCCCGTCATATCTTTCGATTATCTGTTGCAGTTGCTGTTCCGGCAGCGGATAGAGTTGTTCCAGGCGGACGATGGCCACGTCCTCCCGCTGGTCTGCCTCCTGGCGTTCCAGCAGGTCGTAATAGATCTTCCCGGAACAGAACAGCACGGTTTTCACCGCACCGGGATCTGCCTGGGGATCGTCCAGTACGGTACGGAATCCACCGGAAGCGAGGTCGTCCAGGGGGCTGACGCACCGGGGATGCCGCAGAAGGCTCTTGGGCGTGAATACCACCAGCGGAATCCGGAAGGGATAGGCCATGTGCCGGCGCAGTGCGTGAAATAAATTTGCCGGAGTGGTGGGATTGATGATCTGCCAGTTATTATTCGCGGACAGGCTCAGATACCGCTCGATCCGGGCGGAGGAATGCTCCGGGCCCTGTCCCTCGTATCCATGGGGGAGATACAGCACCAGGCCGTTGGTGCGGTTCCACTTCACCTCCGAGCAGGACAGGTATTGATCGACGATAATTTCCGCGCCGTTGGCGAAATCGCCGAACTGGGCCTCCCAGATGGTCAGCCCGTGCGGGCTGGCACAGGCATAGCCGTATTCGAAGCCCATGACGCCGTATTCATTCAGCGGCGAATTATAGATTTCGAGATTTTTTTGTTCCGACGCCAGGTGATTCAGGGGGATATAGCGGTCTTCGGCATCCCTGGTGAGCAGGACGGCGTGCCTGTGGGAAAAGGTGCCACGCTCCGAATCCTGGCCGGACAGCCGCACCGGAACACCATCCGTGAGCAGCGTGGCGTAGGCCAGGTGCTCGGCCAGGGCCCAATCCAGCATTTTTTTCTCCAGCAGCCGCTTTTTGGCGGAGTCGTACAACCGGCGGATTTTCCGGAACACGTTGAATGCCTCCGGAATGGTGTACATTGATTCCCCCAGGGATAGCAACCGCTCCTCCCCAACGCCGGTGTCCGGGCTGGTAATCAAATCCCGGTACTCCGCCCGGCGCTCGTCTTCGCAGGCGTCCTTGACGTCCGGAACGGGTGGCGCTCCATTTTCCATTTTTTTGGCTTCGCTGAATTTTTCCTCCAGCATGTCCCGGAACTCCTGCTCCATCTCCTCGGCGATCCCCTTCTCCACCTCGCCGGTTTCCTGCAGCTTCCCGGCATAGATTTCTCTGGGATCGGGATGTTTTTCGATAATGGAGTAGAGTTTCGGCTGGGTAAACCGGGGTTCGTCGGCCTCGTTATGGCCGTACCGCCGGTACCCCAGCAGATCGATGAATACGTCCACGTGATACCGCTGCCGGTATTCCATGGCCAGTTTGGTGGCCAGCACCACGGCTTCCGCGTCATCCGCGTTGACGTGAAACACCGGGGAGAGCGTGACCTTGGCCACGTCGGTACAGTAGGTGCTGGAGCGGGCGTCCAGGTAATTGGTGGTAAAGCCGACCTGGTTGTTGATCACCAGGTGGATGGTGCCCCCGGTTCGATAGCCGTTCAGCAGCGACATCTGGATCACCTCGTACACCACGCCCTGCCCGGCAATGGCCGCGTCCCCGTGAATCAGGATGGGCACCACCTTGTTCAGATCCCCGGCGTATTTGCGATCCAGTTTCGCCCGGGCCATGCCTTCCACCACCGGGTCCACCGACTCCAGGTGGGAGGGATTGGGGGCCAGGTTGATCCGGACCTTCTGGTCGGTGCGGGTGGTGAAGTCGCTGGTGTACCCCAGGTGATACTTCACGTCGCCCTCGAACACCGAATCGGCGTATTCCTCGCCCTCGAATTCGTGAAAAATTTCGGCGTACGATTTATTTAAAATATTGGCCAGGACGTTCAGCCGGCCCCGGTGAGACATTCCCAAGACCACTTCCTCCGCGCCCAGCTCGGCTCCCCGCTGGAGGATGGCGTCCAAACCCGGAATCAGGGTTTCTCCCCCGGACAGGGCAAACCGTTTCTGCCCGACGTACTTGGTGTGCAAAAAGTTCTCGAACACCACCGCCCGGTTCAGGTTATGCAGAATGTGCCGTTGTTCCTCCGGAGTGAAATCCGGCAGGTTCTGGGTGGATTCCATCTTGTGCTGCAGCCACCTGACCCGCTCCGGATGCCGGATAAACCGGAATTCCGCGCCGATGGACCGGCAGTAGGTGGTTGCCAGATGATCCACGATCTCCCGGAGGGTGGTCGACCCGATGCCGATTTCGTTCCCGGCGTGAAACGTGGTGTCCAGGTCGGCGTCCGACAGGTCGAAATTTTCTAACTCCAGAGTGGGGCTGTACTGGCGGCGCTTTCGCACCGGATTTGTTTTGGTGAAGAGGTGGCCCCGGCGGCGGTACGCCGAAATCAGGTTGAGGACGTGGCGCTCTTTTTCCGCCTGTTCCGGGAGGGCTTCCGTGACCGCGCCGGCCTGCCGGGAAAAATCATAGCCTTCCAGAAACCGGCGCCATTCCTGGGAAACCGACCCGGGATCCTTCAGGTAATCCTGATAAATGCCCTCGATGTACCGGGGATCGGCGTTATTGAGAAACGAGAGATCGTCCATGGTCGATTAACCTTGTATTCATAGATTAAAACACGGCCGCCAGGAGATGCTGCGGGAAAGATGGAGCGGAGAGTGGTGATCCGGTCATATCGCTGCCATGCTTACGCATGAGTAGTACACCCGGGTGCCGGCGGTATTGCCTTGTTCATTGTCTGTTACTTTATACATCCCAGTGAAGCTAAGTTCCGGGATCGATAAAGTCAATTACTGTCCGACCGGTGCCGGTGGTGAAAAAGACGTATCGGAGATCCCGGCCGGCTGGTGAACCGGTCCTTCGGACAGGGATGCTCCGTCGCCTGTGATTCGGGATTTGCAGGGGGCGGGTGGCGGACCGGGAGCGCGTGCGAGAGAAGATAAGGTGCTGCCGGCGGGACCGCGGTGGTGCGGCGGCCGGAACGTCTGGCATTCAGGATCTCTGATCGGTGACGGGATCGGAGCGGGGGTCAATGCTGTTTGATGAACCGCTGTACTTTGGCTGCGGCCGGCGGTTTGGTGGCGTAACTCACAATAATCAGGGCCAGGATTGACATGATCAGCGAGGGATAAATGGTCGGGATGGTGCTCTGCCCCACCAGCGGGAGCGTGAAGGTCACCGACTTCAAATCCCAGATTTCCCAGATCAGGGTGGCGCCCATGCCGGCCACGATGGAGGAGACGCCGCCGGCGGTGGTGGCGCGCCGGAAAAAGAAGGCGCCCATCAGGGCCGGCGTAATGGCCGCCCCGTACATGGTGTATGCCCGGAGAATCATGGCGATGACACTCTCGCCCGGGAGGGTCTGGAGATAGGCCAGCACCCCCAGGCCGATCACCGCATACCGGGAATAGCGGACCATTTGCTTTTGCGAAGCATTCTTGTTGATGAAGGTCTGGTAAATATCCCGCATCATGTTGGTGGAGGGCACCAGCAGGAAACTATCCGCCGTGGAGACAATCACCGCCACGATGACCGCCAGCAGGACACATCCGATGATCACGGGGACTCCTTCTTTGGCCGCCACGATGATGATATGATCCGGTTGCGCCAGGTCCGGGAAGACCGCGGAAGCGACCACGGCGAAGGCCAGAATCAGGCTTTCCACCACAACCACGCCCACAATCCACCAGAGGGTGGCGTTTTGCGCCGTCCGGCTGTCCCGGGCGGAGAAGAAGCGCTGGTACATGTTGGACTCCCCCAGCAGTAGGAAGAGCGTCGGCAGGCTCAGCCCCAGGGCTTCCACGATATTCATCTGGCCGAACAGTTCGAAGT
>Ga0209918_1001323_pt1 | contig 13546 bp, 15 predicted proteins | sample SalPonD_shore_MG_FD_185712 | JGI IMG/M metagenome (GOLD analysis project Ga0209918, IMG submission 185712) | Salt pond soil microbial communities from South San Francisco under conditions of wetland restoration - Salt Pond MetaG... | ecosystem: Environmental > Aquatic > Marine > Intertidal zone...
CACCTCACACCTCACGCATTCTTCCTGCCGACTGCCGACTCGGAACTGTCGACTCCGCCCGAAGGGCGGCGTGTCTCTGCGCTCTCTGTGTTTATTCCAGAGCTTTGATACGTAGCCTCAGCCGGAGGCGGGGCCGGAGCCGATGGGGGTGAGGACGGTGTTGGTCGGTGCCTGGCTGGTGTCGGGGCGGGGGTAGTCGAGGGTGTAGTGCAGGCCGCGGCTTTCGTGGCGCAGCAGGGCGGAGCGGATGATGAGGTCGGCGACCTCGGTGAGGTTGCGCAGCTCGAGCAGGTCGCTGGTAACGCGGAAGTTGCCGTAGTATTCGTCGATCTCGCTGCGCAGCAGGTCGACGCGGTGCTTGGCGCGCTGCAGGCGCTTGCTGGTGCGCACGATGCCCACATAGTCCCACATGAAGCGGCGCAGCTCGTCCCAGTTGTGGGAGACGACGACCTCTTCGTCGGAGTCGGTCACGCGGCTCTCGTCCCATTCGGGGACCGCCTCGGGCATGGGCGCCGCCTCGGCGTCGGCGAGCAGGTCGGCGGCGGCCGATTCGGCGAACACCAGGCACTCGAGCAGGGAGTTGCTGGCCATGCGGTTGGCCCCGTGCAGGCCGGTGTAGGCCACCTCGCCGATGGCGAACAGGCCCGGTAGATCGGTGTGGCCGTGGCGGTCGGTGACCAGCCCGCCGCAGGTGTAGTGCGCGGCCGGCACCACCGGAATGGGCTCGCGGGTCATGTCGTAGCCGAGCTCGAGCAGGCGGTGGTAGACCGTCGGAAAGTGGCTGGTGATGAATTCGGCGGGTTTGTGGCTGATGTCCAGATAGACGCAGTCGGCACCGGTGCGCTTCATCTCGTGGTCGATGGCCCGGGCGACGATGTCGCGCGGGGCGAGCTCGGCGCGGGCGTCGAAGCTGTCCATGAACCGGGTCCCGTCGGCTAGCAGCAGTCGGCCGCCTTCGCCCCGGACCGCCTCGGTGACGAGGAAGGTGCGGGCCTTGGGGTGGAACAGGCAGGTGGGGTGGAACTGATTGAACTCCATGTTCGCGACCCGGCAGCCGGCACGCCAGCCCATGGCGATGCCGTCGCCGCTGGCGCTGTCGGGGTTGCTGGTATAGAGGTATACCTTGCTGGCCCCGCCCGTGGCCAGGACCACATGGCGGGCCTTGAACACCTGGACATGGCCGCTGGCGCGGTCGAGAACGTAGGCCCCCAGGCAGCGGTTGGGCTCGTGGCGGGGGCGCCCGGCGTGCTTGTGCGCCGTGATCAGGTCGATCGCGTTGTGCTGTTCGAAGATCGCGATGTTGGGGTGGGCGCGCACCCGTTCGCTGAGGGTGGTCTCCAGCGCCTTGCCCGTGGCGTCCTCGGCGTGGATGATGCGCCGGTGGCTGTGACCGCCCTCGCGGGTGAGGTGATAGCCGGGGTGGCCGGCCTTGTCCGGCGCGCGCGTGAAGGGCACGCCCTGGTCGATGAGCCAGTGGATGACACCGGCGCTGTGCTCGACGGTGAATTTGACCACCTCGGGGTCGCACAATCCGGCACCGGCGTCCAGCGTGTCGGCGACGTGGGCGTCGACCGAATCGCCCTCGTCGAGCACGGCGGCGATCCCGCCCTGGGCCCACAGCGTGCAGCCATCGAGCAAAGGTCCCTTGGAAATCAAAGAGATAGTGTATCGATCGGCCAGGCGCAGCGCCAGGCTCAAACCGGCGGCGCCGGCGCCGATGATCAGGATATCCGATTGCTGTTGTGGTCCCACGTTCAGGCGATACGGTTGGCGGGGGACGAGGCGGCGTCGATGGATTCCACGCGCGCTGCGCCGCCGGGCGCCGGCGCGCGCAGTTGAGCTTTCGCTGAGGTACCCATTAAGGCTAAAATTCCCCGTCTTTGTGTGACTTAGCCACGGCTGCTGGCCGACTCCAATTTGGGGCAACTATACCCAAAAGAGCGGTTGCCTGGCGAACTAAATATACCGTGGGCTGTCGTACTGGATAGGTGTCGAGCGGCCCGTCACGTTCGAAAGGGGATGGGCCCGGATGGGCGAGGAGAATGTCGATCAGGCGCTAGTCGCGAAGGTACAGCGCGGCGATAAGAAGGCGTTTGATGCGCTGGTTCTGAAGTACCAGCACAAGATCGTAAAGCTGATCTCGCGCTACGTCCAGGACCCGCACGAAGCCATGGACATCGCCCAGGAGACCTTTATCAAGGCGTACCGGGCCTTGCCCTCGTTTCGAGGCGACAGCGCCTTCTACACCTGGCTGTACCGCATCGCCATCAACACGGCGAAGAATTTCCTGGTGGCCCAGGGTCGCCGTCCGCCCGATTCGGACGTCGATGCCATGGACGCCGAATACTACGAGGGCGCATCGGCCCTCAAGGAAAATGCCTCTCCGGAGCGCATGCTGCTCAAGGACGAGATAGAGAAGGTGGTCTTTCAGGCCATCGAGGAGTTGCCGGAGGACTTACGCACCGCGATTACCCTGCGGGAGCTGGAAGGCATGAGTTATGAGGAAATAGCCCAGGCGATGTCCTGTCCGATCGGCACCGTGCGCTCGCGCATCTTCAGGGCGCGCGAGGCGATAGACTCGAAGCTCAAGCCCCTGCTTGGCTGAGAGCGGCGGTACCGGTCAGGCCAGGGGTTGGGTGGGACGTTATGGCAAGTGAAGTAGGTAGTGCAATCATGAGCGATTTCAACGAAAGGCTGTCGTGTTTTCTGGACGGTGAGCTCTCCAGCGAGGAGGGACAGCGGGTGTTGGAGCGTCTGCGCCATGACGGCGCGCTGCAGGTGCGTTGGGAGCGGTATCAGCTCATCAGCGACGCGCTGCGAAACAACTTGCCTGACGTGGCGATGCGCGATCTCGCCGGGCGGGTGAGCACGGCGCTCGAGTCCGAGCCGGCCATCCTGGCGCCGCGCCGGCTGCGCGTTCGCGTGGGCAGGCTGGCCAAGCAGGTGGCCGGCGTGGGTATTGCCGCGACCATCGCCACGGTGGCGGTGCTCATGGTCCAGTCGGACTCGCCGGTGGCCAATCAGGGCCAGGGCGCCATGGTCGCGACGGTCAAGGCCCCGGCCGATAACGCGGCTCGACAGGCCGCCCCGGTCAACGTGCGCGAATCGTCCGAGGTCCAGTCCAAGCTCAGCCCGTACATCGTCAACCACAACGAGTACTCCGTCTCGGCGGGTATGCAGGGCATGATGCCGTACATGAGGATTGTGAGTTACCCAGCGCATGAACCGGCAGCTAATGAAACGCGTTAGCCCGTCCTGGATTGGCTTTCTAGCACTTTCTCTCTTTGCAGCCCAAGCCGCGCTTGCCGATGGACAGGTTTCCCATGTCCAGGACTGGTTGCGCCGGATGTCCAAGGCGGCGCACACCCTCGACTACGACGGTACCTTCGTCTACAGCTACGACAACCGTATGCACGCCATGCGGCTCATCCACAGTGCCGACGGCACGGGCGAGCGCGAGCGGCTGGTTTCGCTGAACGGTCCGGCCCGCGAGGTGGTGCGCGATCATGACCTGGTGACCTGCATCCTCTCGGACAATCGCTCGGTTCTGGTGGAAAACACCCGCCCGGCCAAGCAGTTCCCGCCCACGTTCCCGATCCACATCCACTCGCTCAATGCCTATTACACCTTCCGGGTGCACGGCGGCGAGCGCATGGCCGGCCAGCCGGCGCAGAAGATCAGTATTCGCCCGCGGGACAAGTACCGCTACGGCTATCATCTGTGGGTGGACCGCAAGACCGGCCTGCTGCTGCGAACCGACCTGCTCAATGCCTCGGACAAGCCCGTCGAGCAGTTCATGTTCACCGAGATCCACTACCTGAAGAAAGTGCCCGACAAGCTGCTCGAGCCCGGTATTTCGGGGCGCGAGTTCACCTGGTACGAGCCGCAGGAGCCACGCGAGGACACCCGTCCGGATGTGCGCCACTGGCATGTCGAGCAGGTTCCGGCGGGCTTCAGCCTCGATATCTATCGCACGCACAAGATGGCCAGCGGCAAGGCGCCCATCGTCCATATGGTGTATTCTGACGGTATGGCCTCCGTTTCCGTGTTCGTCGAAAAGCTGTCCAAGCAGACGGACACGCTGCTGGGCAGCTCGCGGGTCGGGGCCGTCAATGCCTATGGGCGCAAGCTCAAGGGTTACTACGCGACGGTGGTCGGTGAGGTGCCCCAGGCCACCGTCAGACTCATGGGGCGCTCGATAGTGCACAAGCCTTAATCCCGATGATCGAGGAAACCGCCACCGTCGTGGAGCGCTCGGACGGGTTCGCCTGGGTCGAGACGCAGCGGCGCAGTACCTGCAGCGCCTGCAGCGCCAACAAGGGCTGCGGCACGGGGGTCTTGTCGCGCGTGCTCGGCCAACGCACCGCCCGGATGAAGGCCCTCAACCCCATCGATGCCCAGATCGGCGACCAGGTCGTGGTGGGCATGCAGGAGGCGGCTCTCATCCGAGGTTCGCTGGCGGTGTATCTCGCGCCCCTGTCGTCCATGCTGCTGCTGGCCATGGTGGGTCAGAGCCTGGCCGGTCAACTGGGCCTGGACAACCCCGAGCCCATGACCATTGTGTTCGGCGCCACCGGCCTGGTTCTGGGCGGGGCGTGGCTGCGGCGCTTTACTCGACGTATCCGCAACGACGAGCGCTATCAGCCGGTGATCCTGCGCCGCGAGGGACTGCAGGTCATGACGCCGCGTTGGGGATAAGTCACGCTCATGTCCGTCCCGCTTGAGGCCCGCCGGGGCGGCGCCCGTTGCTCCCGAGTGCTGTACGCGGCGGCCTTTTGGCTCCTGGCCGGCGGGGCGCAGGCGGCGCAAGGGCTCCCCGATTTTACCCCCCTGGTCCAGGCCAACGCCCCGGCGGTGGTCAATGTCAGCACCCGCGCCGACCCCGCGCCCGAGACGGGCGCGGGGCCGGACTCCCGGCCGGGGCCCGATGCCGACCGCGGGCGGCCTCGGGGCGATTGGCAGCGTCGTCACTTCGAGCACGAGCCCCGCCCCGACGGCCTCGAGCAGGGGGGGCCGGAGTCGTCCGAGCCCGAATCGCTGGGCTCGGGAATCATTATCGAATCAGACGGCTACATCGTCACCAACTTCCATGTGGTGCGCGATGCCGAGGCGATCACGGTCCGACTCAGCGATCGGCGCGTGTTCCGGGCGCATCTGGTGGGCAGCGACGAGCGCAGCGACCTGGCGCTGCTGAAGATCGACGCCAAGGGGCTGCCCGTCGTCAAGATCGGCCACTCCAATGCACTGAAGGTGGGCGAATGGGTGTTCGCCATCGGTTCGCCCTTCGGTTTCGACCATTCGGTGTCCGTGGGCGTGGTGAGCGCGACCGGGCGCAGCCTGCCCGACGAGACCTACATCCCCTTCATTCAGACCGACGTGGCCATCAACCCCGGCAACTCCGGCGGTCCCTTGTTCAATCTCAAGGGCGAGGTGGTCGGCATCAACTCTCAGATCTACAGCCGCACGGGCGGTTTCATGGGTTTGTCCTTTGCCATCCCCGTCGATGTCGCCATGGACGTGGTGCGCCAGCTCAAGACCGCCGGCCACGTCACGCGCGGCTGGCTGGGGGTGCTGATCGAGGACGTCAATCTCGACCAGGCGCGCTCCCTGGGGCTGGATCGCCCGGTCGGCGCCCTGGTGCTGAAGGTCCTGGCCGACAGCCCGGCGGCCCGGGCGGGGATACGGCCCGGCGACGTGGTGTTGGATTTCGCCGGCCACGCCGTCGTTTCATCCTCGGACCTGCCCGTGCTGGTGGGTCGAACCGGCGCGCGCCGAACCGTCGAGCTCCATATCATGCGTGCCGGCAAGCGCCTGCCCCTGCACGTGACCCTGGCTCGGCTGTCCGACGAGCCGCCTCGCCTCGCGCCCGGCCCGGGCGCCCCCGGCCCGCAGCGCAGCGAGCGCCTGAACATCGCCGTCACGGAGCTGGGCGAGAGACGGCACCAGGCGCTGGGCGTGGCCAAGGGGCAAGGCGTGTCGGTGGTGCGAATCGGCCCGGGTCCGGGACGCCGGGCGGGGCTGCGCCGCGGCGACGTGATCCTCATGCTCGCCGGCGAGAGCGTCGACAGCGTGGCGGGTTTTGTGCGCTTGGCCGGGCATCTGCCGGCCGGGCGGTCGGTGCCGGTACTGGTGCAGCGCCGGGACGGGCCGCTGTTTTTGGCGTTGAAGGTGGACCAATGAGCGACGGCCAGGGCCTGACCGTGTACATCCGTACGTATTGTCACCTGTGCGACGACATGTTGAGCGCCCTGGCGCCCTGGGCGCAGCGCCATGGCCTGGCGGTCGAGACCGTGGATATCGACGCCGATCCGGCCTTGGAGGCGCGCTACGGGGAGCTGGTGCCCGTGCTCTGCGGCGACTCGGGTGAGGAGATCTGTCATTATTTTTTCGATGAACAGGCGTTCGCGGACTATTTGGAGTCGGTAAAAAAACCGATATAATAGCAACTTAGCATTTGCCGACGGCTCGAGCGCGGCCCGCGGCGCCAGCGCCGATTCAGGCGAGTCGCCGCGCTGGCGCACAGGCGCGCTGCGTCGGTACGGAGGCGCTGTACCGGCGCCTTTTTTGTTCCGTCCGCGCAAACGGGCCGCTCATAAGAAAGCATCGCAATACGTGAAGACACTGGACCACATTCGCAATTTCTCCATCATTGCGCACATCGATCACGGCAAATCCACCCTGGCGGACCGCTTCATTCAGATGTGCGGTGCCTTGAGCGAGCGCGAGATGGCCGCCCAGGTGCTCGACTCCATGGACCTGGAGCGCGAGCGGGGCATTACCATCAAGGCGCAAAGCGTGACGCTGAACTACAAGGCGCACGATGGCAAGACCTACCAGCTGAATTTCATCGATACCCCGGGCCACGTCGATTTCTCCTACGAGGTCTCGCGCTCCCTGGCGGCCTGCGAAGGGGCCCTGCTGGTGGTCGATGCCTCCCAGGGCGTGGAGGCCCAGAGCGTGGCCAACTGCTACACGGCCATCGAGCAGGGCCTGGAAGTGGTACCGGTGCTGAACAAGATCGACCTGCCCGCGGCCGAGCCCGAGCGCGTTATCCACGAGATCGAGGAGATCATCGGCATCGAGGCCCAGGACGCGCTGCGGGTCAGCGCCAAGACCGGCGAGGGCGTGGCGGATCTGCTCGAGGTCCTGGTGCAGCGGATCCCGCCGCCCGAGGGCGACCCGGACGGGCCGGTTCAGGCGCTGATCGTCGATTCGTGGTTCGACAACTATCTCGGCGTGGTTTCCCTGGTGCGCGTCAAGCAGGGCACGCTCACCCCCAAGCGCAAGATGGTCATCATGTCCACCGGGCGCGAGTACCAGATCGACAAGGTGGGCGTGTTCTCCCCCAAACCCCTGGATACGAAGGTGCTGCGTGCCGGCGAGGTCGGGTTCGTCATCGCCGGCATCAAGGAGGTCGACGGTGCGCCCGTGGGCGATACGATCACCACGGCGGATCGGCCGGCCGAGGGGCCGCTGCCCGGATTCAAGCCTATCCAGCCGCGCGTGTTCGCCGGGCTGTTTCCGGTCGATGCCGACCAATACGAGGATTTGCGCGATGCCCTGTCCAAGCTGCGCTTGAACGATGCGGCCTTGTTCTACGAGCCGGAGACCTCGCAGGCGCTGGGTTTCGGCTTTCGCTGCGGCTTTCTGGGCATGCTGCACATGGAGATCGTGCAGGAACGCCTGGAGCGCGAATACAACCTGAACTTGATCACGACGGCACCGACCGTCGTGTTCGAGGTGGAAACCACCAAGGGCGAGGTGCTCGAGGTCGATAATCCGGACAAGCTGCCGCCCGTCAACGACATTGCCGAGATCCGCGAGCCGATTGTCACGGCCCATATCCTCGTACCGCAGGCCCATATCGGCGGCGTGATCACCTTGTGCGTGGAAAAGCGCGGGGTCCAGAAGAAGATGCAGTACCTCGGAAATCAGGTCTCGATCAGCTACGATATGCCGCTCAACGAAATCGTCCTGGACTTCTTCGATCGCCTCAAGTCGGTCAGCCGGGGGTTCGCCTCCCTGGACTACGAGCTCAAGTGCTTTCAAGCTTCCGATCTGGTCAAGGTCGATGTATTGATCAACGGCGAGAAGGTCGATGCCTTGTCGACCATCGTGCATCGTTCGCAGTCCGAATCGCGCGGCCGCCAGCTGGTCGAGAGCATGAAGGAAATCATACCGCGCCAGATGTTCGAGGTGGCTATCCAGGCGGCGATCGGCTCGAAGGTCATAGCGCGCTCTAACGTCAAGGCCCTGCGCAAGAACGTGACGGCCAAGTGCTACGGCGGTGACGTCACGCGCAAGCGCAAGCTGCTGGAAAAACAAAAGGCGGGCAAACGACGAATGAAACAGGTTGGCAAGGTCGAAATTCCGCAGGAAGCCTTTCTGGCCGTCTTACACGTGGGGAAGGATAAATGAGCTTCGATTTTGCACTGATATTGGTCATCGGCACGCTCGTCACCGGGCTGATCTGGGCGGTGGACGCCATCTGGTTCGCGCCCAAGCGACGCGAGGCCGTAGCCGGCGCTGTCGATACCGAAGGCGGCGAGGGAGGCGAGTCCACCGCGGCCGCGAGCGGCCCGCAGGAGCCCCTGCTCGTGGAGTACGCCCGCTCGTTCTTCCCGGTTATTCTGGTCGTGCTGCTGCTGCGCTCCTTCGTCGTCGAGCCGTTTCGCATCCCCTCGGGCTCGATGCTCCCGACGCTGTTCATCGGCGATTTCATTCTGGTCAGCAAATTCTCCTACGGGCTGCGCCTGCCCGTGCTGGATACCAAGATTCTGGACACCGGCGAGCCCAAACGCGGCGACGTGATGGTGTTTCGCTATCCGCGCAATCCGTCCGAGGACTACATCAAGCGGGTCATCGGGCTGCCGGGCGACAAGGTGGAATATCACAATAAGGTGTTGTATATAAATGGCAAACGGATCTCGCAGATGCCGGCCGGCCATTATATCGACAGCTACGGGCAGCGGTTGAACATGCGCCTGGAAGACCTCGATGGGGTCAAACACGACATCATTCTCAACCCGGCCTTTCCCGGGCACGACTTTTCGGTGACGGTCCCGCCGCACAGCTATTTCGCCATGGGCGACAACCGGGACAACAGCAACGACAGCCGGGTCTGGGGCTTCGTGCCGGAGGCCAATCTCGTCGGGCGGGCGTTTCTGATCTGGATGGACTGGGATTCGCAAGAGAGCCGAGTGCGCTGGAGCCGCATCGGCTCGGTGATTCACTGATACGATAACAACCCTGGGGAGGACCCGGTATGAGAACACCGCAACATCAAAAGGGCATGACGGCGATCGGCTGGATCCTGATCCTGGCATTGATCGGCTGTGTCGTGTTTTTCCTGCTCAAACTGGTGCCGATCTATCTCGATGGTTTTACCATCGGCGATGTGGTGTCCTCCTTCAAGACAGACCGGAACATCGCGAGCAAGAGTCCCCGGCAGATCGCCCGCGAGATCCACAAGCGGCTCGATATCAACATGATTCACGACGTCAAGCCCGAGGACATCTCCATCGACAAGACCGACAACCTGATGACCATCGAGATCGACTACGAGGTGCGCGAGCACCTGGTGGGCAATATCGATATCGTGGTCCACTTCGACAAGCGGGCCTCGATCCCGTTCGGGACGTGATTGACCTGTCGGCATTGGATGGACGTATCGGGCACCGTTTCGCCGACGAGCGTCTGCTGCAACGGGCCCTGACACACCGCAGTGCCGGCGGCGACAACAACGAGCGCCTGGAATTTCTCGGTGACGCCGTGTTGAGCCTGGTCATCTCCGAAGAGTTGTATCGGCGCTTTCCCAAGGCCAGCGAAGGCCAGCTCAGCCGGCTGCGGGCCTCGCTGGTCAAGGGCGATACCCTGGCGGCCCTGGCGCGGGGGCTGGCCTTGGGCGAATGCATCGAGCTGGGTTCCGGCGAGCTCAAGAGCGGCGGGCACCGGCGGGCCTCGATCCTGGCCGACGCGCTGGAGGCGGTTATCGGCGCCCTGTATCTGGACGGTGGGGCCGAGGCGGCCCGCGCCTGGATACTGAATCTGTTCGACGAGCGTCTGGCCGCGTGCCATCCCGAATCGGTGCTCAAGGACCCCAAGACGCGCCTGCAGGAATGGCTGCAGGCGCAGGGACGGCCGCTGCCGGCCTATCACGTGGAGCGCGTCGAAGGCGAGGCGCACGCGCAGACCTTCACCGTGCAGTGCGAGGTGGCGGGGCTGGGCCGGCCGACGACGGGCGTGGCGGGCAGCCGGCGCAAGGCCGAACAGGAAGCGGCGCGCCAGGCGCTCGAGCAGTTGTCATGAGCGCGCCGGCAGGTAAATTTCGCACGGGCCACGTCGCCCTGGTCGGACGCCCCAACGTGGGCAAGTCCACGCTGCTCAACACGCTGCTCGGACAGAAGCTGAGCATCACTTCCCACAAACCCCAGACCACGCGCCATCGCCTGCTGGGGATCAAGACCACCGAGCAGGCCCAATTCCTGTTCGTCGACACGCCCGGCCTGCATGCCCAGGCCAAACGCGCCATGAACCGTTATATGAACCGGGCGGTGAGCAAGGCCCTGGCCGACGTGGACGCGGTAATCCTGGTCGTCGAGGCCCTGCGTTGGACCGACGAAGACGATCTGGTGCTCAAGGCCGTGAGCGGGGCCGGTGTGCCGGTGGTACTGGCGGTGAACAAGGTCGACAAGCTCCCCGACAAGCAGGCGCTGCTGCCCTACCTGCAGTCGGTCGCCGCCCGATTCGAGTTTCGGGAGGTCGTGCCGGTGTCGGCCTACAAGGGGACGAATCTGGATGCCCTTGAGCGAGCCGTGCTCGAGCTGCTGCCCGAAGGTGAGCCGCTCTACGACGAGGAGCAGATCACCGATCGCAGCGAGCGCTTTCTGGCCGCCGAGATCGTGCGCGAGAAGCTCATGCGGCGCTTGGCCCAAGAGGTGCCGTACGGTACGACGGTGGAGATCGAGCAGTTCAAGGAAGAAGACGAGTTGCTGCGGATTGCGGCCGTCATCTGGGTGGAGCGGTCCAATCAGAAGCCCATCGTCATAGGCAAGGGGGGTATCGGCCTCAAGGAAATGGGACGAGAGGCGCGCATCGATATGGAACACCTGTTCGGGCGCAAGGTCTTTTTGCAGCTGTGGGTCAAGGTCAAGGAAGGTTGGGTGGACGATGAGCGCGCGCTGCACAGCCTCGGTTACCGGGATGACGGCTAGCCCGCGCGTCGCGCTGCAGCCCGCGTTCGTCCTGCACTCGCGCCCGTTTCGCAATACCAGTGCCCTGGTCGAGGCCATGACCCGCGATCACGGCCGCGTCGGTCTGGTCGCGCGGGGCGTGCGCGGTGGCCGCCGCGGCTGGCAGGGGCTGATCCAGCCCTTTGTGCCCCTGCTGGTCTCCTGGAGCGGGCGCGGAGAGCTGTTCACCCTGACGGCGGCGGAGGCGGCCGGCTCGGCCGTGTCGCTGCAGGGGGCCCGGGTGATCAGCGGCCTGTACCTCAACGAGCTGCTCATGCGCCTGGTGCATCGCTACGACCCGCATCCGGAGGTCTTCGCATTGTACGCCCAGGCCCTGGAGGCGCTGGGCGCCGCGGGGGGAGAGGAGGCGGCGCTGCGCCGGTTCGAGCTGGGCCTGCTCTCGGCGCTGGGCTACGCCGTGGTACTCGACCAGGATGTGGTATCGGGCAAGCCGATTGCGGCCGAGGAGGACTATCTTTACGATGTGGAGCACGGGCCGAGGCGCGCGGCGGGCCGCGCGGACGAGGGCATATACGTGAGCGGCGCAACGCTGTTGGCGCTGGCGGGCGGCTGCAAGGCCGACGAGTGCGGCGCGTCGGCGAAGCGATTCATGCGCTCGGTGATAGCCCATCACCTCGGGGGGCGTGCGCTCAACACCCGCAGTTATTTTTCCAGGATCGATTGATCGGTCACCACGGGCACCATCGCCCGATGCCACGAGTGAGAGCACAATGGAGGACACCGACGACATTCGGCTCGGCGTGAATATAGACCACGTCGCCACGCTGCGTCAGTCGCGGGGCACACGCTATCCCGAACCCATCCACGCCGCGCTGCTGGCCGAACAAGCCGGCGCCGACTCGATCACGCTGCATCTGCGCGAGGACAGGCGCCACATCCAGGCACGCGACGTGGAGATGCTGCGCGACGTCCTGCAAACACGTATGAACCTGGAAATGGCGGTGACCGAGGAGATGCTCGGCATCGCCGAGCGCATTCGCCCCGCCGACTGCTGCCTGGTGCCGGAGCGGCGCGAGGAGCTGACCACCGAAGGCGGCCTGGACGTCGTCGGGCAGGTCGAGCGGATCGCCGACGCCTGTGCGCGCCTGGCGGACGCCGGCGTGCGCGTATCGCTGTTCGTCGACGCCGATCCCGAACAGATCGACGCGGCGATCGAGGCCGGTGCGCCGGTGATCGAAATCCATACGGGCCATTTTGCCGACGCCGACCCCGGCGCGGCGCGGGAGCGCGAGCTGCATCGCATTATCCGGGCCGTCGATCAGGCACACGACGCGGGGCTCCAGGTCAACGCCGGGCACGGCCTGCATTATCACAATGTCGGCGCGATCGCGGCCATCGAGGTCGTTCGAGAGCTCAACATCGGACACGCGATCATCGCACGCAGCATCTTTACCGGGCTGGCCGCGGCGGTGGGCGAAATGAAGCGCCTCATGCGCGAGGCCCGCCGCTGATGGGCGCAGGGCGCCCGGGCCGGGCGCGGCCGCATTCGCCGCGCCGGCGCGCCGGCAACACCACGGCAGACGGCATGGGGCGGTGATCTACGGGGTCGGGACGGATATCGTGGAAATTGCCCGCATCGAGTCCGCGCTGGGCCGGTTCGGGGAACGCTTCGCGCGGCGCCTGCTGGGCCCGGAGGAGATCGCCGAATGGGGCGGGGCGGCCCGGCCCGCTCATTTCCTGGCCAAGCGGGTGGCGGCCAAGGAGGCCGCGGCGAAGGCCCTGGGCACGGGCTTTCGCGAAGGCATACGGTTCTGCGATATCGTCGTCACGCACGACCCGCTGGGCCGCCCGGGCCTGGCGATGCGCGGCGCGGCGGCGGCCCGCCTGCGCGAGGCCGGCATCGACGCCTTGCACCTCAGCCTGTCCGACGAGCGCGAACACGCTATCGCCTTCGTCGTCGCCGAAAAGGGCTAGTGCCGGCCTGGGCCGGGGCGCCGAGGCCGGGCCGGCCGGTCCGTTCAGTCAGACCGACCCCGGCCCTCAACGGCGGCCTGCAGGGAGCGCAGGGCCCGGCGCACGTCTTCCAGGCTGGCGCGCACCGCGGATAGGTCGTCCGCCTTGATGGCCCGCTCCAGGGCGGCCGAGGCGCTGCGAAGGGCGGGGACGCCGCAGTAGGCGGTCGAGCCGTGCAGCTTGTGCGCATCGTCCCACAGCTGTCGCGGGTCCTCGCTGGCCAATTGACCGTCCAGGCGTTCCAGCAGCTGCGGCGCCTCCTCCAGCAGCATGCGCAGCAGGTCGTTGGCCAGCGTCTCGCTGCCCCCCGCCAATTCGATGGCCGCGCTCCAGTCCAGGGC
>Ga0209918_1001324_pt1 | contig 13515 bp, 12 predicted proteins | sample SalPonD_shore_MG_FD_185712 | JGI IMG/M metagenome (GOLD analysis project Ga0209918, IMG submission 185712) | Salt pond soil microbial communities from South San Francisco under conditions of wetland restoration - Salt Pond MetaG... | ecosystem: Environmental > Aquatic > Marine > Intertidal zone...
CGGATTTTCTGCAGCTCGATGCGGCCCAGTGAAGAGAGCATACGCATGGCCAGTGCGTCCCCCGGCATCTCCATGCTGAATACGGCCACCGGCTTGTCGCCTTTCAGGGCCGCGTGCTCGGCGATGTTCATGGCGAAGGTCGTCTTGCCCATGGACGGGCGGCCGGCCACGACCACCAGGTCGCCGTCCTGCAGGCCGGAGGTCATGTTGTCGAAATCGGTAAAGCCCGTACCGAGGCCGGTGATGTCTCCGCTCTGGTGATAGAGCGTGTCGATGCGGTCCACGACGCCGGGCAGGATATCGCGGACGCCCTGGAACCCCTGTCTGTGGCGGCCGGTCTGCTCGGCGATCTCGAAGATCACCCGCTCTGCGTGATCCAGCAGCTCGGCGCTGTCGCGCCCATCGGGATTGTAGGCCGACTCTGCCACCCTGGTCCCGGCCTGGATGAGCTGACGCAGGACCGATTTCTCGCGGACGATGCTGGCGTAGGCCTTGATGTTGGCCGAGCTGGGGGTGTCCTTGGCCAGGGCGCCGAGATACGGGAGGCCGCCGGCGTCTTCAAGCTGCCCCACCGACTTGAGCCAGTTGGAGAGGGTGACCACGTCCATGGGCTCGCCGCCCTCGGCGAGCTCGCCCATGGCCCGGAAAATGACGCGATGATCGCGCCGGTAGAAGTCGTCCTCGGCGATCCGGTCCGCCACCTGATCCCAGGCCGCATTGTCGACCATCAGACCGCCGAGCACGGCCTGCTCCGCCTCCAGCGAATGCGGTGGGACCTTCAGCGCATCGGTCTCCGACACCGCGGCCCGTGCATCAGCCATGGCGCCACACCTCGCTTGGCGCCCCGTGGGCGCCTTATTGTCCTGTTCGCGGCCCGGCGGCGGGTCGGGCCTTATTGCTCGGCTTCGACCACCACGGTGACCGTGGACTGCACGTCGGCGTGCAGATGGAGCTCGATCTGGTACTCCCCGGTGACCCGGATCGGGCCCTCGGGCAGCTGCACTTCGCGGCGGCTGACCTCGACGCCGGCGGCCGTAACTGCATCGGCAATGTCCGCGGTCCCCACGGAGCCGAACAGCTTGCCCTCGTCACCGGCCTTGGCCGTAACGGTCACCGAAAGCCCTTCCAGCTGCTCCGCGCGGGCCTGGGCTGCCGTGAACGCATCCTGGGCCGCCCGCTCCAGTTCCCTGCGCCGCTCCTCGAAGTACTTGATGTTATCGGGCGTTGCCATCCGCGCCTTGCCCTGGGGCAGCAGATAGTTGCGACCGAACCCCGAACGCACGCGGACCACGTCCCCGAGGTTACCCAGATTCTCGACTTTTTCCAGCAGAATGACTTCCATCTTCTACACCCTAAAAAGTTCTCAGCCCAACGCCCGCCGGTCATGCGCCCGACGACGTACCGCCGCCGGCCAGCCGCCGGCGGACATCCACGAACACGTCCGCGATGCCGATGGCGGCATAGACGCGGAACAGAAACGGCAGCAGCAGGTACACCGCCACCAATCCTATCAGGTTCCAGGACCGTAGCGCCGCCACTCCGTGAGCGACGGCCAGGGCCTGGAGCACGAAGATCGAGCTGACCACGAACCCCGTATCGCTCACCAGGCCCGCGCCCGACAGAATCCCGCCAAGCACCAGCAGCGCCGCGGCCACGGCGAAGGTCCTGCCCAGCCGCAGCTGGTGAAACTCGGCCCGGAACCCCCCAGGGTTGTACAGCAACGCCTGCCACCATCGGCCGAGCAGCACACTCACGATCACCACGCCCAGCAGATTGAGCGCCCAAAGCCCGGTCATGTAGGGCAACAGCTCGTTGACCAGCGACTGCCACGCGTCCGCATTGGCCTCCGAAACCCCGAGCTGCTGCCGGGCGGCCTCGAGCTGCGCCTGCCAGAACTGTCCGGGGTCGCCGTGGACCAGGTAGAACCCGACCACGGCGACGCCGGCCAGGACGGCTGCCAACTGCAGAGCCGACGACAGCGAAACGCTCCAGCGCAGCCAGACGGCAACGAGCCATACCGGCAGCCAGAACTCCAGCAGGACCAGAAGTGCCGCCTGCGGCGGCGATCCCGAAGCGGCCGCCAACACACCGAATACGACGGCGGCCACCAGCCCTGTCAGGGCCCCGTCGGCACCGCCCCGCCGTAGCGTCACCAGCGCCAGGGCAGCCCCGCCGAGCCAGGCCAGCAGCGGCATCAGGCTGGCGGCGACCAGTACCAGCACCGCCGCCCAGCGCCCGCGCATAACGAAGGCCGCCAGGCTCTTCACCGCGGGGCGTCCTGCGCCTCAGTGGCGGTCGGTGTAGGGCAGCAGCGCCAGGAAACGGGCCCGCTTGATAGCCCGTGAGAGCTGACGCTGATACCGGGCACGGGTACCGGTGATGCGGCTCGGCACGATCTTGCCGGTCTCCGTGACATAGCTCTTCAGCGTGTTGATGTCCTTGTAGTCGATTTCCCGGACGCCTTCGGCGGTAAACCGGCAGAACTTCTTGCGTCGAAAGAAACGCGCCATGACTGTCGTTCCTCTGGTCCTATTCGCTAATTCGTTGACGTAATCGGCTCGAGCCGCTCAGCCACCACCACCAGCCGGTGCGGATCGCCGCGCCGGTCGGGCCTGGCGAGATATCCCGTCACCCGCAGCGCCTGCCCCGCTGGCAGACCGTCCAGCTGGCGGCACAGCTCCGTACCCGTGGCCCTCGCCTCGATGCGGAAGCGGATTCCGCGCCGCCGGTCGCCTTCCGGTTGCTCCGAGCGGTGCTCCATCCACAACCGTGCAATGGGAATCCCCGCCGGGGAATAGCGGATCTGCGGCGGTTTGACCAGCTCGGCCGTCAGGATGAGTCGGTTATCCACGGGCTGCCCCGCAGTCGCTCAGCGGCGAGCGGCGGGGACGGCTCAGGCCCCGCTCTCTTCGGTGCTCTCCGAGGTCTCCTCGGCGTCGCCGCGCTTGGTGCCTTCGTCGCGGGATTCGCTCTCGCCCCGGTCCCGGCGACTCTCGCGGCGCTCGCCCTCTTCTCGGTTCTCTTCCTGGGACTTGGCAAGGGGTGAAGGCTCCGTCACCGCCTCCCGGCGTGACAGCACCATGTGACGGATGACCGCGTCGTTGAACCGGAACGTGGACACGAGCTCCTCCACGTCTTCCGAAGCACACTCGACGTTCATGAGCACGTAGTGCGCCTTGATGAGCTTCCTGATCGGATAGGCGAGCTGCCGGCGGCCCCAGTCTTCGAGCCGGTGCGTCTTGCCGCCGTTGGCCTCGACGATGCCGCGATAGCGCTCGATCATCGCCGGAACCTGATCGCTCTGGTCCGGGTGGACCATGAATACCACTTCGTAATGTCGCATTGCTGCTCCTTACGGTTATTCAGACCTGTTGGAGAAACGCTGAACAATTCCCACGAGGCTCGCGCGAATTGTTCAGCGTTTCCCTCGGCCCTGAAAAGCCGCCCGGCCGCTGCCGGGCAGCAAGGAGATGCGGTCACCGGCCATGCTCGGCGACCGCGGGAAACGCGTTAGTGTATAGGACGGTGGGCGGTCACGCAAAGCATTGTTCGGGCGGGACGCCATTGAGCGATGGGCTTCGGACAGGCGCCGCACGTGTTGCTAGCCGCGCACGCCCCGCTGCCTCATGGCCTCGTAGAGCACGATCCCGGTGGCCACGGAGACGTTGAGACTCGGCACACTCCCAGCCATGGGCAGCTTCACCAGGAAATCGCAGTGTTCCCGGGTCAGACGCCGCAGGCCGCTATCCTCGGCGCCCATGACAACGGCCAGCGGCCCGGCGAGATCGGCGTCGAACAGCGTCTGCTTCGCCTCGCCGTCGGCGCCCACCAGCCAGATACCGCGCTGCTTGAGCTGTTTGAGCAGCCGCGCGAGATTGCTCACCTGGACGAAGGGGACGCTGCTGGCGGCGCCGGAAGCCACCTTGTGCACGGTTGCCGTCAGCCCAACCGCGCGGTCCCGCGGCGCGATCACCGCATCGACGCCGGCGCCGTCCGCGGTGCGCAGACACGCGCCCAGGTTGTGCGGGTCCTGCACCTGATCCAGCACCAGCAGCAACGGCTCGTGCCCGAGTCCGTCCAGCAGGGCCATGAGATCCGATTCGTCCCGCGGCGCCGCGCCGTTGTAGCGCACCACGACACCCTGGTGAGGCTCGCCGGGAACCAGCCGCTCAAGGTCCTTGCCGCGCACCTGGTGCAGCGGAACCGACAGGCTCGCGATCTGCTGGCTCAGCCGGCGCGTCCGCTCATCGCGCCGGCCGGTGTCCACCCAGGCCTCGATGACGTTGGCCGGATCGTAACGAACCACCGCACGCACCGCATGCAGACCGTGGATCAGACGGGGGGCGTCGCCTGCCATCTCGACGGCAGCCCGTTCTCAGCGCCGCGCCGGGCGGCCCTTGCCCCGCCTGCCTTTGGCGGCGGTCTTGCGGCGGGCCGCGGCGCCGGATTTGGCACCGCGCTTCCGCCGCTCGCCCTGACGCGGCTGTTTCTGCTCCACCGGATTGCCCTGCTCGTCGACCGGGTGCGCCACCAGGGCGAAGTCCAGCTTGCGCTCGTCCACGTCCACCCGGGCCACGCGGACCACGACGCGGTCGGTAAGGCGGTACACCTTGCCGCTGCGCTCCCCCACCAGCCGGTGGCCGATGGGATCGAAATGGAAGAAGTCGTTCTCGAGGTTGGTCACGTGGATCAGGCCGTCCACGTAGATGCCGTCCAGCTCGACGAACAGGCCGAAGGAGGTGACGCCGCTGACCACCCCGGTGAAGTCCTGACCCAGCTTGTCCGCCATGTACTGGCACTTCAGGGTCATCGCGGCGTCCCGGGTCGCCTCCTCGGCCCGCCGGTCGGTCATGGAGCAGTGCTCGCCGAGGGTGATGAGATGGTCGTGGCTGAGCGGGAAGTCCTGGCCCTTGCCCCCGTCCAGGACATGGCCGATGGCCCGGTGCACCACCAAGTCGGGATAGCGGCGGATGGGCGAGGTGAAGTGAGCATAGGCGTCCAGGGCGAGGCCGAAATGGCCCGCGTTGTCCGGGCTGTACTCGGCGGCCATCATCGAGCGCAGCAGCACGGTCTCGATGAGGTGACGGTCGGCCCGGTCCCTGATCCTGTGCAGCAGCCGGGCGTAGTCCTTGGGTTCCGGCGAATCGCCCCCTTCCAGGCGCAGGGCGAGCTGATTGAGGAACTCGCGCAGAGTGGCCAGACGCTCGTCGTCCGGCCCCTCGTGGATGCGGTACAGCCCGGGGAGCTGGTGACGGCGCAGGAAGCGCGCCGCGGCCACGTTGGCCTTGACCATGCACTCCTCGATCAGCCGGTGGGCGTCGTTGCGCCGGGTCGGCACGATCTCGGTCACGCGGCCCTCGCCGTCGAAGTGCATCTCGGTCTCGGTGGTCTCGAAGTCGATGGCGCCGCGGCGCTCCCGGTCCTTGCGCAGGGCGCGATACACGGAGAACAGGTGATCGATGTGCTTGAGCAGCCCCTTGTACTGCTTGCGGAGCGCCGCGTCGCGGTCCACGTGAATGGCCGCCACTTCGTCATAGGTGAACCGCGCCTTGGAGCGCATCACCCCCTTGAAGAAACGCGAGCGGCGCAGCCGACCCTCCGTGTCGATCAGCATTTCGCAGGCCATGCACAGCCGGTCCACTTTGGGGTTCAGCGAGCACAGCCCGTTGGACAGCACCTCCGGCAGCATGGGCACCACGGAACGCGGGAAATAAACGGAATTGCCCCGCTCCGAGGCTTCCCGGTTCAAGGCGGAGCCGGGCTGGACGTAATGGGATACGTCGGCGATGGCCACGATCAGCCGGAAGCCCTTGCTGGTGGGCTCGCAGTAGACCGCATCGTCGAAGTCCCGCGCATCCGGGCCGTCAATGGTCACCAGCGGCAACCCGCGCAGGTCAAGCCGTCCCTCCTTGGCCTCCTCCGGCACCTCGCTGCCCAGGGTCGCGATCTCGCGCTCGACTTCCTCCGGCCATTCCACCGGGATGCCGTGGACCCGGGCGGCGAAATCGATCTCCGTGCCGGGGGCGATATGCTCACCGAGGATCTTGACGATCCGGCCGATGGGCTGGCGGCGGTCGCTGGGCTGGCGGGTAATCTCCGCCACCACCAGCTGCCCCGTCTGTGCGCCTGCCTGCGCCTCCAGAGGGATGATCACATCCTGATGAATGCGCCGATTGTCCGAAACGACGAACCCGACCCCGCTCTCGCTGAAGAAGCGCCCGGTGATCTCCCGGTTGCTGCGCTGGATGACCTCCACCAGCTCGCCTTCCGGCCGGCCCTGCTGGTCGACGTTGATGATTCGCACGACTGCCCGGTCGCCGTTGAGCAAAGAGCGCATCTGCCGCGGCGACAGGTAGACGGGATCTCCGCCGGAATCGGGGCGCAGCATGCCCGAGCCGTCCCTGTCAGCCCGAACCCGGCCGCGTACCAGGTCCTCGTCGTCCACGACCACGTACTGCTGCCGGCGGTTGCGGATCACCTGGCCGTCGCGCTCCATGGCGCGCAGTCGGCGACGCAGCGCCTCTTCGCGTTCCTCGTTTCCCTCCACCCCGAGCGCCCGGGCGAGATGCTCGCGGCGCAGGGGTCGGGACTGCTCGGCGAGCACCTCCAGGATGTACTCCCGGCTTGGGATGGGGCGTTCATAGCGCTGCTGCTCGCGTTCCCGGTGGGGGTCGGCGGCGCTCGGGTTGGACGACTTCTTTTTACTCATGGACGACTGGCTCTCGGATTGAGCGCTCAAGAATACGGTATTGGCTGAAGCAGGCAACAAGCCGACGGCAACGGCTACGCCTTAGGGAAACACTGAAATATTCGCGCGTGGCTCTGGCTTACAGGCGCGTTCGTCGGCGGCGACTCACTGCGATATTCCCTGGAGAGGCCTCACCGGCCGTCGGGCCGATGATGTGAAGATGGTGCCGAGGAGAGGACTTGAACCTCCACGGGGTTTCCCCCACTAGCACCTGAAGCTAGCGCGTCTACCAATTCCGCCACCTCGGCTTCGTGTCGCGTCGACCGCGTCACGATAGGGCGCAGACTTTACTCACCCGGTGTCGTAGTGTCAACGGCGTTTTTGAGCCGCAGATGAACGCGGATAAACGCAAATGGAATTGCTTCGGGATCCCGCCACGGACGCGGGACAGTACCCCAGGATAAACGCTTCCAGTGCCAGACAGCCAACATGAAAGACCATTCGCGTTCATCTGCGTTCATTTGCGGCTAAACAGCCTTAGACATCAAACGGGTGGCGCAGGACGATGGTCTCGTTGCGGTCCGGGCCGGTGGAAATGATGTCGATGGGGACGCCCACCAGCTCCTCGAGCTTGGCGAGGTACGCCTTGGCGTTGTCCGGCAGCTCCTCGTAGCTGCGTACGCCCAGCGTCGAGGTCTTCCAGCCGGGTAGCTCGATGTACTCCGGTCGGCAGTCCGCCAGGGCCTCGGCCCCGGACGGCAATGCCTCCCAGCGCTCGTCGGCGCAGCGGTAACCGACGCAGACCTGCAGGGTGTCCAGCTCGTCGAGCACGTCCAGCTTGGTGATGCACAGGCCGGAGAAGCTGTTGATCTGTACCGCGCGGCGCAAGGCCACGGCGTCGAACCAGCCGCAGCGGCGCGGCCGGCCCGTGGTGGCGCCGAACTCGTGCCCCCGGCGCGCGAGCTGCTCGCCCAGCTCGTCGAACAGCTCCGTGGGGAACGGTCCGGCGCCGACGCGGGTGGTGTAAGCCTTGGTGATGCCGAGCACGTAGTCCAGGGACCGCGGTCCGATGCCCGTGCCGGTCGCGGCCGCAGCAGCCGTGGTGTTCGATGACGTCACGAACGGATAGGTGCCGTGGTCGATGTCGAGCAGCGTCCCCTGGGCGCCCTCGAACAGCAGATTGCCGCCGTTGGCGTGGCATTGCGCCAGGATACCGCCCACGTCGGCCACCATGGGCTCCAGCTCGCCGGCCAGCGCCAGGCACTCGTCCTGCACCTGCTGGAAGTCCAGGGGGTCGGCGCCGAAGTAGCGCTGCAGCACGAAATTGTGAAAATCCATGAGCTCGCCGAGCTTAGCGGCCAGCCGCTCACGGTGGAACAGGTCCCCCACGCGGATGCCGCGCCGCGAGACCTTGTCCTCGTAAGCCGGCCCGATGCCCCGCCCGGTAGTGCCGATGGCAGCCTTGCCCCGGGCCTTCTCCCGCGCTGCGTCCAGTCGCACGTGCGAGGGCAGAATCACCGGACAGGCCGGGCTGATGCGCAGGCGTTCCCGGGCCGGGACGCCCTTGGCTTCCAGACTCTCCAGCTCCTCGATCAGCGCGGACGGGGACAGCACCACGCCGTTGCCGATCAGGCACTGCACGTTCTCCCGCAGAATCCCGGATGGGATCAGATGCAGGACGGTCTTGACGCCGTCGATGACCAGTGTGTGACCGGCATTGTGGCCGCCCTGAAAACGGGCCACGGCATCCACGCGGTCGGTGAGCAGATCGACGATCTTGCCCTTACCCTCGTCGCCCCACTGGGAGCCCACGACTACGACGTTCTTACCCATCAACAGCACTCATGATTGTTCATACGTCATCGGTTCCACCGACCACGTGCCGCCTCGCTTGACCAGCCGGCGGTCACAGCCGCAGCCGGCGGCCGGCTGACCAGGCAATGCCCACAGCACCCGCGTGCCTTCGGCGCGCAGGCGCCGCACCGCCTTCTGGAGCGCATTCTCGTCGTCCCAGGGCGCCAGCACGCAGCCCGGGCGTTCCGGCTCCGCGGCCGCTTCTCCCAGAGCCATCAGGGTCTTCAGATCGGCGCTGAACCCGGTGGCCGGCCGCGGGCGGCCGAAAACGCGGCCGATCTGGTCGTAGCGGCCTCCCCGGGCCACCTCCTCGCCGTGACCGGGAACGAACGCGGCGAACACGGCACCCGTATGGTAGGCATATCCGCGCAGCTCGCCCAGATCGAAATGGAGGGCGACATCGGGCAGCCGCCGCTCCAGGGACGTGGCGATGGACCACAGCTCCCGCATGGCATCGTGTACCGACTGCGGCGCGTCCGCGAGCACCGAATTGGCCTGGTCGAGCACCTCCACGCCGCCGCTGAGGCCGGCCAGGGCCCGGAGCATTCGCCGCTGCGGTGAGGAGATTTCCAGGGCACCGAGCAGCGCATCGATCTCGCTTACCGCCTTGCGCTGCAGCGCGTCCCAGAGCTGATTCTCAGCCTCCGTCCCCATGTCAGCGTGCGCCGCCAGCCCGCGGAAGATCCCGACGTGTCCAAGGTCCAGGTGACAGCCGCCGATACCGGCCACCCGCAGAGACTCCAGCATCAGCGAGATCACCTCGATGTCGGCCTCCACCCCCGCGTGGCCGAACAGCTCGGCACCCACCTGAATGGGATTGCGGGAGCTGGCCGGCCCCTCGGGACGGGTCTGCAGGACCGTGCCGATGTAGCACAGACGAGTAGGTCCGTCGCGCTTGAGCTTGTGGGCGTCGATACGGGCGGCCTGGGGCGTCATGTCGGCGCGCACCCCCATCATCCGGCCGCTGAGCTGATCGGTGAGCTTGAAGGTCTGCAGATCCAGATCGTGTCCGGCGCCGGTCAGCAGGGATTCCAGGTATTCGATGGTGGGCGGCATGACCAGCTCGTAGCCCCAGCGGTCGAAGGCGTCCACGAGCGCCCGGCGCAGGCGCTCGAGGCGGGCCGCGTCGGGCGGCAACACTTCGCCCACACCTTCGGGGAGGAGCCATCTGTTGTCCTTGCCGAAAGGCCCGTCTTTCATGTCTGCCAATTCCGTGATCCGCTAATGACGTACGAGATAAAGCAGTATGACACCGGCAAGCATGGCGACCAGCCCGGTCATGCGCAGGGTCTTGTCGTTCTGCTGCACCGCGTAGAACAGCCACCGACGCATCGACTGGGGACTGAGAAAGGGCATGATGCCCTCGATGACCAGCACGAGGGCAAGCGCCGACAGGAAGTCATTCATGGTGCCGTTTGCCGTCGCTCGTCATTTCCCGTCGGCGGCGCCGTTGAGGCTGTTGAAATATTTGAAGAACGCCGAATCCGGGGAGAGCACGATCAGATCGCCCTTGGAATTGAACGTGTCACGGTAGGCTTGGAGACTCCGGTAGAAACCGTAGAACTCCTGGTCGTTCTCGTAGGCATTGGCGTAGATCTCGGCCGCGCGGGCATCGCCCTGACCGCGAACCTTCTGAGCGTCGCGCCGGGCCTCGGCCAGGATGACCTGCTTCTGCCGGTCCGCATTGGCGCGGATCTCCTCGCCCTCCCGGGCACCTTCGGCCCGCAGCTCCTTGGCCACCCGCTGCCGCTCGGAAGACATCCGGTCATAGACCGACTGGCTGATGCGCTCCGGCAGGTCGATGCGCTTGATGCGTACGTCCAGCACTTGCAGCCCCAGGGACACGGCGGCCTTGGAGATGTCCTTTTCCAGCACCTTCATCACCGTCACCCGATCGCCGGAGACCAGCTCGGGAATGGTCCGCTGGCGGAACTGCTCGCGCAGACTGTTGCGGATGATCTCCGATAGACGCTGGTTGGCTCTCCGGGGCTCGCCGCTGACGGTGGTGTAGAAGCGGCGCACATCGCCGATACGCCATTTCACAAAGGCGTCCACGATGAGGTTCTTCTTGTTCTGGGTGAGGAACTGCTGGGGCTCCTCGTCCAGGGTCTGCACGCGGCCGTCGAACGTCCGGACGTTGTTGATGATCGGCAACTTGAAGTGCAGACCGGGCTTGATGTCCGTGGCGATGATTTCGCCGAGGCGGAACTTGATGGCGCGCTCGCGCTCGTTGACGGTGTAAGTGGACGAATAGGCGAGCGCCAGCGCCACCAGGACGAGCACGATGATTGTGGTCGCCGTCCGATTCATTACCGTTCTCCCCTGACCCGCAGACGGTCGTTTCGGCTGGAGGATGAGCTGCTGCCGGACCCGCCGCTGCTGCTCGAGCCGGTCTGGCCGCTGCTGCTGGAGCTGCTGCTCGATCCGCTTCCCGACGAGGAGCCGCCCGAGCTGCCGCTGCCGCCCGCTTTGGCGGTCGTCTCACGCAGGATCCGATCCAGCGGCAGATAGGTCAGGGGCTGATTGCCCGTGACGTCGACCAGGATCTTCCCGCTCGAGCCCAGCACCTTCTCCATGGTCTCCAGGTAGAGCCGCTCTCGCGTCACCTTCGGCGCCTTGGCGTACTGCTGCTGGAGCTGGCTGAAGCGGCTGGCGTCACCCTCGGCATCCGCGATGATGCTCTGCTTGTAGCCGGTGGCCTCCTCATTGAGCCGGGCGGCCTGGCCGCGCGCCCGCGGCAGCACCTCGTTGCGGTACGCATAGGCCTCGTTGATGGAGCGCTGCTTGTCCTCACGTGCCTTGATGGCATCGAGGAACGCGTCCTGCACCGGCTCCGGCGGCTGGATGCGTTGGATATTGACCTCCGATAGCTTCAGACCGAGATCGTAGCGGCTGATGATCTGCTGGATCAGGTGCTGCGTCGCCTGGGCGATGTCCGCAGAGGCGGCAACGGCCGCCTTGGCGGACTGCTTCGGGTTCTCATCCGGGCCCTTGTCCTCGGACAGCACTTCCTCGTTGGACAGCAGGTCGCTGGTGGACAGAATCTCGTTGATGGAGCGCTTGCCCACCACCTCGCGGAGCGCGCTCTCGGTCACGTCCTTGAGGGTCTGCCGCGGATCGACGAAGTTGAAGACGTAGGCGGCAGGATCGCCGACCTCGTACTGCACCGTGAGCTGGACGCTGACGATGTTTTCGTCCTTGGTCAGCATCAGCGCCTCGTCCGCGTTGTAGCGCGTGGTGGTGCCGCCGGCATAGTCGAAACCGATGTTGATGCTGCGGCGCTCTTCCACGTCCACCCGCTCTACGGATTCGATGGGATACGGCAGATGCCAGTGCGGTCCAGGCATGGTGGTCTCGACGTGCTTGCCGAAACGCGTCACCACCCCACGCCAGCCCTCGTCGACGATGTAGATGCCGGAGGCCAGCCAGACCAGGATCACGATGGCGATCAGAATGCTTATGCCGAAGGCGCTGGGGCCACCGCCTCCGCCACCGTTACCGCCTCCACCGCCCTTGCCCCCGAACAGCGCGGAGAGCCGCTCTCGAGCCTTGCGGATGACTTCGTCCAGATCGGGCGGCCCCTGGTTGTTCGGACCGCTCCAGGGGTCCCGATTACCGCCCCCCGGTTCATTCCAGGCCATTGTCGAGACTCCGTGGGTCGACGTTGAAAGAAAGTGTTTTCATCGGCTTCATTCTGCGGGGCCCAATCCGGCCGCTGCATGGAGCCGCGGGGCGGGCCAGCCGGTGGATTCTAATGAGCCAGTGCCCTGCCCCGCAAGCTAAGGCCGTGCTGAACAATTCGCATGAGCTCTGGTCGTCCCCCGCGGAACGGGCCGCTACGCACGAGTGCGGAGCGGCTGGACGGGTGCGGACAGGCCCTCGTTGCTGTAGAGCCGGTCCAGCTCCCGTTTCGGCAGGATGACTTCCATGATCGAGTCCCCGTCTTCCGTTACCGTCTCGCGGACGACTTCGCCCAACTGGAAGAAACGCGCGCGGAGCCGACCGGCTGCCGCCGGCAGTCGGATCTCGCCATGCACCTGGGTGGTTCCGACCCGCTCGGCCACCGCCTCGCGCAGCAGGTCCAGTCCGTCGCCGTTCGCTGCGGACAGGTATACCGCCGACGGGACTCCCCGCTCGTCACGGTGGATCCGTGCGGTCCCGCCCACCAGGTCGACCTTGTTGTAAATGTGCAGAACCGGCATGTCGCCGGCACCGATCTCTTCCAGTACGCGCTCGACCTCCATCATGTGCTCCCGTCGGTAAGGGTCCGCGGCGTCGACGACGTGCAGGATCAGGTCCGCTTCGGTCACCTCCTCCAGCGTCGACCGGAACGCGGCCACGAGCTGGTGAGGAAGATCCCGGATGAAACCCACGGTGTCCGCGATTACGGCCGCCTCGCTGTTCGGCAGCTCGAGACGGCGCAGGGTCGTGTCCAGCGTCGCGAACAGCTGGTCGGCGGCATAGACCTCGGAGGTGGTCAGGCGATTGAACAGCGTTGACTTGCCGGCATTGGTATAGCCCACCAGGGACAGTGTCGGCACTTCGCGCTTTCGGCGCGACTGGCGGCCCTGCTCGCGCTGCTTGCGCACCTTCGCCAGTCGCCGTTCCAGCTGCTTGATGCGGTGTCCGAGCATGCGCCGGTCCATTTCCAGCTGGGTTTCACCCGGGCCGCGGGTACCGATGCCGCCGGATTGCCGCTCCAGGTGCGTCCAGCCCCGGACCAGCCGGCTGGCGATGTGGCGCAGCTGGGCGAGCTCCACCTGGAGTTTGCCTTCGAACGAGCGCGCCCGCAGCGCGAAGATATCCAGGATGAGCCCCGTGCGGTCCAGTACCCGGCACTGGATCGCGCGTTCCAGATTGCGCTCCTGGGCGGGGCTCAGGGTGTGATTGACCAGCACCAGATCGGCGCCGGCCGCGCCGATGCGCTCCGCCAGCTCCTCGGTCTTGCCCTTGCCCAGGAAATAGCGCGGATC
>Ga0209918_1001325_pt1 | contig 13515 bp, 14 predicted proteins | sample SalPonD_shore_MG_FD_185712 | JGI IMG/M metagenome (GOLD analysis project Ga0209918, IMG submission 185712) | Salt pond soil microbial communities from South San Francisco under conditions of wetland restoration - Salt Pond MetaG... | ecosystem: Environmental > Aquatic > Marine > Intertidal zone...
CGATGAGATGCGCCGCGCGCTGGAGGTGGGCATCCGCTGCTTCAATGTCGAATCGAGCGCCGAGCTGGAGCGGCTCAATATGGTCGCCGGCGAGCTTGGTGTGCGGGCGCCGGTCTCGCTGCGGGTCAATCCCGATGTCGATGCGCGCACGCATCCCTACATCTCCACCGGTCTCAAAGAGAACAAATTCGGCATTGCCATCGAGGAGGCGCCCGCGGTCTACGCGCGTGCCGCCGACATGGCGAACATTGAGATCCAAGGTGTGGACTGCCATATCGGTTCGCAGCTCACCGATACCGCGCCGTTCGCCGACGCGCTGGAGCGTGTCCTGGCGCTGATCCAGCGCCTGGCCGAGGCCGGTATCACGCTGCGCCACCTGGACCTGGGCGGCGGGCTGGGTATCCCCTATCGCGACGAGCATCCGCCCGAACCGGCGGACTATGCGCAAGTCCTGGCGCGGCGCCTGGCCGACCACGAGCTGGGACGCGAGCTGGAGCTCCTGATCGAGCCGGGGCGCGCTATCGCCGGTAACGCCGGTATCCTCCTCACACGGATCGAGTACCTCAAGCCCGGCCCCCACAAGAACTTCGCCATTGTCGATGCCGCGATGAACGATCTGATGCGCCCGGCCCTCTATGACGCCTGGCAGGACATTGTTGTCGTGAGCTCGCGTGCGGACCTCGCGGCGCAGCGCTACGATGTGGTGGGTCCGGTCTGTGAGACGGGTGACTTTCTGGGCAAGGGCCGCGACCTCGCCGTGGTCGAAGGAGATTTGCTGGCGGTGCGCTCGGCCGGTGCCTACGGCTTTTCCATGAGCTCGAATTACAATTCGCGCCCGCGCGCCGCGGAGGTGATGGTCGATGGCGAGCGCGCCGTGGTGGTACGCGAGCGCGAGACCCTGTCATCGTTGTTCGCCGGCGAACGCTCCCTGCCGGGCTGAACCAACGGGTTGCGAACGAAGCAGGAGGGCATGCCGCGTGCTGGATCGTATTCCCGAACCGGAACTGATGGACGACGAAGCGCAGGCGAGGGCCTACGCCGAGGCCGACTTCGAGGACCCGCACAGCATGTTCGTGCAGCTGTTCGGTGAGCGCTTTGCCGACCTGCGCGTCGAAGGCAGCGTCCTGGACCTGGGCTGCGGGCCGGCGGACGTGACCATCCGCTTCGCCCGGGCCTACCCGGATTGCCGCGTCCACGGCGTGGACGGGTCCCAGGCCATGCTCAAGCACGGCTGCGCGGCCCTGGAGCGCGAGGGTCTCAAGCCTCGCGTGCGTCTCATTCACGCCTACCTGCCCAGCGCCGCGCTGGCCGGACGCGGCGACGATATCGTGATCAGCAACAGCCTGCTCCACCACCTTGCCGATCCCAGCGTCTTGTGGCGTGCCGTGAAGTCGGCGGCACGGCCGGGTGCCGCGGTGTTCGTCATGGACCTCATGCGCCCCGACAGCGAGGCGCAGGTCCGGGCGCTGGTGCAGACCTACGCCGAGGGCGAGCCGGAGGTCCTGCGCCGCGACTTCCATAATTCGCTGCTGGCGGCCTACACGCCCGAGGAGGTTCGCGCCCAGCTCGCCGCGGCCGAGCTCAATACGCTGAGCGTGGAGGCCGTCACCGACCGCCACCTCATCGTTTTCGGCTACCTGCCCGCCTGAGATGCTACGGCCTTGAGCTTCACCAACCCGGACCTGGACACCATCCGCGCCCTGCTCGAGCGGGTCGAAACGATCGCGGTGGTCGGGCTTTCCCCCAAACCCAATCGCCCCAGTCACCAGGTGGCGAGCGCGCTGCAGAGCTTCGGTTACCGAATCGTTCCGGTTCGCCCCGCCGTGGACCGCGTGCTCGGAGAACGGGCCTTCGCCGATCTGCGCGAGGTGCCCGGGCGCATCGACCTGGTCGACGTCTTTCGTGCGCCGAAGTATGTCGATGCCATCGTCGACACGTGCCTGGATCTCGAACTGCCGGCCATCTGGCTGCAGGACGGGGTTGTGAACGTGCCGGCCGCCGAACGCGCGTTGGCCGGGGGTATGACGGTCGTGATGGACCGCTGTATCTACCGCGACTATATGCAGCTTTTTCCGGGCCGTTAGCGGAAGTGATGCTTGGCGGGGTGCCACCCGCGGGGTAACCTTGCGCCATGGTAATCGCATTCACGAAGATGCATGGCCTGGGCAACGACTTCGTCGTCATCGATGCGGTCCGCCAGGACGTCGAGCTCAACGCCGAGCGGGTCCGCTTTCTGGCCAACCGGCGCTTTGGCGTGGGCTGCGATCAGGTCCTGCTCGTCGAGCCTGCGCCGAGCGACGAGCCCGATGTCGATTTCGGCTACCGCATCTTCAATGCCGACGGCAGTGAGGTTGAACAGTGCGGCAACGGCGCCCGTTGTTTCGCCCGCTTCGTGCGCGATCAGGGGCTGACCGACAAGGATCGCATCCGTGTCCACACCCGCGGCGGCGTCATCGAGCTTCAGGTCCAGGCCGACGGCCAGGTGACTGTCGACATGGGTGTGCCGCGGTTTGAGCCGGACGATATCCCGTTCCGTGCCGAGGGGCGCGCACCGCAATACTCCATCGATGTCGACGGACACGCTATTACACTCGGCGCGGTGTCGATGGGCAATCCGCACGCCGTGCTCGGCGTCGACGACATCGACGGTGCACCGGTGGCGAGCCTGGGGCCGGCCATCGAGGGCCATCCGCGTTTCCCCCGCCGCGTCAATGTCGGCTTTATGCAGCTCCTCGACCGCGGCCACATCCGTCTGCGTGTCTTTGAACGCGGGGCGGGAGAGACCCTGGCCTGTGGAACCGGCGCCTGCGCGGCGGTCGCCGTCGGTCGCTCCCAAGGTGTCCTCGATGATAAGGTGGAGGTTGACTTGCCGGGCGGACGGCTGCACATTGCCTGGAGGGGGGAAGGCGAGCCGGTTTGGATGACGGGCCCTGCCACCACTGTGTTTCAGGGGACCATCGAGCTATGAGCACCCAACACAAGCCGGAAGGTCAGAGCGATTCCGACCTCGAGAAGTCGGTCGTCAAGTACCTGCGGGACCATCCGGATTTCTTCGAACACCACCACGACCTGTTGGCCGACATGGTTCTGACCCATGCCAGCGGCAACGCGGTCTCGCTGATAGAGCGCCAGGTCAGTGTGCTGCGCGAGCAGAAGACCGAACTCAAGCGCAAGCTGCAGCACTTGATGCAGCATGCGCGTACCAACGAACAGCTCAGCTCCCGTTTTCAGTCCCTGGTGCTCGATCTTCTGGACGCAGTCACGCTCGATGACCTGCTGGAGACCATTCAGAGCCGGATGATCAGCGATTTCGACGCCGATGCCGTGGTCGTGCGCCTTTTCCGCAGCGCTGGCAGCACGGCGCCGAGCTCCGCGCTGGCCCAGCGCCCGGAGTTCGTCGACTGGAGCGAGCCGGTGCTGGGCGCGTTCGAGAAAATCGTCAATGCGCGTAAGCCGATCTGCGGTCATCTCAAACACGGCCAGCTCGATTCTCTGTTCGCGGACCAGTTGGAGCAGATTGCCTCGGTGGCGCTGATACCGCTCGTTGAAGGCGGCCAGTCCAAGACCTGCTACGGCATGCTTGCGATCGGCAGCCGCGACCCACAGCGCTTCCACCCCGAGATGGGCACCATGTTCCTCGAGTACCTCGCCAATATCCTGAGCCGCGTGCTCAAGCCCCACCTGTCGGGTTGATCCCGTGGATGCGCCCGAGCGCGACCTACCGGAACGTTTCATCGCCAAGTTGCGTAACGAGCGCCGGCTATCCCCGCACACCCAACAGGCCTATCGGCGCGACCTGGACCGGTTTTGCGAATTCTGTCGGCGTGAGGATATCGCCGCCTGGCGCGACGTTGACGAACATCGCGTGCGTGCCTTCGTCGCGTGGCGCCACCGGAGCGGGCTCGGGGGGCGCAGTCTGCAGCGTGAGCTCTCGGCGCTGCGCTCGTTTTTCGACTATCTGATCGAGGCCGGCCTCATCGGCCACAATCCCGCCCGATCGGTGAGCGCACCCAAGTCCCCGCGTCGCCTGCCCAAGACGCTGGATGTCGACCAGACCGCCCGCCTCGTCGCCATCGAGGGCGAGGGCGATCTGGCGCTGCGCGACCGCGCAATCCTCGAGCTGCTGTACTCCTCCGGCTTGCGTCTGTCCGAGCTGGTGGAGCTGAACGTGGACGACGTCGACCTGCGCGAGGCGAACGTGCGTGTTACCGGCAAGGGGCGCAAGGTCAGGGAGGTGCCGGTGGGTCGATTCGCCGTTCAGGCGCTGGGTGCCTGGCTTGCGCGGCGCGAGGGGATCGTCTCCGGTGAGCAGCCGGCACTGTTCGTCAGCCGCTCCGGACGGCGTCTGAGCGGGCGCAGCGTACAGGATCGTCTTCGCCGCTGGGCGCAGCGCCAGGGCATCGACGTCCGGGTCCATCCGCACATGCTGCGCCATTCCTTCGCCAGCCATCTCCTGGAGTCCAGCGGCGACCTGCGCGCCGTCCAGGAGCTGCTCGGTCACGCGGATATCGCGACCACCCAGGTCTATACCCACCTCGACTTCCAGCACCTGGCCACCGTCTATGATCGGGCGCATCCCCGTGCCCGCAAGAAAAAGGAGCGGGACCGCGGCGATGACTGATCGAGCGAATGGAGCGCCCGGCGAGACCGAGGCCGAATTCACACTCGAGCTCGAGTTGCTGCGCGATTACCGATTCGAGGTGCGCTTCGACTGGGCCGACGTTCCCCCCCTGGAGCTGGACGAGCCCGAGCCGCTGGGCAACCAGGCCGGCCCCAACGCCTCGCGACTTCTGGCCGCCGCGGTCGGAAACTGTCTGAGCGCCAGCCTGCTGTTCTGCCTGCACAAGGCACGTGTCCCACCCGAGGGCGTGAACACCCGGGTACGCGGACGCCTGGTTCGCAACGATCACGGGCGCCTGCGGATCGGAGGCCTCGAAGTCGATTTGAACCTGACCGGCGCCGGGGCGGATGCCAAGCGCCTGCAGCGCTGCCTGGGGGTGTTCGAGGACTACTGTGTGGTTACGGCCAGCGTGCGCGAGGGCATTCCCGTGGACGTTCACGTGAGCGTGGACGGGCATCCGCTCGAGGATTAACCGCCCCCGGCCAGAGCGGTTGACCCCGACGACGGTGCGGGAATCACCGCGCTTTTACCCCCCTGCAATCCGACGCGGCTTCATTCATACTGTCGTGAACACGACACGAATCGGCGACAAGGAGATACGCGCATGCACCGATGGGGCGCTACGCTGCTCGGCATCTGGTTGATGGGAACGGGGCTGATGTCCCTGCTCGGTTTGCACTTCAACGGCGACCGCGTCGTTATGGCCGTGTTGGCCTTGCTGGCGGGGGTTTTGTTGCTCGTGCGCCGTTGATTCGCATCGGTCGGACACGCGCGGGCCGGTGGCCGGAACACGTTCGAGCGAAACGGGTCGAACTGATTGAAGATTGCGCGGCTTCATGCCGGATGGAGGGACAGCGTGAAAGTCATTGATGTATTGGAGCAGTGGCGCCGGCAGGCGGGCGAGAGTCGGACGGTGGCGGAATACGCAGTGCATCTGCCGCTGCACCAGGCCGCCCAAATCCACGCCCTGGCGGAAATGTTTCCCGGGCGGTCAGAAACGCAAATCATCACCGACCTGCTCAGCGCCGCCCTGGACGAGCTCGAGGGCGCCCTGCCGTACCAGGCCGGTGAGCGGGTCATCGCGGAAGACGAGTTCGGCGACCCGATGTACGAGGACGTCGGCCCGACTCCGCGGTTCCAGGAGCTCACCCGCAAGCATTTGCAACGCCTCGCCGCCGAGCTGCCCGGCACCGGCGGCAAAACGCGCAATTGAGGTCCTCATGGAAGACGCTCCAGCTCACACCCAAGCCCTGCGTATCGCCGAAGCGGTCCGCGAGGCCTGCGTTCGGGAGGCCAAGGCCGGTTTCGAACAGGCTGCCATCAGCGGCCTGTGTCATGAGGGTGCGGTGGAAAGCGCGATCGGAGCGATTCAAATGCTGGACCTGGAGGCCCTGCTGCGCGAACTCGGCTCGGCTTGAGCCCCGATTGCCTGGAAGCTACCCGGCCCGGGAGGGGCGGCGTACCATGTCGATCAACGTCAAACGCATCTACGATGCCCCGGCCCGAGGCGACGGCTACCGCGTGCTGGTCGACCGTGTCTGGCCGCGGGGAATCCGCAAGGACGATGCCGAGCTCGACGAGTGGTTGAAGGAGGCGGCGCCCAGCACGGCGCTTCGCAAGTGGTTTGCCCACGACCCGGCGAAATGGGCCGAGTTCAAGCGGCGTTATTTCCAGGAGCTCGCCGCAGACACCGAGGTCCACGAGGCACTGGCTGACCTTCGCCGCCGGGCGCGGCGCAGACCTGTGACCCTCTTGTTCGGTTCGCGTGAGACGCGCCACAACAATGCGGTGGCGCTCAAGGAGTATCTGGAGCAGACGCCGGAGAGCTGAGCCGCGGTCTCCGGCCGGGTCGACACGCCCGTGCCGGCAAAATGCATCGATATTGACCGGGCGCAAGTCGTCGTATGCAGCCGCGTCCTAGACTCGTACCGAGCCCGACGTACGGGCCGGGTTGCCGGTTGCATCATGTGAAACGAAAGGAGCGATCAATGGCAAACGAAGGTTACCACGAGCCGATCGAGGAGCTGTCGGCGCAGACGCGCGACATGCACCGCGCCATCATCTCCCTCATGGAGGAGCTCGAGGCAGTAGACTGGTATCAACAGCGGGTCGATGTGTGTCAGGACCCGGAGCTCAAGGCGATTCTCGCGCACAACCGGGACGAGGAGAAGGAACACGCCGCGATGATTATCGAGTGGCTGCGTCGGCGCGACGCGCGTTTCGAAAAGGAGCTCAAGGACTATCTGTTTACCGACGAGCCGATCGCATCGCTCGAGGGCCACAAGCACGACTGAAACGCGGCCCGACACGGCGCACGTTTCGCGGCGCGATTGCCGGAGACATCCCTAATGGGTTCAGGTTTGTTCGAACATTCCGGCGGCGAGGGCCCGTACGGGACGATCGCCCGTGACATCGCTGCGCGCGGCTGGGCCCGCATGCCGGATTTTCTCGATACCCCGACCTGGCGGGCCTTGGCCGGCGAGGCGTGGGATCTGTGGCACGCAGGCGAGCTGCATCAGGCGGCCGTCGGCAAGGGCCGGCGCCGGGTGCGGGCGACCACGGTGCGCAGCGATTACATCCACTGGCTCGAGGCGCCGGGTGCGACGCCCGCCCAGCGGGAGTATTTCGAGCACATTGAACAGTTGCGCCAGGCGCTGAACCGCACCTTTTTTCTGGGCCTGTTCGAGTTCGAAAGCCACTTCGCCTTCTATCCGCCGGGCACTTTCTATGGGCGCCACCTCGACCAGTTCCGGGGCACGCAGCAGCGCGTGTTGAGCTGCGTGCTTTATCTCAATGAGGGCTGGGACGAGGCCGACGGGGGGCAGCTGCGGCTATATATTCCCGGCGACGGGGCGGAGACGGCGGTGGACATCGAGCCGCGCGGCGGCACGCTGGTGTGTTTTCTCTCGGAGGCCTTCTACCACGAAGTGCTGGCTACCCGGCGCGAGCGGGTCAGCCTGACGGGCTGGTTCAAGGTCCGCGGCTGATCGCTTAAAGGGCTTTGAAAAACGTCACGAGCCCGAACAGACACGGAGGCGGATGCACGGTCCCTTCGGGATCGAGCAGTGCAGCGACACCCTCGACTTAAAAGGGACATATCAACTAGAGAGGCGAAGGAGCGACGAGCCCTCCGCAGGGGTGTTTCAAGCGTGGTAGGCGGCGCTGAGCTCGTGCACGGCCTCGATGAAGGCCGCGGCATGATCGGGATTGACCTGCGGGTGAATGCCGTGGCCCAGGTTGAAGACGTGGCCCGTTCCCACGCCGTAACTTTCCAATATCAGCCCGACCTCTTCACGTATACGCTCGGGTTTGGCATAGAGGATCGCAGGGTCCATGTTGCCCTGCAGGGCGACGAGGTCGCCGACGCGCCGGCGCGCCTCGCCGATGTCCACCGTCCAGTCCAGACCGACGCAGTCGCAGCCCGTGGCCGCCATTTCTTCCAGCCAGGCGCCGCCGCCCTTGGTGTAGAGAATGACCGGCACCTTGCGCCCGTCGGCCTCGCGCGTAAGCCCGCCGACGATTCGTTCCATGTAACGCAGCGAGAACTCGCGGTAGTCGCGGGGAGTCAGGATGCCGCCCCAGGTGTCGAAAATCATCACGGCCTGGGCGCCGGCAGCGATCTGCGCGTTCAGATAGGCCGTCACGGCCTGGGCCAGCGTCCCCAGCAGCCGGTGCATCAGCTCGGGACGGTCGAACATCATCGCTTTGATCCAGCCGTATTCCTTGCTCGAGCCGCCTTCGATCATATAGGTGGCCAGGGTCCACGGACTGCCCGAGAAGCCGATCAGCGGCACCCGACCGTCGAGCTCGCGGCGAATCAGCCGAACCGCATCCATCACATAGCCGAGGTCCGATTCCGGGTCCGGAACGCCGAGGCGCTCCACGTCCCCGGTCTCGCGCACGGGTCGCTCGAAGCGAGGTCCCTCGCCCTCGCTGAAGTACAGCCCCAGGCCCATCGCGTCCGGGACGGTCAGGATGTCGGAAAACAGGATGGCCGCGTCGAGCGGGAAGCGTTCGAGGGGCTGGAGGGTGACCTCGCAGGCCATCTCCGGCGAGCGGCACAGGTCCATGAAACTGCCGGCACGGGCGCGCGTGGCGCGGTATTCGGGCAGGTAGCGTCCGGCCTGGCGCATCATCCACACCGGCGTGACGTCGACCAGTTCGCGTGCCAGCGCCCGCAGCAGGCGGTCGTTTTTGAGCGCGCTCATAGGAGTGTTCTTCGCGCCGCCGGCACGTCGGTGGTCCCGGGATGAGCGGCCGGTGCGGATTGCGGCAGGTTGGGCGTTGTCATGGTCGAGTGCTTTTGCCGGCCGGAGGAGACCGGCTCAGACCTCCAGGTAATCGAGGATGCCCTCGGCGGCCTGGCGGCCTTCATAGACGGCCGTGACGACCAGGTCGGAGCCGCGCACCATATCGCCGCCGGCGAAGACCTTCGGGTTGGTGGTCTGGTGTTTGTTGGTCTGATCGGCCGCCGCGCGCACGCGGCCGCGTTCGTCGAACTCAATGCCGAATTCCTCGAACCAGGGGGCCGGCGAGGGGCGAAAGCCGAAGGCGATAATGACCCGGTCGGCGGGGATGATCTCCTCGGATCCGGGCACCGGCTGGGGCCGGCGCCGGCCGCGTTCGTCCGGCTCACCGAGTTCGGTGGTGACGACCTTTACGCCTTCGACCTTGCCGTTGCCGACGATCTCCACCGGCTGGCGGTTCCACAGGAAGTGCACGCCCTCCTCGCGGGCGTTGGCCACCTCGCGCTTGGAGCCGGGCATGTTGGCCTCGTCGCGCCGGTAGGCACAGGTTACGGCCAGCGCGCCCTGGCGGATGGACGTGCGGTTGCAGTCCATGGCGGTGTCACCGCCGCCGAGCACGACCACGCGGTGGCCGTACATGTTGATGAACTCGTTGGGGTCGGTCTCCAGACCCAGGCAGCGCCGCACGTTGGAGATCAGAAACGGCAGGGCCTCGTAGACGCCGGGCAGGTCCTCGCCCGGGAAGCCGCCCTTCATATAGGTGTAGGTGCCCATGCCCAGGAAGACGGCATCGTACTCGTCGACCAGCTCCTTGAAGGCGATATCCTTGCCTACATCGACGCCAAGCCGGAATTCCACGCCCATGCCTTCCATGATCTCCCGGCGCAGCTTGATGACTTCCTTTTCCAATTTGAATTCGGGGATGCCGAAGGTCAGTAGGCCGCCGATCTCGGGATAGCGGTCGTAGACCACGGGCTTGACGCCGTTGCGCACGAGTACGTCCGCGCAGCCCAGGCCCGCCGGGCCGGCGCCGATGACGGCGACACGCTTGCCGGTATCCGTGACACGGCTCATGTCTGGGCGCCAACCCATGGCAAAGGCCGTATCAGAGATGTATTTTTCGATGGCGCCGATGGTCACGGCGCCAAAGCCGTCGTTGAGTGTGCACGCGCCCTCGCACAAGCGGTCCTGCGGGCAAACGCGGCCGCAGACCTCGGGCAGGCTGTTGGTGCGGTGCGACAGCTCCGCCGCCTCGAGTATATTGCCCTCGGCGATGAGCTTGAGCCAGTTGGGGATATAGTTGTGGACGGGGCACTTCCATTCGCAGTACGGGTTGCCGCAGGCCAGGCAGCGATCGGCCTGGGAGGCCGCGGTCTCCGGGTCGAACTGCCCGTAGATCTCGCGATACTCCTTGATGCGGACCTCGACGCTCTTCTTCTTGGGGTCGACCCGCGGGACCTTGATGAACTGGAAGTTGTCTGCCATCTCGTCTTTTCAGCTCGTCTGTCGTTGAACCGCGTGCCGCGGCTCGCCTTTGTCGATGTAAGCGTTTAGCAGCGCCCGGCGCGCGTGCCCGCGTCAACTCCTGCCGGAATCCGGCGGCGCATGAGCGGCCAGGGGAGTCGAGTTACGCGGCGCGGCGCTGCAGGTCGTCGAGCAGCGAGGCCAGGTCCAGCGCCTTGGGCTTGACCAGCCAGAACCGGCCGACCGTATCGGCGAAGTTGTCCAGGATGAAGCGGCCGCGCTCGCTGCCGGTCTCCTCGACGAACTCCTTGATCAGCCCGCGCAGATGATTGCGGTGGGCCTCCATCGCCTCGGTGTTGACGTGATGGATGTCGATCAGCTCGTTGTTCATGCGGTGGACGAAGTTGTTGTCCTCGTCGTAGATGTAGGCAAAGCCCCCCGTCATGCCGGCGCCGAAGTTGATGCCCGTGCCGCCGAGCACGGCGACGACGCCCCCGGTCATGTACTCGCAGCCATGGTCACCTACGCCCTCGACCACTGCGATGGCACCGGAGTTGCGAACGCCGAAACGTTCGCCGGCCATGCCGGCCGCGAACAAGCGCCCGCCGGTGGCGCCGTACAGGCAGGTGTTGCCGATGATGGTTGTCTCGTGGCTCTTGAAGCCACTGTCCTTGGGCGGGTAGAGCACAAGCTTGCCGCCGGCCATACCCTTGCCGACGTAGTCGTTGGCGTCGCCCTCGAGATACATGTGCAGCCCACCGGCGTTCCATACCCCGAAGCTCTGGCCGGCCGTACCCGTCAGGCGCAGCACCAGCGGATTTTCCTCCATGTCGAGGTTGCCGTGGCGCTTGGCGATCTCGCCGGACAGGCGGGCGCCGATGGAACGGTTGGTGTTGTTCACCGGGTAATGGAACTCGCCCCCGGCCTTGGCTTCGATGGCCTCCAGCGTGTCCTGGACCATCTGCTCGGCCAGTTCCCCTTTGTCGAAGGGCTCGTTGCGCGGCTCAATGCAAAAGCGCGGCTTGTCGGCCGGTACGCCCGCATCGGAGAGGATCGGCGCGAGATCCAGTCGGCGCTGTTTCGGTGTGACGCCCTCGAGGACCTCAAGCAGATCGGTGCGCCCGATCAGGTCGGTCAGCTGGCGGCAGCCCAGGCTGGCCAGCAGCTCGCGCACTTCCTGGGCGATGAAGCGGAAGTAGTTCATGACCATTTCCACTTTGCCCACGAAGTGGTCCATACGCAGCACCTTATCCTGGGTGGCCACGCCGGTGGCGCAGTTGTTCAGGTGGCAGATGCGCAGGTATTTGCAGCCCATGGCGATCATCGGGCCGGTGCCGAAGCCGAAGCTCTCCGCGCCGAGGATGGCCGCCTTGACGACGTCCAGGCCCGTCTTCAGCCCGCCGTCGGTCTGCAGGCGGACCTTGCCGCGCAGGTCGTTGGCCCGCAGGATCTGGTGCGTTTCGGTCAGGCCGAGTTCCCAGGGGCTGCCGGCGTACTTGACCGAGGTCAAAGGGCTGGCGCCCGTGCCGCCGTCGTGGCCGGCGATGGTGATGAGGTCGGCGTAGGCCTTCGCCACACCGGCCGCGATGGTGCCGACGCCCGCCTCGGCGACCAGCTTCACGGAGACCAGCGCGCTGGGGTTGACCTGCTTGAGGTCGAAGATGAGCTGCGCCAGATCTTCGATGGAGTAGATGTCATGGTGCGGCGGCGGGGAGATCAGCGACACACCCGGCTTGCAGTAACGCAGGCGCGCGATCAGCTCATTGACCTTGGTGCCGGGCAGCTGGCCGCCCTCGCCGGGCTTGGCGCCCTGGGCGACCTTGATCTGCAGCACCTCGGCGCTGTTGAGGTAGGCCGGTGTGACGCCGAAGCGCCCCGAGGCGACCTGCTTTATCTTCGAGCGGCGCTCGGTACCGTAGCGGGCCGGGTCTTCGCCGCCCTCGCCCGAGTTGGAACGCCCGCCCAGGCGGTTCATGGCCTCGGCCAGGGTCTCGTGCGCCTCGGGCGAGAGCGCGCCGAGCGACATGGCGGCGGAATCGAAGCGCCGGGCCAGTGCCTCGATGGGCTCGACCTCGTCGAGCGCGATCGGCTCGATGTCTTCGCGCACCTTCAACAGGTCACGCAGCGCCAGCGGCGGGCGGCCGTTGACGGCGGCGCTGTATTCCTTGAAGCGCGCGTAGTCGCCGCTGCGCACGGCCTGCTGCAGCAGCTGGACAACATCCGGGTTGTAGGCGTGGTCCTCACCGCCGTGGATGTACTTGAGCAGCCCGCCCTGCTGAATGGACTTGCGCCGGTTCCAGGCCTCGCGCGCCAGCAGGCGCTGCTCGTTTTCGAGGTCCTCGAAGTTCGAGCCCTGCAGGCGGTTGGTGGTGTCCTTGAAGCACAGCGACACCACGTCATCGTGCAGGCCGACCGACTCGAACAGCTGGGCGCCGCGGTAGCTGGAGATGGTGGAGATGCCCATCTTCGAGATGATCTTGTACAGGCCTTTGTTGATGCCTTTACGGTAGTTGTGGTCCAGGGCCAGCGGTTCGATGCCCTGGATCTCGCCGCTGCGCACCATGTCGCGCAGGGTCTCATAGGCGAGGTAGGGCAGCACGGCCGTCGCACCGTAGCCAATCAGTACCGCGAAGTGGTGCGGGTCGCGCGCCGTGGCCGTCTCGACCACGATGTTGGCATCGCAGCGCAGGCCCTCGCGGATCAGACGGTGGTGTACCGCACCTGTGGCGAGCAGGGCATGGATCGGCAGGGTGTCCTTCGTGATGTTGCGATCGGAGAGCACCAGGATGACCTTGCCGTTCTTGACGGCGGAGACCGCCTGATCGCAGACGGCCTCGATGGCCGCCTCCAGGCCGCGGTCGGACGGGTAGTTCAGGTCGATGTAGTGGTGCGCGTACCTCGGATCGTCGAGCTCGAGCAGCTTCTTGAACTTGCTGATGGACAGCACCGGCGAGTCGACCAGCAGGCGTTCGGCGTGCTCGGGGCCTTCCTCGAACATGTTCTGTTCGGCGCCGAAGCAGGTCTCCAGCGACATCACGATCTGCTCGCGGATGGGGTCGATCGGGGGGTTTGTGACCTGTGCGAACTGCTGGCGGAAGTAATCGAAAGGCGAGCGCACCCGGCGCGACATCACCGGCAGCGGCGTGTCGTCGCCCATGGAGCCCACGGCCTCCTGGCCGGCCT
>Ga0209918_1001326_pt1 | contig 13511 bp, 7 predicted proteins | sample SalPonD_shore_MG_FD_185712 | JGI IMG/M metagenome (GOLD analysis project Ga0209918, IMG submission 185712) | Salt pond soil microbial communities from South San Francisco under conditions of wetland restoration - Salt Pond MetaG... | ecosystem: Environmental > Aquatic > Marine > Intertidal zone >...
CGATCTGAATACAGAAGGTTCTCTTGAGCCGAATGCTCAGGAAAATGGAAACGCCCGGCAGGCGGCTCAAATAGACTTGGATCTTATTAAAAAATATAATGTCCAAGGTCCCCGTTATACTTCGTATCCTACAGCTGTACAATTTAAGGAAGCCGAAGAGGATACAATTTTGTCGCTAAGACATTATCTGCTAAACCGAAATGACAAGCCCCGTCGAATTTCTCTTTATTTCCATATCCCCTTTTGTTTTTCGCTGTGCTGGTACTGTGGCTGCACAAAAATAATCACAAAAGACACCGACCGCGGCGATGCTTATTTAGCATATGTGGAAAAAGAGATAAATCAGATACTTCCACTTATCCACCCCAAATCCAATGTAGTTCAGGTACATTTTGGGGGCGGCACGCCAACTTTTCTACGCCCTGACCAAATACGCCGTTTGGGTGAACTGATACATAGTAGATTTAAGTTATCAGAAAAGACGGAATTCAGTGTAGAAATAGATCCACGACGCTGCTCCCGGGAACATATCAAAGCACTGGTTGAAATAGGATGTAATCGAGCCTCTCTGGGAGTTCAGGACACCAATGAACAGGTACAGCAAGCCATTCACCGAATCCAACCTTTTGAAGAAACTAAAAAGGTAACCGGCTGGCTTCGGGAGGCATGGATCGATTCCATTAACTTTGATCTTATTTATGGCTTGCCTAAACAGACGCTGAGCACCTTCCGCCAAACAATGGATGATGTGCTTACCCTGTCTCCTGATCGGATGGCTGTGTATAGCTACGCCCATATTCCCAGTTTGATGCCGGCCCAGAAACTGCTGAATATCGATGAAATGCCCTCCGTTGACGAGAAGTTGCAAATGCTTAAATCTTCCATTGAATATCTGACAGAAAATGGATATCGCTTTATCGGGATGGATCACTTTTCACGAGAAGATGAAGAACTTTCCGTGGCCGCTTCTAACGGCACACTGCAACGTAATTTTCAGGGATACAGCACCCAGGCCGGGGCCGATTTATATGCTTTTGGCATGTCCGGAATTTCTAATGTGGGGTCTTGGTACTGGCAAAATGAAAAAGAACTTACTAAGTATTATGAACGTTTAGACAACGAAGAGACTCCCATTTTTAAGTCCTACACTTTAAATCGAGATGATTTTATTCGCAAGGATGTTATTATGAATATAATGTGCAAAATGGGAGTTGACTTTAAGAAAATCGAACACGACTGGGATATCAATTTTACCCAATATTTCAGCGATGAGCTAGCCCGTCTCAATTCTCTTCAGGAAGACGGACTGGTAATCAGAACAAATAATAAAATTTCAATAACAGAACACGGACGACTTTTCTTGCGCAATATCGCTATGTGTTTTGATCATTATCTGAATGCATCAAAAGTCGCCCATAATTATTCAAAAACGGTATAAAGGAGTTTCCTATGGGAACAAAAAAATATGTCTATAGTTTTGGCGATGGAACGGCAGAAGGTAATACAACTCAAAAGCAGCTTTTAGGTGGGAAAGGAGCGAACCTGGCTGAGATGAGTTCTATTGGTCTTCCCGTACCTCCCGGTTTCACGCTTTCAACGGAAGCCTGTCAATATGTTATTAAAAATGATATGAACTGGCCGGAAGGACTGGAAAAACAGGTTAACGACGGCCTTGATAAACTGGAAGAATTAATGGATGCGGGCTTAGGTGATCCCGACAATCCTTTACTTGTTTCGGTACGCTCCGGTGCAGCTATTTCAATGCCCGGAATGATGGATACGATTCTTAATCTCGGACTTAATGATAAAGTCGTTGAAGGCATTGCTAAAAAAACTAATAATGAACGTTTCGCCTACGACAGTTACCGGCGCTTTATTGATATGTTTGGTAACGTGGTCATGGGAGTTGCCCACGAAAATTTCGAGCAAGTTATTCAAAAGCTTAAAGATGAGCGTGGAGTCACCCAGGATACTGAACTGAATTCAGAGGATCTGCAGATCTTGGTTGATCGCTACAAGGCGGTATATCGCAAAGAAACGGGACTTATGTTCCCCGAAGATCCCAAAGAACAGCTCGAGTATGCAATAAATGCAGTATTTAAATCTTGGAATAGTACCCGGGCGATAAAATATCGTCAAATAAGCGGCATCACGGGATTGCTGGGCACAGCTGTGAATGTTCAGGCCATGGTATTTGGAAATATGGGAGAAAATAGTGCCACTGGCGTCTGCTTTACTCGAAACCCTGCAACGGGTGAAGATGAATTATACGGAGAGTTTCTGCTTAATGCCCAAGGTGAAGATGTCGTTGCAGGTATCCGTACGCCGCTCGATATCCAAGAGATGAAAGATGTTATGCCAGAAACTTATGATGAGCTTAAAAAGCATACCGACAAGCTTGAGCAGCATTATCAAAATATGCAGGATATTGAGTTTACGGTGCAGGAAGGTCGCTTATTCTTCCTACAAACCCGTAATGGTAAACGTACAGGTCCGGCTGCAGTAAAAATTGGCGTTGATATGGTCGATGAAGGCCTAATCAGCAAAGAAAAAGCTATCCGTGATCTGATCGAACCAGGCCATATTGATCAACTGCTGCATCCCCAATTCCCCGATGAAGAAATTGACCCCGATGATATTATCGGTACAGGATTACCGGCATCTCCGGGAGCGGCAGTAGGACAAGTAGTCTTCGACTCCGATACTGCTGAAAAAGCCAATGAGGAAGGCAAAAAGGTTATCCTCGTTCGTATTGAAACCAGCCCGGAAGATGTTGGCGGGATGTCATCCGCACAGGGCATTTTAACTTCGCGCGGGGGAATGACTAGTCACGCTGCTGTTGTTGCCCGCGGCTGGGGCAAACCTTGCGTTGCCGGTTGTGGAGATATCGTGATCGACTATAAGAATAAACTCTTCACCAACGGTGATATTACCATCAAAGAAGGAGACTGGATATCGCTTGACGGTAATAATGGTGACGTTATTAAAGGTAAGAAAACGCTCGTAGATCCGGGGCTAAGTGGTAATTATGCCCGATTGATGAACTGGATTGACGAGTTGCAGAAAATGCAAGTACGTACCAATGCAGATACACCCGAAGATGCCGCAAAAGCACGAGAATATGGTGCGGTAGGAATTGGTCTTACGCGAACCGAGCACATGTTCTTCAAAGAAAATCGCGTTACGGCAATGCGTAAAATGATTGTTGCCGAAGACGTGGAAGCCCGAAGAGAAGCCTTAGATCAACTTCTGCCTTACCAGCGCGAAGACTTCGAAGGCATATTTGAGGCCATGAATGGGTTACCCGTAACAATCCGCCTGCTGGATCCCCCGCTTCATGAGTTCCTGCCGCACGATGAAGAAGAAATCAAAGAAGTGGCCGGTGAACTGGATATCCCAGCTGATAAACTGCGGACGAAAGTTAATCAGTTGGAAGAATTCAATCCCATGCTTGGCCACCGGGGCTGCCGATTAGGTATTACTTATCCGGAAATTACGGAAATGCAAAGTCGGGCAATTATCGAAGCTGCATTAAAGCTGAAAAAGAACGGCGTAAGCGTATTTCCTGAAATCATGATTCCACTGGTCGGCTCTGTTGAAGAATTCAAAAATCAACGAGCTGTAGTAGATGAAACAGCCCAAAAGATATTCGAGGAAAAAGGTGATGATATCGATTATAAAGTCGGTACCATGATTGAAATTCCGCGTGCCGCGCTGCTTGCCGATCAAATTGCCGAAGAAGCTGATTTCTTCTCTTTCGGGACGAACGACCTTACCCAAATGACCTACGGTTTCAGCCGTGACGATGTGGTTAAGTTTCTGCCAACCTATTTGGATAATGGCATAATGAAACGTGATCCTTTCCAAACGTTGGATACTGAGGGTGTAGGTCAACTGGTGAAAATTGGGACTAAACGAGGTCGCGAAGTTAAACCGAACCTAAAAGTTGGAATTTGTGGGGAACACGGAGGCGATCCTGACAGCATCGCATTCTGCTATGATCAGGACATGAATTATGTCTCTTGCTCACCATATAGGGTTCCAATTGCACGCTTGTCAGTTGTTCAGGCGCAGCTTAGAAACGAAGAGGCTTCACTCGATACGAACCATCAGGAAACTGAATCGGAGGAAACTGCAGTTCACTGATGATATCTAACCGAGAAAAAAAGGAGAAAGCTGTGCAATACTGGCTCTGGACCGGAGCCGGGCTAATATTCCTGATGCTAATCATTGGGGGTATTACCCGGCTCACCGGGTCTGGGCTATCCATGACGAACTGGAAGCTCATCATGGGTGCTGTACCCCCCATGGATCACGCCAGTTGGATGCACACTTTCAACCAATACAAACAATTTCCAGAATACCAGCAACTGAATGTTGGTATGACCCTGTCGGAATTTAAATCTATTTTCTTTTGGGAATATATGCACCGGCTACTGGGCCGCATGATTGGGCTTGTCTTCTTTATCCCATTCGTCTGGTTTTGGTGGAAGGGATATTTTGATCGCTTTTTAAAGCGCAGGATGAGCATATTGCTGGGCTTAGGCATTTTACAAGGCGGCATAGGCTGGATTATGGTTAAAAGCGGACTGGTTGATCAGCCGCACGTAAGCCATTACCGGTTGGCTATACATTTGTCAATGGCATTTATTTTGTTGGGATGCTGTGTCTGGTTTGCCCTGGACTTAAATAAACAGACCGAAATTCAACCTACTGATACTAAGAGACGACTTAAGCATTGGCTATGGGGGACTGCGATAATTTTCTTTTTGCAAATAATTTGGGGCGCATTTGTTGCCGGACTTCGCGCCGGGAAAATCTATAATACGTTTCCAAAAATGAACAGCCATTGGATCCCTCAAAATGCCTGGATATTGAAACCGCTGACATTAAATCTGCTGGCTAATCCTGGAACCGTGCAATGGGTCCACCGCATATTGGGGACAATATTAACACTTACGGTTATATTACTTTGGATTAAAATTCAGACATCTAATGCTGAGTCACCAATTCGGAAAAGAGGCTTTGCGCTTTTACTAATTGTACTTGCTCAATATACAATAGGCATTTTTACCGTGCTGGAACATGTTCCTGTTGCACTAGGGGTGATTCACCAAGCCGGCGCAATGCTGTTCTGGATCAGTTGGCTATTTTTGTTTAATCCATTATACAATATGAAAGTGCAAAACGCCGGTTAATTTTTTATTACAAAAAAAGACAAAATTGTCTTAATTTAATTAAATTAAAATCACCAACACGACAACATTATGAGCACGTTTAAAGGACAAACAGTAGGTAAAATCGTTGCTGACGATTACCGTACTGCACAAGTTTTCAGGAACTTTGGTTTGGACTTCTGCTGCGGCGGGAAAAGAACACTGGAAGAAGCTTGTGATAAAAAGGGTATCAAATTTGAAAAACTGGAAAAAGAATTAAACGCACTGAATAATAATGGTGCTGATCGACAAAACTACAAAAGCTGGTCACCCGATTTTCTGATTGACTACATTATCAATAATCATCATCAATTTGTGCGTACTAAATTGCCGGAGATCGAATTTTACGCCAAGAAGGTGGCAAAAGTACATGGCTCGCGGCATGAAGAATTGAACGAAATTCGACAAAAATTCTTGAAGCTACAAGACGATCTCCTAAGTCATTTGGAAAAGGAAGAACAATTGCTGTTTCCCTATATCAAAAGCTTGGTTGAACTGGATAATAGTCAGAAAAAAGCAGATCAAAGGCCACACTTTGGAACAGTAAAAAAAACAATTAACATGATGGAAACCGAACATGATGAAGCCGGTGATATCATGAAACAGATAAGCAAGTTGAGCAACTCCTTTACTCCCCCAGAAGACGCATGTACAACGTATCGGCTATTCTATCAAAATCTTGAGGGCTTTGAAAAAGATCTGCACAAACATGTTCACTTGGAAAACAACATCCTGTTTCCCAAAGCCCTTGAGCTGGAAAACCGGATAAATTAATAATGAAAAAATATCGAATGCAGCTGTAAACGATTAAGTCTGCATCATTTATCAACTTTAAAACCGAATTTAACTCCTAATTCTTATGCACTCTTCCCAGCATACATTTTCTATTCCCGTAATGGGCACCGGACATTCCATAGATTCTCCTATTCGAGTGGGACCCCTAGGAATCAATTCGGTGATCTCTGTTGTCGATGATCTGTTGGTTGAACGTATTAGAAAACACTATTGTAAAAAGTTCAACCTTGCTTACGATAATATCCCCAGAAGCGAAGAAGACGGTCGTGCAAAACGGATAACCGCTTATCTCGAAATGGTTCAGGAAGTGGTTCAGCGGAAATTCGGAGAAATAAAAAACCAACCGTTCTTCGAAAATAACGACAAAGCAAAATATTTTGAGCTACTACCAGATAGTAGTCGCCTGAAACAGATGTACCAACAGTTGAAAAGTACGGATATTGGTAAATTCAGGGATAAATTAGCTTACGAACTCACCTCCCTTATGAGACCCGGGTCCATCGATGTGAATATTATGGCTAAAGTAGATGGACTAAATTACGAAAAAAATGGAACTCCAATGAGTTCGGAATTTAGCGATGCCAATGCTGCGCTACGGGGTTATGCCCAGAGCAGTTTATCGTCCAACCTGATACTTTCGGCAGGGTTCAACCCTCGGTTGTATAATTATATGACTGAATTCAAAGATTTTTACCGGAACGCCAAGGGAAAAATAAAGAAGAAAATTATCCTGAAAGTGAGCGACTTCCGCTCGGCATTAATCCAAGGAAAGTATTTAGCCAAAAAAGGACTGGAAGTCTTTGAATATCGCATTGAATCCGGACTTAATTGCGGTGGACATGCTTTTGCATCGGATGGCTATTTACTGCCTAGTTTACTCCGTGAATTCCGCGAAAAGCGGAGTATGCTAAGCTCTGCAATACAGCCACTGATTAAAAAATATTACGAAGAAAATGAAAATGGTTTTTCTCCAGAGTGGGAATTCTCCGAACCTCGTCTAACGGTACAGGGAGGCATCGGTACCTCCGGAGAAGCCCGCCGATTGCTTGAGAATTTCGGTATGGATGCAACTGGATGGGGCAGCCCTTTCCTACTGGTGCCTGAGGCCACAACTGTAGATAAGTCAACCCGACAGCTCTTGGAAAATGCCAAGGAGGAAGACTTGTATCTAAGCGGCGTTTCCCCTTTGGGAGTACCTTTTAACAATGTTAGAAATACGGGTTCTCAGAAGTGGCATGAAAAGCGAATAGAAAAAGGGAAACCGGGCTCTCAATGCCCCAAAGGATTCCTCAAGTTCAACAAAGAATTTACCGAGCAACCTATATGTACCGCTTCCAATCAATATCAAATACTCAAACTGGATCAAATCAACCAGATGGATATTGATGAATCGGAAAAGAAAAAAAAGCGAGAAAAAGTGCTGAACAAAGCTTGTCTTTGCGGGCATCTTGGCAATGGTGCACTGATAACACTCGGTATCCTTGATGAGCGACGAGCACCACAGGCAATATGCCCGGGGCCTAATATCGCATGGTTTGATGGAGAATACAGCCTGCGGGAAATGGTAGATCATATTTATGGGCGCAGAGAGTCGCTCGTCCCCGAAGAACGTCCTCATATGTTTGCTAAAGAAATGGTAATGTATGTGGATTATTTTGAGGATCTGGTTGAACAATCAGATGAATCTGACGGTGACTTTAAAAAACTTAGAAAATTCAAAAAGAACCTGGAAAAGGGCATGGATTATTGCCTAGAAATTTCAGAATCAGCGCCCTATGAAAACGAAAATTTAGCTTCTATTCCCGAAACGGTTATGATACAGAAAAAACGATTGCAGAACCTTTTCGAGCCTCTGGAAGAGAAACTGTGTGTCCCTAATTAAGAGTAACAGACACTTAAAAGAGAACGCTTTTACAGCAGCGACTGACCTATAATTATTCATAAATTTTAACCAGTAAAATAATTTTCCTATGGCTAATAAAGAAAGAAAACGATCATGGGCTGAGCCCTATAAAATTAAAATGGTAGAACCCGTTAAAATGATTAGCCGTGAAGAGCGTCTGAAGGCTATCGAGGAGGCTGGTTATAACACCTTTTTATTACGGTCCAGAGATGTTTATATCGACCTGTTAACCGACAGTGGCACTTCGGCAATGAGTGATCGCCAGTGGGCTGGCATGATGATGGGAGACGAAGCTTACGCAGGTAGCGAAAATTTTTATCATCTGGACGAAGCTGTTCGCCAATATTATGGATATGAGCATATTGTACCTACTCACCAGGGACGCGGGGCCGAGCATATCATCTCTCAACTGATGATCAAAGAGGGAGATTTTGTTCCCGGCAACATGTATTTCACAACCACAAAACTACACCAGGAACTGGCCGGCGGAACATTTGTGGATGTCATTATAGATGAAGCTCATGATCCCGACAGCGAACATCCATTCAAGGCTAATGTAGATTTAAGTAAGCTGGAGGATTTGATTAAAGAGAAGGGGGCAGATAAGATCCCCTATATCTCCATAGCCACTTCAGTAAATATGGCAGGTGGCCAACCTATCTCGCTGAATAACCTACGTGAGCTCAGAAAACTCACCAATAAATATGATATTCCCATCATTCACGATATGACCCGGGTGGCCGAAAACGCCTATTTCATAAAAAAACGGGAAAAAGGTTATGCAAATACCCCTATCAAAGAAATCGTAAGGGAAATTTGCTCCCTCACGGATGGAGCTACCATGAGTGCCAAGAAGGATGCCTTGGTTAATATCGGTGGGTTCCTGGCTTTGAATGACGAAGAATTATTTAAAAAGGCCCAAAATATGGTCGTCATCTATGAGGGATTACATACCTATGGCGGGATGGCTGGACGTGATATGGAAGCGTTAGCCATCGGAATTACGGAATCTGTTGATGAAGATCACATTCGTGCCCGGGTTGGACAGGTGGAATATCTTGGAAATAAACTAGTCCAAAGTGGTGTTCCCGTTGTACGTCCTATAGGTGGCCACGGCGTATTTTTAAATGCCAGAGAATTTCTGCCTCACCTCACGCAGGATGAGTTGCCTGCTCAAACACTTGCCGCCGAATTATATGTCGATTCTGGTGTTCGTAGCATGGAAAGGGGCGTTGTTTCAGCTGGTCGTAATAAAGAAACCGGCGAACATAACTATCCGGAGCTTGAACTCGTACGGCTAACAATCCCGCGCCGGGTTTATACACAAGCCCACATGGACGTGGTAGCCGAATCCGTGGAGGCAGTCTATGAGAACCGTGAGGATATTACCGGTTTGGCCTTCGATTACGAACCGGAATACCTGCGGTTTTTCCAGTCCCGATTTAGAAAGGCTTGATTCATTACATCGATACATTTTCCATCTACAAGGGCTATGGGACAGAGGTCGCATAGCCCCTATTCTCAGAAAACATAGCCGACTAATATTAGTCTTCAGATCGGGTCCCAGACCTTACATCTCCAGACTCCATGGACAGCAAAATATTTGTTAAATTAAGAATTTCTAATTTTTCCTTTCAAAACGATACTAGTAACATTGGACCAATTATATTGGTTCCAGCGGGGTTTTTCGGGTAATTAAACACATCGGGATGTTGGTTATATTGCAATCTTCAGCGTTCAGCACACATAGTTGCTGAATCGTCAGTATGTAACCGCATATATTCAGTATGCGTTTCCCAATTATTTATGAGATAACATGCTACAGCTACATTCGCAGCACCGCTGTGGCTCGGAAGGTTACTCATCAACTACGTTTGCACATTAATTAATTGGGGTACATTATGAAACGAATCCATACCTATAAACTACTACTGCTGCTGTTTGCCATGGCTTTAACCACCGTGACTGTTCGCGCTCAAATTCCCGAACTGGCCGTGGGAATTAATGGCGGAACCACCGGCATCGGCGGGGAAGTCACAGCCAGCATCTCATCAAAACTTAATGCCCGCGTGGGATTTAATACTTTTTCCTACTCCCTCTCCGGGGCATACAACGACAACGAACCCGGCCTGGATTATAATGCGAACTTAAAAGACAACAACTTTTCCGCACTGGTTGACTACTACCCGGCCAACCGGGGCTTTAAGCTGACAGCCGGCTTTTACTATTACAACTTTGAAGTCAACGGCACCGCCAAAGCCAACCAAAGCTACACGCTCAACGAAGGCCAGCCCAACGAGAAAACGTTTTCGCCCGACCGTTTGGGCGGGCTCGGAGTCAATGTAAGCTATCCCAACAAGCTGATGCCTTACGCCGGACTGGGATTCGGCAACCCGGTAGCCGCCAAAGGAAGACTCAAGCTAAACGTTCAGCTGGGCGTGCTTTACAGCGGGGCTCCCAACATCAGCATGTCGGGCAACGGCTTGATCTCCGGGACCACCGACCAGGCCTCCGCCTTCCAGCAAGGCTTAAACGAATTCAAGTGGCTTCCGGTAATTAACCTCGGCGTGTCTTACAAAGTGCGCTAAGCTGCCCACCTGTAACTTTTATTTCTGAACCTATTTACCAGCTATACCTATGAAAAATGTAAAACAACTTATTCTATGTACGTTTGGGGCCCTGCTGCTATTCGCCGCTTGCAATACCGACCCGCTGAATAACGCCATCGACGAATTCAGCCCCATCATTTCAATCAAACCCATTCAAACCTCAGGAATTATTACCCTGCAGGATATGAATACCAATGAGCTGATCAACGGGGCGGTAACAGTAACCTTTTCCGGGCCCGGCGCCGATGCCATGGTCGATATGTACAGTGACCCGGTTGAAAGGGTGACTGTGGAAAACGGCTTTATGAATTACTATGTCAGTAATGATGTGATTCCAACCACGGATGACCCGTTAAAAGTAACCCTTAATATCACCAAAGACGGCTACCTGCCCCTCACCAAAACCATTAGTATTGCCGATACCGGCAGTGCGGGCTTCCGGATGCGCCTGGCCGATAAGAACAACCTCCCGAAGGGCATCACTAAGCAGACCAAGGCACAAACCACCGCCGATGCCACGACCGGGGAAACGGCCGAGGACATTTCGGTAGTGGCCACCAACACTGGCGCCGACGGCAGCAGCCAGGACAGCACGCAGCTGCAGATTGCCGCGGGCAGCATCCTCACCGACGCCAACGGCACGGCCCTGACCGGCCAGCTGACCTCGACGGTTACCCACTACAGTCCCGCCGACCCGCAGGCGATGAGTTATCTGCAGAGCTTGAACGAGGAGATGTCCACCCCGGATTCGGCCGCCACCCTGATCGGCTTAACCGAGGTGGAAATTACCGACGCCTCCGGCCACCGCGCCACTGGCCTGCAGGCCGGCCAGGCCAAGGCCAAACAAAAAGTAGCTGCGGGCCCTCATATGCAATCATCGCTGCAATGCGAGGCCGGACAGACGCTCATATCATCAAAATCAGAATATAATTTTAACGCCCCTCCTAATTTTTATATAGTTAGTGATGGAAAGGGATATATTAAATCTTCAGATAAAATTCAGGGTACTACATATTCTGTTTGTATTGATGGAGTACCTGAAAAGTACAGTTTGCTTACCGATAAAGTGCAGGTAAAGAATATTGATCTAACTATCAATCTCAATGGTAATGATAAATATACAGTGTATACCATTTTTACCTACGGATACTCTCAGGATTACAGCTATATAAGTAAGAGACGACATTTTGTACCGTGGATAAATGATCCAGAGTATCCGGTGACGTATGACCTGACCTTTTACCTGCCTACTCCCTACGAGACCTCGATCGAGGTCGGAGGTAGAAACTCTTTTACGATCGACCTTCCGGAAGCAACGCCCAAGACCCATGTCAATGTTGCCCTGCAGTGCAAAGACCCTTCAAAGAAGGTGCGCGTGCAGGAGCTACCCTACGATGTGTTGTACCGAAAAGTGGGTTCTAATGGGGATTGGAACTTTGCCACTAACACCCAGGCAGAATACAACAGAATCACCCGAGCCTTGGAAAGCGGCAGCTTTGATCTGGCGGGCGTGGAACGGGGCGCTTCCTACGACGTGAAAGTTGCTTACGATAATACCGAAGCAGGCACCCAAATTTTGATGGATAGTAACAATGTGAACCATACCGTCACCATCAGCAGCAGCATTTGTAAGTAATTTCCGCTTTAAAAGCCTGACATTACAAACGGGCTTTTTATTATAATTCCAAAGGGGCAGCGATTCGCTGCCCCTTTTTTTGTTGGATTGGTGCGATAAAAACCTGTGCTCTTGAAAGACAGGAAATAGCCTATCTTGCCGATATGGTAAAAAAGGCAACTAAGCCTGATTATTCACCAAGAAATTTTGTCCCCCAACAGCCGACGGGAGGCGAAGTGAAAAGTTAAATTTCCCACCCTTTGCTAAACCCTCAAATGTGAGCTATAATCAATTTTCCATATATAAATTAACGTTAGTTCGATATAAATTTTGAGCCAGCTAACCAATACCAAAGATTTACACTCATTATCATAAGGAGCTTGGATCTGTCACTATTTTTGAACGATCAAAAAAGTGACCCAAAAAATCGCCGGCGACGAATCCCGAACCGGCTCCAACCTGCGAGCGGTCTTCTAATGCCGGAGCTAGGCTCCTTTCCAGGTTCTTTCCAGAAAAATGCCCCAAAAGTCCCCCTTGTGGCTAGCCTGCATTTCTCACGAATGTTTTGTTAAAAATACTACAACCTTTTGAAAAGCAATACCTTGTGCCGATATTTTAAGCCAAAAAAAATAACAGGGTGTTTTTCCTAAATAATTGAAGTTATCTATAGTAGAGTAGGATATTTACCTAACATGATCCAAGCTACAAACTGGAACCAGGAAAAGCGGACGCTCGCGCCGGGAGGGTAGCAAGTATTGCAAGTCGCCGGACTGAGGACACTCATCTCGGTTCAGCTGCTCTGCGGCTGAACCCCTATACGACGCTCTGCGCCCCCATAGGCAAGTATCAAACAGAACCCGCTCTTATGTGTTGCCTGAGTTATTACATTTGATCTGACTGCGTCCCTGTGGTGCTGAACTCAAAGCATTGAAGCTCGACTTCCCGTAGGACTCATTCAGGTTAAACACTATCTTTAGGCTCTTTTTGAGGAAATTACGAACTTCGCAAGTGAGCTAACTGCCGGCGGGTACGCGGAGCGTATGAATGGTTTCCACCGCAGAGCAGTGGAAACAAGATAGTATGTTTTTTTTAGATCCCGGTTCGGTAGCTCTGCGGCTGAAGATGGTATTTTTTTAAAAATCTCGGTTCAGCTGCTCCGCGGCTGGAGGTAGTGTGTATTTTAAAAATCTCGGTGACAATGCTCTGCGTTGTCACCCACTCCGGCGCTCCGCGTCCCTTCGGCAACACAACCAGACGCAGAACGAGGGAAATGAGATGTATATGGTTTCGAGTACGAATCTATTTCCCTACACTGGTTCACGTTTCAGACCTGGAGACCAGGAAATAAGATAGGCAGCAACGGTGTTAATATT
>Ga0209918_1001329_pt1 | contig 13473 bp, 12 predicted proteins | sample SalPonD_shore_MG_FD_185712 | JGI IMG/M metagenome (GOLD analysis project Ga0209918, IMG submission 185712) | Salt pond soil microbial communities from South San Francisco under conditions of wetland restoration - Salt Pond MetaG... | ecosystem: Environmental > Aquatic > Marine > Intertidal zone...
TGCCGCCCGCCTTGTCGAGTTCGTCCAGAACGATGACCGGGTTGGCGACCCCGGTCTGCTTGATCAGCTCGAGCACGAGACCCGGCCGAGCGGAACTCCAACCACGCGACGCGCCCTTGATCAGCATCGACGAGCTCACGCCAGCGAGCGGCAGCACCCGGAAGACCACGCCAGACAGCTCCGCGAGACGCCGCACGTAGCTTGTCTTGCCGATCCCCGGCGGACCCGAGAGCAGCAGCGGCGGCAGCCTGAACAAATCGAAACCCCACTTCAGTGCAACGAGTTCGGCCATCAGGTAATCCGTCACCGCCGACATCCAGGGGAACTCCGTCATCAGGGTGGCGCAGAGCATCTCGAGATCCGGCACCGGCGACAGCGGCGTGCGGGTCTCGACCAGCGCCTCCCGGTACGCCTTGATCAACTCCTGGTCGCGCCGCTCGTTGGTGTCGGTGACATACGCGAGCACCTGCAGCGATCTGGCCGGATCCGGCTGTGGGCGCACCTGCGCCACACACTCGGGACACAGGCGGCGCGTACGTGGGACCAGCCGCTCGAGCCGCGCGAGTTTTGCGTCGACCTCGAGAGGCTTCAGCGATAGGCTCTCCTCGCCGCAGCGCTGACAGACGCGAACCGACTGCGCGATCGCCCGGTTCACCCTGGCCTCGACGTTGGCGTCGCTCCCCAGGAACTGCAGGAGGAGGACGTTCTCGACTTCGGCCAGGCCGTAGAGCGCCGGGTAGCCCTCGTCGTCGGAGGACAGCCCGCGCCGCTTGCAGATCCGCTGCACCGACTCCAGGGTCTCCTCGACCAGAGGGCGCCAGCCCGCCGGGATGTCGAAACAGACCGCACTAAACCGGCTGCGCAGCAGAGTTGGAAAGCGCTCACCCATGCGCGCCCCCCAGTCCTCGGTAGACAGGTCCGTCAGGACCACATCGTCTGTCTCAGCCGTATTCTTCTCTTTGGTAGTCATCGTCCTGCTCTCCAAAAACAAAACCCCCGGGGACGGACCTCCGGGGGCTCTGTCATCAACACTGTCCCGGAAAGCCCGCAGCCTCCCGGTTCCACGGAAGGCTACCCGCTGTCGATTCGCTCGATCGCTATTGCCGAGTGCACGGTTGGGTTCATGTCTGTCGCTCCCTACTTGCTCTTCGCGCCTGCACTTTGACGGTGGGGCCTTGCGACCACCTCTCCGTCCAGGGTCACCACCTCCGCCAACCCCACGCCCTGCACCGTGATCCCCGATACCAGTTCGGCCCGGTACGTCTCATGGTGGTGGCCATGTACGATCAGGCTCACCCCCATGGACTCGGCGAGATCATCCAGCACCGTGAAACCGTGCCGATGGCAGCTCGGCGCCTCATGCGTGACCAGGATGTCGGCCGGCCGACCCCACAGGGCTTCGTAGTCGCTCCACCAGATCGACGCCCGGTGTCGGACGGGAAGCCCTCCGCGCCAGTGATCCCTAGGAGGGATCGCGCGCAGGTACTCCGGTGGCGAAGCGAAACGGACGCCCGTATCGGGATGCCAAATCCGCTCCCGGAAGACCCCGCCAAGACCAGTGATCCGATAGCCGCCAATCTCGATGACCCGACCGTGCAGACAACGATCGGCCAGTGCCGAACGAAAGAGCCGGTCGTGGTACGCGACGCGATCGGCGTCGTGATTGCCGTGGATCCACCAGGTGGACGCGGCGGCACTCGGGATGGCCTGCTCGAGCGGAACCGAAAGGTCGTGGTCGCCGAGCAGCACGAACAAGGCCCCGGCGTCGCGTCTCGCGACGGCCTCGATCTGCTGGAACTGCCCGTGGGGGTCGCCCGCGAAGTAGACGCGGCTAGATGGGCGGACGAACTGGCGAAGCTTGCGTGACATGACCGGGATTCCTCTTGAGGCGCAGACGAACGGACGCGACGCGAGTGACGACGAGGTCACTCGTGATGCAGATCCATTCCTGTATGCGCTGGGCGGTCATGTCAGGTCACTAGCTATTAAGGTTAGGACAAGGATCCTACTGCAGGTCGACCATTCCCCGCAAATCTTTGAGAGCCCGGGGCACAGATCGTTACCGGGAGCATAAGAACGACCCTGCGGTGCGCCACGGTAGCCCGACCCACCAATCATAAGCTTGCCGCTGTAGTTAGGAGTTCGTGACCATCGAGAGGCGCATCCTGATGCTCCGCGTTGCTTATCCGAGTGCTCTAGGACAGGTGCCGCCGATAGTCGTCGACGGGGCCCAAGCGTCCAGCAGCGGAGTGGCAGGATCTCAACGAGAGGAAATGAGACGAAAATACTGGTGACTTACTCGCTCTTCATGGTATTCTTAAAGTTATAGATTCATTGATTCTCTACGTAAGGGAGTATATGACGCATGAGCAAAGTAGCGCGGATACCGGCAGGTGACGCGATGCTGGAGTCCGTGGGACACCGTGTGCGGCGCCGCCGCCGAGAGCTTGGATGGAGCCAGGTAGAGTTAGCCCATCGCGCTAACGTGTCGCAGCAGACGATCACCGCGTTGGAGACCGGTGCGACGGAACGCTCGCGGTACCTGTCCGACATCGCGAAAGCTCTTGGCGTGGATGAAGAGTGGCTGCAGACTGGGATTGGTGGGGGTCTTGGAGCCGCGAGTAGTGCTTCAGAATGCCTCGTCCGACCCGTGCCTGTCCTTGATGCCAAATCGGCCGCGGACCCTGAGCACCTCGGGGCAACGTCGGAATGGATGGTAATCGCGGGCGATGCGGCCAGTGATTACGGTGAAGGCAGCTTCGCGCTACAGCTTGGTCCGGCCCAAGGAGCCTTACTGGCGGACGACGGACCCTTCCAGAGTGGGGATATCGTCATCTGCGATACTCAGGCTACGCCCCGCCCCGGCGACTACTCCGTGGTCGCGTTGGAGGAGCGGGAAGAAGTCGATACCGGACAGCTACGACAGTTGCAGGACGGCAGCTGGGAAGTGCTGCCACTCAACCCTCTGTACCCCGCTCAAACGGTGAAAAGCCGTGATCGGATCGTGGCCGTCATCCGCGAGCTCAGACGGAGCATCCGGTAAGAGGTCGCCATGCCCGCCTCATCGTTGCCTATCCTCACGGACCATGACCTTCGTCAGCTGACGGGCTACAAACGCCGAGCCGACCAACGCCGCTGGCTAACAGAGCAAGGCATTCCGTTCCTTGTGGGCGCCGCCGGGTATCCAAAGGTCTCGTGTCGGGAGATCCAACGCCGGCTGAGCAGCCATCGGCCACGACGCGTGGAGCCCAACTTCGACGCTCCGTACTTCAGACAATAGGTAGGGCAGATGGGAAGGCGCAGACAAAGGAACGTTCAGCTTCCACGCCGCATGCGATTCCAGCATGGAGCCTATTATTACGACCACGGGAAAGGAGCGGATGGGAAACGCCACTGGGAGAAGCTTTCGCGCGAACTCTCCGAAGCGAAGCTCTTATGGGCGCAGATCGAGGCAGGGCAGCTGACCGCTGCCCCGAACACGGTCAACGCGGCCATCGAGTATTACCGGTCCACGTACATGTCGGGCCTTTCGCTTCGCTGGCAAGAGGAACGAGACCGGCACTTCAGGCGCCTTTCGGAAACATTCGGAAGCATGCCCGTCTCCAGCGTGAAGAGGCAGCATATCCGGCAGTACCTGGTCCGCCACAAGCATCCGGTAACCGCGAATAAGGAGATCGCGAGCTTGTCGGTCGTCTTCAATAAAGCTATCCAGGATGGTGCGATCGATGACGTTCCAAATCCATGTCAGGGCGTCGAGCGCAATCCCGAGAAGGCACGTGACCGATACGTAACGGATGCCGAATTCCTGGCCATGAAAGCGCTGTGCAATGGCCACTGGCAGGCGATCCTCGATTTCGCGTTCCTCACCGGTTGGCGTGAGGCGGACATTATCAGCCTGCACACGTCTCAACTCGAGGACGAAGGTATCCGCATCAGGCAGGGAAAGACCAGACGCAAACAGGTTCTCCGCTGGACGCCCGAACTCCGCGACGTGGTCAAGCGGCTCCGCTCCTCGCGCAAGGTCAGCGGCGTGAACCTTGTGAGAACGGGAACGGGAAAGCTATACACGCGCCGGGGCTTCTACTCAGTTTTCGAGCGGAAGGTCAAGAAGGCCTTACGGGAAGGGGGGATCCAGGAGGGGTTTACGTTCCATGACCTTCGCGCGAAGGCCGCAACGGATGCCGAGCGGCAGGGACTGGACTCCCAACGGTTGCTGGGACATACCACCGAACGGCAGACCCGGGATTACCTCCGCTCTCGGGAGGTTCAGTACATTCAGCCGCTCAAACCGGTGAATCGGCCGCGGTGAATTGTAGACACCCTCCCGTTTTTGTAGACAGTAGCAACCGGAGGATATGTGTAACTCTTTGAAAATATGGTCGGGGCGGCAGGATTCGAACCTGCGACCCCCAGCACCCCATGCTGGTGCGCTACCAAGCTGCGCTACGCCCCGACGGAAGCAATATGATACCCCCCGCAATCTTACCGGAGTCACCATCCGGAATAAAGCGTGAACCGGCTTCCGGCTACCGCTTCAGGATGTGCAACAGATCCTCCAGTTCCGAGCGGATCTGCCGCGCAACCTGCTGCGCGTGGTGCACATCCTCGCGGGCGTCACTGCTCGCCAGGCGCTGGCGCGCCCCGCCGATGGTGAAGCCCTCCTCGTACAGCAGGCTACGGATCTGGCGGATCAGCAGCACGTCGTTGTGCTGATAGTAACGCCGGTTGCCGCGCCGCTTGACGGGCCGCAGGTGCGGGAACTCCTGCTCCCAGTAGCGCAACACGTGGGGCTTGACGCCGCAGAGCTCGCTTACCTCGCCGATGGTGAAGTAGCGCTTGCTGGGAATCGGCGGCAGTTCGTCGTTATTTCCCGGTTCCAGCATATGCTTCCACCCGCGTCTTCAGCTTCTGCCCGGGCCGGAAGGTCACCACGCGGCGCGCGCTGATCGGGATCTCCTCGCCGGTCTTCGGGTTGCGTCCCGGCCGCTCGTTCTTGTCCCGCAGGCCGAAGTTGCCGAAGCCCGAGAGCTTCACTTCGTCGCCGGCTTCCAGGGACGCGCGGATATGCTCGAAGAACAGGTCGACCAGCTCCTTGGCCTCTCGCTTGTTCAGTCCCAGCTCGGAGAACAGGCTCTCCGCCATCTCCGCTTTGGTTAACGCCATAACCTACTCTCTTATTTTTGCGTTGAGATCGTCGCTCAGCCCGTCGAGGACCCGGTCGATCAGTGCGTCAACTTCAGGGTCCTCAAGAGTGCGCGAAGAATGCTGGAAAATCAAGCCTAAGGCTATGCTTTTTCGACCGGAATCTATACCGGCTCCGCGATACACATCGAACACGACCACCTCGGCGAGAAGCTCCGGCACCACCTCCCTGATGACCCGCGCCACCTCCGCGGCGGGCACGAGCTCGTCCACCACCACGGCAATGTCGCGACGCACCGCCGGGTAGCGCGACGGCGGCCTGAACTGCGGCAGTCGGCCCGCGCCGAGGGGCTCCATCTCAAGCTCGAACAGCACCGGCGTTGCAGCGAGATCGAGCTCGCGTACCAGCCGCGGGTGCAACACTCCCAACCAGCCCAGGATTCGCTCGCTCCGGCCTTCCTCCAGCACCAGCCGGGCCGTCTGGCCCGGGTGCAGCGCGCCATGGCGGCCCGCGCGGCACACCAGCGCCCGGCGTTGCAGCGAGGGGGCGAGCAGGGCCTCGACGTCTCCCTTGACGTCGAAGAAGTCCACCGGCCGGCTCGTGGCTGCCCACTGCTCCGGCCAAACAGGCCCGCTGGCGATGCCGCCCAGCATCGCGGTCTGCGCGAGCCCGGTACCGGTAACCAGGAAGCGCTGGCCGATCTCGAACAGCCGCACGCGCGTCTGCTGGCGGTGGAGATTGTGTCGCAGGGCGCCGATCAGGCCGGGCCACAGGCTGGTGCGCATGCGGCTCATCTCGCGGGAGATGGGGTTTGCCAGGTCCAGCGCCCGGGCGCCCGGGTCCAGTAGCGACTGCACCGAAGCGTCCACGAAACTGTAGGTGATCGCCTCCCGGTATCCGCGGTCCACCAGCACCCGGCGCAGTTGCTGCAGCGATACCCGGCTTTCGCTGCGCGGCACCACCGACAGGCCCGCGCGCGGACGTCGTCCCGGAAGCCGGTCATAGCCGTACACACGGGCGACCTCCTCGATGAGATCTGCCTCGATAGCGACATCGTAGCGGTGCGCCGGCGGCTTCACCGTAAGCGCCCCGTCCCCGCTCCGGCAACACATGCCCAGGCGTTCCAGAATCGCGCGGGCTTCGTTGAGCGCGAGATCCGTCCCCAGGACGAGGTTCAGGCGCTCACCCCGCAACGGCACCGGAGCCCGAAAGGCGTCCGCCTCGCGTCCGGCCGCCACTACCGGCCCGGGCCGCCCGCCGACGATCCCGAGCAGCAGCCGCGTGGCCCGCTCGATAGCCCGCACCTGGATGGTCGGATCGACGCCCCGCTCGAAGCGGTGGGAGGAGTCGGTATGCAGACCGTGCCGCCGCGCCCGCCCGCTGATCGCCTCCGGGGTGAACAGCGCGCTCTCCAGGAAGACGTCGACAGTGGCCAGGCTCACGGCCGTGTCGACACCGCCCATGATGCCGGCCAGCGCGACCGGGCCGGACTCGTCCGCGATCACCAGCGTATCGGGCTCCGGCTCCACCCGGTCGCCATTGAGCAGCTCCAGGGCCTCGCCGGCCCGGGCCGTGCGGACGGTGATGCCGCCTTCCAGGCGCTCCAGGTCGAAGGCGTGCATCGGCTGGCCCAGCTCCAGCATCACGTAGTTGGTGACGTCCACGACCGGACTCAGGCTGCGCAGGCCGCTGCGCCGCAGGCGCTCGCGCAGCCAGTCGGGCGTGCGTGCGGCGGGATCGATGCCCTCGATCACGCGCCCGGCATAGTGCGGACAGGCGGACTCGTCCGCCAGGCTGACCTCAAGGCGGCGTGCGCCCCCGGCCGGGACCGGCGAAATCTCCGGCGCCGTTACCGGGGTGTCGGTCACGGCTCCCACCTCCCGGGCAATGCCGGCGATACCGAGGCAGTCACCGCGGTTGGGCGTCAGGTCGATTGCGATTTCGCTGTCGCCGAGCTCCAGGTACTCGACCAGCGGCCGCCCCACCGGAGCCTCCGGATCGAGCTCCAGGATCCCGTCGGAAGACTCGCCCAGGCCGAGCTCGGCGCTCGAGCAGATCATTCCATCGGACTCAACTCCGCGCAGCTTCGCCCGCCGGATCTTCGTGCCGCCGGGCAATGTGGTGCCCGTGAGCGCCACCGCCACCGCCAGCCCCGCGCGGGCGTTCGGCGCGCCACAGACAATCCGGAGGGCGTCGCCCTGCCCGGCGTCCACCGTGCAGACCCGCAGGCGGTCCGCGTCCGGGTGCGGCTCGCAGGCCTCGATGCGCCCGACCACGACGCCCGTAAGCGGCGCGGCGGTCGGCTCCACCGCGTCGACCTCCAGGCCGGCCATGGTGAGCTGGCGGGCGAGCCCGTCCGTGTCCAGACCGGGTCGGACCCACTCGCGCAGCCAGTTCTCGCTGAATCTCATGCTCGCACTCGTCCGCTCGAGGCCCGGCCGCTAGCCGAACTGGCGCAGGAAACGCAGGTCGTTGTCGAAGAACAGGCGCAGGTCGCCCACCCCGTAGCGCAGCATCGCCAGCCGCTCGACCCCCATGCCGAAGGCGTATCCGGTGTAGCGCTCGCTGTCGATGCCCGCGTGCCCGAACACCATCGGATGCACCATGCCGCAGCCCAGGATTTCCAGCCAACCGCTGCGCCCGCATACGCGGCAGCCCGCGCCGCCGCAGGCCACGCACTGCACGTCGACCTCCGCCGACGGCTCGGTGAACGGAAAGTATGAGGGCCGGAAGCGGACCTCAAGCTCCCGCTCGAAGAACGCCTGCAGAAACCCATCCAGCATGCCCTTGAGGTCGGCGAAGCTGACGTCCTCGTCCACCACCAGGCCCTCGATCTGGTGGAACATCGGGGTGTGCGTGAGGTCTGAGTCGCAGCGATAGACCCGCCCCGGGGCGATCAGGCGCAGCGGCGGCCGGCGCTTCTCCATGGCTCGCACCTGCACCGGCGACGTGTGGGTGCGCAGCAGACGACCGTCGGCAAAGTAGAAGGTGTCGTGCATCGCGCGCGCCGGATGATGCGCAGGGATGTTGAGCGCCTCGAAGTTGTGGTAGTCGTCCTCGACCTCGGGACCTTCCTCGACCGCGAAGCCCGCCGAACGGAACAGGTCTTCCATGCGCTCCAGGGTCCGCGTGACAGGGTGTAGCCCGCCACTGCCCTGACCCCGCCCCGGCAACGTGACGTCGACCGACTCGGCCTCCAGGCGTGCCTCCAACGCCTGCGCCTCGCGCGCCTCGCGCGCCTGGTCCAGGCGGGCCTCCACGGCCTGCTTGGCCGCGTTGATCGCCTGTCCGGCAGCGGGCCGTTCCTCTGCCGGCAGCGACCCCAGCTGCTTGAGCTGGACGGTGAGCAGGCCCTTGCGACCCAGGTAGCGCACCCGCACGGCGTCGAGGCTCTCGAGATCGGTCGCGGCCGCGATCTCCCTCTCGGCGGCCCGTTGCAGTTCCCGGATGTCCTTCACGCCTTGTTGCCCTCGATGCACTGGGTCAGCGAGCCGTCGCAGGCCCGAAAGCGGAAAGGGAAGGTCGTCTGCCTTCCCCTTTCCGCCGTGTCCGGTTGCGCGACGCTCTGGGTCAGCGCGGACCCGCTGCGCCGGGACCGTTTCAAGGAAGGGTCAGTCTGCCAGGCCCGCCTTGGCCTTCTCGGCCACCGTGGCGAAGGCCGCCTTGTCGTTGACCGCGAGGTCGGCCAGCACCTTGCGGTCGACCTCCACCCCGGCGGCGCGCAGGCCGTGGATCAGGCGACTGTAGGACAGGCCGGACTCGCGCGCCGCCGCGTTGATCCGGGTGATCCAAAGAGCACGGAAGTCCCGCTTGCGCTGGCGGCGGTCGCGATACGCGTACTGGCCGGCCTTGGTCACCGCCTGCCGGGCAATGCGATAGCTCTTGCGCCGGGCGCCGTAGTAGCCCTTGGCCTTGTCCAGCACCTTCTTGTGCCGGGCGTGCGCCTGGACGCCTCTCTTCACTCTGGACATACTTCAAACTCCCCTGGCGTGATCAGCGGTACGGCAGCATCTGTCGCACGAGGCGCGTGTCCGCGGGATCCACCTGGGTCGCGCTGCGCAGCCGGCGCTTCCGCTTCGCGGCCTTCTTGGTGAGGATGTGGTTCTTGTAGGCGCGCGCACGCTTGAAGCCGCCGCCGCCCGTCCGGGAAAAGCGCTTGGCCGCGCCCCGGTTGGTCTTGAGTTTCGGCATGTCCGTACTCCGCTATTCGTTGACGTCCGTCGCCGCCCGGCCGGCGGCGACTACCTCTTCCGGGGCGCCAGCACCATGATCATCTGGCGGCCTTCCATCTTGGGAAACTGCTCCACGCTCGCGAGCTCCTCCAGATCCGTGCGGACCCGCTCCAGCAGATCGCGCCCGAGGTCCTGGTGCTGCATCTCGCGGCCGCGGAAGCGCAGCGTCACCTTGGCCTTGTCCCCGTGTTCCAGGAAACGCATCAGGTTGCGCAGTTTGACCTGATAGTCCCCTTCGTCCGTACCCGGACGGAACTTGACTTCCTTGGTCTGGATCTGCTTCTGCTTCTTCTTCGCCGCCTGCTGGGACTTGTTCTTCTCGAACAGGTACTTGCCATAGTCCATGACCCGGCAGACGGGCGGATTGGCGTTCGGGGAGACCTCCACCAGATCGAGCCCCGCGTCCTCGGCGATCTTGAGCGCTTCGGCCCGGTCCATGATCCCGACCTGCTCGCCATCGCTCCCGATGACGCGCAGCTCCGGCGAGCTGATCTCCTGGTTACGCCGTGCCTGTTTTATCGCAGCGATATTCTAGCCCTCCAAGCTGACCCGGCCGCGGCGTGAAACCTCGTCACGCAGTCGCTGCGTGAAGGCCTCCAGGCTCATCGCCCCGAGGTCCTTGCCCGCCCGCGTGCGTACCGCCACGGAGCCGGATTCGACTTCCCGATCCCCAACGACCAGCAGGTACGGGACCCGCTGGATCGTGTGCTCGCGGATTTTAAAACCGATCTTCTCATTTCTCAAGTCCGAGTTGGCCCGAAATCCCTGATTTGTCAGGCTTTCCCCAACCTTGCGGGCGTATTCGGCCTGGCGGTCGGTGATATTGAGGACCACCGCCTGCACCGGCGCCAGCCACGGCGGCAGCGCGCCGGCGTAATGTTCCAGCAGAATGCCGATGAAGCGCTCCATCGAACCCAGGATGGCGCGATGCAGCATCACCGGTACCTGGCGGCTGCCGTCCTCGGCCACGTACTGGGCCCCGAGGCGGTCGGGCATGGAGAAGTCCAGCTGGATGGTGCCGAGCTGCCAGACCCTGCCGATGCTGTCGCGTAGCGAGAACTCCACCTTGGGGCCGTAGAAGGCACCCTCACCGGGCTGCAGCTTCCACGCCAGTCCTTTGTCGTTGAGCGCCCGCTCCAGCGCGTGCTCGGCACGGTCCCACAGCTCGTCCGAGCCCACTCGCTGGTCGGGCCGCGTGGACAGCTTGATCGGGATCTCGTCGAAGCCGAAATCCCGGTAAACGCGGAACACCAGGTCGATGAACGCCGACACTTCGCCCGAGATCTGCTCCTCGGTGCAGAAGATGTGGGCGTCATCCTGCACGAAGTTGCGCACCCGCATCAGCCCGTGCAGCGTGCCGGAAGGCTCGTTGCGGTGGCAGGAGCCGAACTCGGCGAGGCGCATCGGCAGGTCGCGATAGCTCCTCAGCCCGTGATTGTACACCTGCACGTGGCAGGGGCAGTTCATGGGCTTGATGGCGTAGTCCCGGTTCTCCGACTCGGTGGTGAACATGTCGTCGCGGAATTTGTCCCAGTGCCCCGAGCGTTCCCACAGCGAGCGGTCCACGATCTCGGGCGTGTGGATCTCCTGGTAGCCGGCGCCGCGCAGCAGCTCCCGGATGTAGCCCTGGATCAGGACATAGATCTGCCAGCCGTGGTCGTGCCAGAACACCATGCCCGGCGATTCCTCCTGGGTATGGAACAAGTCCATCACCCGCCCGAGGCGCCGATGGTCGCGCTTCTCCGCCTCCTCCAGCCGCTTCAGGTAGGTATTGAGCGCCTTGCGGTCCGGCCAGGCGGTCCCGTAGATGCGCTGCAGCTGCTCGTTGCGGGAATCGCCGCGCCAGTAGGCCCCCGCCAGCTTGGTCAGTCGGAACGCCTTGAGCTTGCCGGTACTGGGCACGTGCGGTCCGCGGCACAGGTCGACGAATTCGCCCTGGCGGTAGACCGAGATCTCCTCGCCCTTCGGGATGTCCTCGATGATGCGGGCCTTGTATTCCTCGCCCATCTCGCGGAACATCCGCACCGCCTCGTCCCGGTCCATCACGCTGCGGGTGACCGTCTCGTCCGCCTCCGCCAGCTCGCGCATGCGCTGCTCGATCCGCTCCAGATCCTCGGGGGTGAACGGCCGGTCGTAGGCGAAGTCGTAGTAGAAGCCGTCCTCGATCACCGGGCCGATGGTGACTTGCGCTTCCGGATAGAGCTGCTTCACCGCCTGTGCCATCAGGTGGGCGGTGGAGTGCCGGATAACCTCCACGCCCTCCTCGTCGCGGTCGGTGATGATCGCCACGTCCGCGTCGTGCTCGATGCGCTGGGACGTGTCGACCAGCCGGCCGTCCACCTTGCCGGCCAGAGCCGCGCGCGCCAGCCCCGGCCCGATGGACTCGGCGACCTGCCGAACGGTGACGGGACGGTCGAAGCGCTTGTGGCTGCCGTCCGGGAGGGTGATGTCGGGCATGGATCGCTCCACAGTGGTGACCGATACGAGGGGCCACGTGCATTGTCCAGCGGGAAACTGGTAGGCGCGATTGGATTCGAACCAACGACCCCCACCATGTCAAGGTGGTGCTCTAACCAGCTGAGCTACGCGCCTGTCGAGGCAGGAAAAGATACCGGAATCCCCGGGCCCTGACAACCACCGCCAGGCCCCGGGGCTATCCGGTCTGCTCCTCCGGCAGCCCCAGCCCGTAGGCCTTCAGGCGGGCGATCTTGTCGCGCAAACGCGCCGCCTCCTCGAACTCCAGGTCGCGGGCGTGGCGGTGCATCCGCTGCTCCAGGCGACGGATCTCCTTGCCCACCTCCTCCGGCGACATGGCGGCGTAGCGCGACGCCTCGTCGTTGACCGCGAGCGCGGCTGGCCGCCGGCTGCCGGGGCGCTGATAGGCGCCCTCCATCACGTCCGCGACCGCCTTGCGGATGCCCTGCGGGGTGATGCCGTGCGCCTCGTTGTAGGTCTTTTGCTTGCTCCGGCGGCGCTCGGTCTCGTCGATCGCGCGCCGCATGGACCCGGTGATGCTGTCGGCATACATCATGGCCTTGCCGTGCACGTGGCGGGCCGCGCGGCCAATGGTCTGGATCAGCGAGCGTTCCGAGCGCAGGAAGCCCTCCTTGTCCGCGTCCAGGATGGCCACCAGCGAGACCTCCGGCAGGTCCAGGCCCTCGCGCAGCAGATTGATCCCGACCAGAACGTCGAACTCGGCCAGGCGCAGGTCGCGCAGGATCTCCACGCGCTCGACGGTATCGATGTCCGAATGCAGGTAGCGCACGCGGATGCCGTGCTCCTGCAGGTACTCGGTCAGGTCCTCGGCCATGCGCTTGGTAAGCGTGGTCACCAGGACCCGCTCGCCCGCCTCGGCGCGCTCGCGGCACTCGCCGAGCAGGTCGTCGACCTGGGTCGCCACCGGCCGCACCTCCACCTCCGGGTCCACCAGCCCGGTCGGGCGCACCACCTGCTCCACCACCTCCCCGCCGGAGTGCTCCAGCTCGTAGTCGCCGGGGGTGGCGGACACGAAGATGGTCTGCGGCGCCAGGCGCTCGAACTCCTCGAAGCGCAGCGGGCGGTTGTCGAGCGCGGAGGGCAGCCGGAAGCCGTACTCGACCAGCGTCTCCTTGCGCGAGCGGTCGCCGCGGTACATGGCCCCGAGCTGCGGAACCGTCACGTGGCTCTCGTCGATCACCAGCAGGGCGTCTTCCGGCAGGTAGTCGAACAGCGTGGGTGGCGGTTCGCCGGCCCGGCGCCCGGAGAGGTAGCGGGAATAGTTCTCGATGCCCGAGCAGTAGCCCAGCTCCAGGATCATCTCCAGGTCGAAGCGGGTGCGCTGCTCCAGCCGCTGTGCCTCGACCAGCTTGCCGGCCTCGCGCAGATCCGCCAGGCGCTGGGTAAGCTCGGCCCGGATCTGGTCCACGGCGTCGAGCAGCGTCTGCCGGGGCGTGACGTAGTGGGTCTTCGGGTACACGGTCACCCGCGGCACCCGTCGCAGAACATGGCCGGTCAACGGATCAAAGTAGCTCAGATTCTCGATCTCGTCGTCGAACAGCTCCACGCGCACCGCGTCGCGGTCCGACTCCGCCGGGTAGATGTCGATGATATCGCCGCGCA
>Ga0209918_1001331_pt1 | contig 13455 bp, 10 predicted proteins | sample SalPonD_shore_MG_FD_185712 | JGI IMG/M metagenome (GOLD analysis project Ga0209918, IMG submission 185712) | Salt pond soil microbial communities from South San Francisco under conditions of wetland restoration - Salt Pond MetaG... | ecosystem: Environmental > Aquatic > Marine > Intertidal zone...
TCGTCTGCTCAGGCCCGCCCGGGTGATCGTTTCCAGCGGCCCGGCCGAAAAGAAGGACGAGCAGTAAAAAAATATTCCCGTAAGGGGTTGAAACGCGGTTTTTATGCCCCTAAGAACAAGGTTGAGATAAAAATTCTAGCGTTAACGAATTGGATATGGAGAAGTAGAAATGGGTAAAGTAATCGGTATTGATCTCGGGACCACGAACTCCTGCGTAGCTGTCATGGATGGCAGCTCGCATAAGGTGATCCCCAACAGCGAAGGCGATAATACTACTCCGTCCGTCGTCGCATTCGTGGACGATGGCGAGCGTTTGATCGGCAGTCCGGCCAAGCGCCAGATGGTGACCAATCCTGATAAGACCTTCTATGCGGTGAAACGTCTCATCGGTCGCAAGTTCGATTCGAAGGAGGCGAAGCACCATCGTGATCTGGTTTCCTATCCGGTGGTCAAGGCCGACAACGGCGATGCTTGGGTCGAGCTGGACGGCAAGAAGATGGCGCCGCAGGAGATCTCGGCCATCGTGTTGCAGAAGATGAAGCAGACGGCCGAGGACTATCTCGGCGAGAAGGTGACCGATGCGGTGATCACTGTACCGGCCTACTTCAACGACTCGCAGCGTCAGGCAACCAAGGACGCCGGTGCCATCGCCGGGCTCAATGTGCTGCGTATCATCAATGAGCCGACTTCATCGGCCCTGGCCTATGGTCTCGACAAGACCGAGGAGAACCACCTGATTGCCGTCTACGACCTGGGTGGCGGCACCTTCGATATCTCCATCCTGGAGATCGGCGACGGCGTGTTCGAGGTGAAGTCGACCAATGGCGACACCTTCCTGGGCGGTGAGGATTTCGATCAGCAGATCATCAAGTATCTGGCCGCCGAGTTCAAAAAGGAGCACGGCGTCGATCTGATGGCCGACAAGCTGGCATTGCAGCGCCTGAAAGAGGCGGCGGAGAAGGCCAAGATCGAACTCTCTTCGAGCCAGCAGACCGAGGTCAATCTACCGTTCATTACGGCCGATGCTTCCGGGCCCAAGCATCTGTTGGTCAAGCTGACACGTGCCAAGTACGAGAGCTTGGTGTCGGATCTGGTCGAGCGTTCGATCGCTCCCTGTAAGCAGGCCCTCAAGGATGCGGGCGTGAAGGCCTCCGATATTCACGAGGTGGTGTTGGTGGGGGGCATGACCCGCATGCCGCTGGTGCAGCAGAAGGTGAAGGAGTTCTTCGGCAAGGAGCCGCACAAGGGCGTGAATCCCGACGAGGTGGTGGCGATCGGTGCTGCCATCCAGGGCGCAGTGCTGACCGGCGAGGTCAAGGATGTGCTGCTGCTCGACGTCACGCCCCTGAGTCTCGGTATCGAGGTCGAGGGTGGTCTGTTCAACCGGATCATCGAGAAGAACACCACCATCCCGACCAAGAAGAGCCAGACCTATACGACGGCGGCGGATAACCAGAACGCCGTGACCATCAAGGTCTGCCAGGGCGAGCGTGAACTGGCGGCGGACAACAAGCAGTTGGGTGTTTTCAACCTAGAAGGTATTGCGCCGGCGCCGAGAGGCGTGCCGCAGATCGAGGTGACCTTCGATATCGATGCCAACGGCATCATGCATGTCAATGCCAAGGACAAGGGCACCGGCAAGGAGACCTCTATCCGCATCGAGTCCGGCTCGGGTCTTTCCGAGGATGAGATCAAGCGCATGCAGCAGGAGGCCGAGGAGCATGCCGACGAGGACAAGGCCAAGCGCGAGCAGATCGAGGCCCGCAACCGTGCCGATGCCCTGGTCTATTCGACCGAGAAGGCGTTGAGTGATCATGGCGACAAGGTGGACGAGGATACCCGTAAGGGTATCGAGGAAGCCCTTGAAGGCCTGAAGAAGGCGCTGGAGGGCGATGATGCCGAGGCCATCGAAAAGGCTGAGCAGAACCTGGCCGAGAAGTCCCAGAAGCTCGGTGAGGTGATCTACAAGCAGGCGCAGGAAGAGGCATCGGCGGCATCCGGCGATGCCGGCGGCTCCGCAGAGGGCGATTCCGCCGGGGACGCGGACGTGGTGGACGCCGAGGTCGTGGACGACAAGGACACCAAGTAAGGTGTCGAATACCGGCGGGGGAGCGGATCAATGTGCCGCTCCCCCGTTGTCTTTGATACGTCGAGAAGACGGGATAGGGAGTCAAGGTGAGTAAACGGGATTATTACGAGATTCTGGGTGTCGACCGCGAAGCGGACATGAACACGATCAAGCGTGCGTATCGCAAGCTTGCCATGAAATACCATCCGGACCGCAACCCGGACGATGCCGAGGCTGCAGAGCACTTTCGCGAGGTGACCGAGGCGTACGAGGTCCTCTCCGATCAGGAGAAGCGTGCCCGCTACGATCAGTTCGGCCACGCCGGGGTGGATGACCAGATGCAGGACTTCTGGTCGCGTGGTGGTTTCCAGGATTCCCATGCCTTCCGTGATTTCGGCGATGTGTTCGGTGATATCTTCGGCGATGTGTTCGGGTTTGGCGGCGGTGGCCGTGCAGCCCGGGGTGCCGACCTTCGCTATCAGCTGGAGCTGACGCTCGAGGAAGCGGCGACCGGTCGCGAGGTGGAGCTTGATATCCCGAAGCAGGTGGCCTGCGATACCTGCCACGGCAGTGGTGCCCGTCCGGGGACCAATCCCATACCCTGTCGTACCTGCGGCGGTCACGGGCAGGTACAGATGAATCAGGGCTTCTTTGCGGTGCGGCGCACCTGTCCGGCCTGTCACGGTTTGGGCAAACAGATCGAGTCCCCCTGCGTGGATTGCGGTGGAAGCGGTCGGGTACGTACCCAGAAGCGGATGAAGGTGCGGATTCCTGAAGGGGTCTACGACGGCGCCCAGATTCGGGTCTCGGGAGAGGGAGAGGCCGGTCCGCAGGGCGCACCCTCGGGGGATCTCTATATCGTGGTGTCGCTTAAGAAGCACCCCATCTTCGAACGGGACGGGGCCGATCTGCACTGCAACATGCCGATCACCTTTCCACAGGCCGCCCTGGGCAGTGAGGTGGAGGCGCCGACACTTGGTGGCAAGGTCAAGATCCGTATTCCGGCAGGGACGCAGTCAGGCAAGGTCTTTCGCCTGAAGGGGCATGGCGTGTCCGACATACGTGCGCGCCACAAGGGGGACCTCTATGTTCGGGTGCAGGTCGATGTGCCCAAACGGATGACCAAGGAGCAGGAGCGGCTGTTGCGCGAGTTTGCCGATGCGACCGGCGATGACGTCTATCCGGATCGGACCTCCTTTCTGGATAAGGCCAAACAGTTCTGGGATGAACTGGCAGGAGAAACGAAATGACTCGAATGATTGTAGCGGGTGCGGGCGGACGTATGGGCCGCATGCTGGTGCGTGCCGTTTCCGAGGCGAAAGGCGTCGAACTGGTGGGCGCCACGGAGTCACAAGGTTCCCTGCATGTGGGAGACGATACCGGTGTGGTGGCCGGTATAGGTGAGACAGGTGTCCCTGTCGTGTCCGAGTTGGATGCGTTGCCGGAGGCCGATGCGGTGATCGATTTCACGGCACCGGCAGCGACACTCGAGATGGCCCGATACGCGGCCGAGAAGGGCTTGCGCATGGTGATCGGGACCACCGGGTTCTCGGATGATGAGTCGGTCCGGCTGCGGGATACGTTGAAGGATTTGCCTGTGGTCATGGCCTCCAACTATTCGGTCGGCGTCACCCTGGCCTTGCAGTTGATTCGTCAGGCAGCGGCCGTGCTGGGGGCGGAGTACGATGCCGAGATTATCGAGGCGCACCATCGACATAAGGTGGATGCACCGTCGGGTACGGCGCTCTCCATGGGACAGTCGGTTGCCGAAGGGCGCGGGGTCGACCTGAAACAGGCCGCCGTTTATGCCCGGGAAGGGGTCACGGGGCCGCGTCAAAGCGGCGACATCGGTTTCGCCGTGATTCGTGCAGGCAGCATCGTCGGCGAACATACGGCGATGTTTGCCGGAGATGAGGAGCGCTTGGAGATTCGCCATGTGGCCTCCGATCGCATGGCTTTTGCCCGCGGCGCTGTGCGCGCGGCCGATTGGCTCATGATGCAGGATCGTGGCTGGTATGACATGCGTGATGTGCTGGGGCTGACATGAGCGGCCTTGCTGCCGGAGTGCGTATCTACGGTATTCGACAGTGTGATACCATGAAGCGGGCGATTGCCTGGCTGGATGAGCATGATATCGACTATACTTTTCATGATTACAAGAAGCATGGAATCGACCGGGAGCGGGTTGACCTATGGTGCGGCAAGGTGGGCTGGGAGAAGCTGGTGAACCGTCGCGGGACGACATGGCGGAAGGTTCCTGAAGAGATGCGTGATCATATCGATGTCGAGCGTGCCATTTACCTGCTGGTCGAATACCCTACTCTGATTAAGCGGCCGGTGCTTGAGGTGGGGGATGAACTGATCGTCGGCTTTGATGCCGAACGTTACCACTGGAGCCTCTGTACGGCCTGATGCAGCATCATCGTCTGTTCGTCCCAGGTCCCGCTGGTCAGCTCGAGGCGCTGTATCGAGAGGGTGATCCCGAAGCGCCCGCGGTGGTGGTTTGCCATCCGCATCCGCAACATGGCGGCACCATGCGCAATAAGGTGGTCTATTGGATGGCCCGGACCTTTGAAGAGCAGGGGTGTACGGTGTTGCGTTTCAATTTCCGCGGCGTTGAGAAGAGTGATGGCGATTGGGACGAGGGTTGCGGTGAAGCGCTCGATGCCGGCGCGGTACTGGATTGGGTACACGACCGTCATGCCGAATCGCCGTTGTGGCTGGCTGGGTTTTCATTTGGCTGCTACGCAGGATTACAGGCGGCCCGGGACGATGGACGTGTGGCACGTATGTTCGCCGTGGCACCGGCGGTGAATCACTGGAGTTTCGATTTTATGCGCGACGATTCACGTCCATTGACGGTGGTGCAGGGTGCCGATGACGAGATTGTACCCTGCTCCATGGTCGAGTACTGGTCGTCCACTCTGGACCATGCAAGGATCCATACGATCCGTGGCGCCGGGCATTTCTTTTCCGGCCATATGGATGCGATGCGGCAGGCGCTGCTTGCTGATGCGGTGTCTGTACCGGAAGTGGTCTAGCGCATGTCTGGCGGCGATATGTCTGATATGTCACCGCCTACGCCTGTTCAGGGAAGACTGATCCCCCTTTTTCTGAAATATTTTGCACTTATCTGGGTCCCCTCCTTGATGTTGGTGGGGGTGCTGGCATATGGATACTGGGAGGGCCAGAAGCAGACCGTGCTCGAGCATTACCGTATCGAGGCGCAACATCATGTGGAGGGGCAAGCTCAGCTGGTCCGTCGGGTATACCGCTTGGTTGCATCGAACATGCACGTGCTCTCCCATCATCTCGATCTCGTCCATGCGGCAGAGGGGGCATCGGGGGGAGCGGAGGAGGTCGCCCACCTTTTTTCGGATACCATGGAGGTGGCCGATATCTATGATCAGGCGTGGCTTTTTAATCGGTCGGGGAAGCTTGTGGCACATGTCCGATGGCATCATGGCACCGTCCATTCAGTCAGCAAAGGAGGAGGGCTTCCCGGGGATGAGGTCCGGAAGGGTTTGAAATTGTCTTCCGATCATATCCGGGTGGTCTCCCTTAAGGTATGGCGGGATGAGGGTCAGCAGGCCAAGCTCCTAGCTCGTTTCATCACACCAGTCGTGGATTCGGGAGGACATCAGCAAGGGGTTTTGGCCCTTGGTGTACGCGAGACGGCACTGTTGTCGCGGGCGCTGTCCGAGACGCGTCTGCCCGGAGAGCATCTGATGATGCACACGGCTTTCCCCTACTGGTTCGATCGCCAGGGAGGTCACCTGAACATACTCGAACCACAGCAAGGCATCACCTTTCCACAGCGGTTTCCACTCGTCTGGCAGCGAATTCAGGCACATCGCACCGGACAGTTCCGGGACGGTCGCGGACTGTTCAGTTTTGAATGGGTGCATCCCCCTGCCTTTCTCGGTAGTCATGGCGACACATTGCGCGACTGGCAGATTGTTTCTTTCGTGCCGGCAACCGCCCTCACTCGGGCGGTGAGTCGACAGAATGTGCATATTGTCGTTTTTACCGTCATCGTGGTTCTGTTGCTTGCGGCGCTGGCCTGGTCGCTGGCCATGGCGCGTGTCATTCGTCATGAAAAGGAGCGGATACAGGCGCAAGCCCTTTCAGAAGTGAGGGCGCTTTCCAATCGCCTGGTTCGGGTACAGGAGGATGAACGCAAGGAGGTTTCACGCACCCTGCACGACGATATCGGACAGATGCTGGCGGCGGTGCGTACACATATTGCTACGGCGCTGCGTTATTGCGAAAGAGATAATGGATCCAGAGCCTGCGCCGAGGTGCAGGAGGCCGACCGGTTGACCGATATGCTGATGGAGTCGGTACGACGGTATATGCGCAGTCTGCGTCCCGGTTACCTAGATGAACTGGGGCTTGCCGCGGCACTGGAGGAGATGTGTTCGACGTGGGAGAGTCGCGAAGATGTAGAGTGTCATCTCTCGATCGTCGGGGATGTGGATTCGCTGCCGGAAGTGGTCTCGCTTACGGTGTTTCGAATCGTTCAGGAGGGGCTGACCAATATCGCCCGGCACGCCGAAGCCTCAAGGGTCGACATTGTGCTCGACGTGGGCAGCGGTGGACTTCGGCTCGATATTGTCGATGATGGTCGCGGGTTCGACCTTTCCCAGCCATCCGAGGGGCTGGGTTTGGTGGGTATGCGTGAAAGGGTTCAGGCATTGAATGGCCATATCCGGGCAGAGAGTTCGCACGGGCATGGTGCGCAGTTCTTTATACGCATCCCACTCTAGGCCGCATCTGTTTTTTTGAGGGTAAAGTTAAAGGAAAAGACTTAGAGTATTTGAGTGTAATACTTATTAGTCTCCGACCGACTTCATGTCAAGATATCTCGACAGTCTAATCAACCCATACTATATTGGTTAAGTATTATTCGAGGTGTTTTATGCTGCAAGTGCAGCTAATCGACGATCATGAAGTGGTGCGCAAGGGTATTCGACGTTTGCTGGAGGACTCCGGCGAGATTCAGGTGATATGCGAATCCGACAATGGCGAATCCGGCTTTCAGGACTACTGCCGGCATAAGCCGGATGTGTTGCTGCTTGATCTGGCCATGCCGGGCGGCGATGGTATGGCGTTGCTGAAGCAACTTTTGGCAAAACAGCCTGATATCAAGGTGCTTGTCCTCTCCATGTATGATGATGTTGTGTTCCCTCGCCGGGCTCTGGCACTGGGAGCAAGCGGCTACGTAAGCAAGGGTGCGAGTGCCGATGTTCTGCTGGAGGCTGTCTTCCAGGTCGCCAGGGGCGGGCGTTATGTCGAACCCCGGATTGCCCAAGGGATGGTGCTGCATTCAGCCCAGAGTGATACGCCGGTCAACGTACTGACCGCACGTGAGTTCGAGGTGTTCTCCCTGCTCGCACAGGGTGAGAGCGTCTGCCACATTGCCGAGATTCTCCATCTGAGCTCCAAAACCGTGGGTACGCATCGTACCAATATCCTGCGCAAGCTGGGTGCTCGAAATGCTGCCGATCTGGCTCGCCTGGCGGTACGTCACGGCTTGATCATGGCCTGAAGCAGTCCCGGCCCCGGGCATCATAATTTTACCTGTGTAGAAAAAGGGTTTTTCTGATAATCTGACTTCCCATATATATGTTAGGGTTGATTGTATGGGAATCGGTAGATGGAACTCGGTCCGTTAAGACAGAACAGCGACACTCTCCGGATTGCACTCAAGCTTCTTGCCGCCATTACGCTGACCGAGTTCGGCATCATGGCGCTTTTCCGCTTGCTTGGCATTGACAGCGGGCCGGTATGGCTGGGATTGGCCGATGCTTCGCTCTTGGGTGTGGTCTCTTCGGGCGTGGTTTATCTGTGGGTGGCGCGCCCCCTGAGTCGGGCGGCGCGGCAGAATGCCCTGTTCGCTGCCGTAGCCAGTAATCTCAAGACGGGGCTGATCGTCACCGACCCCAATCAGAAAGACAATCCGATCATCGCCGTGAATTCCGCCTTTGCCCGGACGACCGGCTATACGAAGCAGGAGTTGCTCGGCACGAATCCGCGGTTCCTCAAAGGGCCGAAAAGCGATCCGGAGATCGCACGCCGTATTTCCGAGGCAGTGCGTAGCGGAGAGGGTGTTCAGGCCGAGCAGCTGAACTATCGCAAGGACGGCACGACCTTTTGGAACGAGATGAGCATCAGTCCGGTGCGGGATTGGCACGGGAGACTCCTCTATTTCGCCGGGTTATCGATGGATGTCACGGCGCGGCGCGAGGCCGAGGATCAGGCCCGCAAGCTGGCCCATGCCGTTGAGCAGTCGGATGAAGCCGTCTGTATTTTCGGATGCGCCGGAGATATCGAGTTTGCCAATCCCGCATTTTGTCGAAATGTGGGAGTGGGGTCTGGTGAGTTGATAGGTTCGAGTGTGTGGCGCTTCTGGGAGCCGGACCAGACTTTGTTAGAACGCGAGATTCTCCCTACTCTTTCCGAAGGCATCTCCTGGACCGGTCGGCATCAACGCAGTAGGGGCGATGGTACCATCTATGAAGCCCTGAGCAGTATCACACCGGTCCGTGACGCTGACGGGAAGATTGTTTACTACGTTGTCGTGCATCGTGATATCAGCGAGATGATCCAGCTGGAGCAACAGCTTCGGCATTCCCAGAAGATGGAAGCGGTCGGCACATTGGTGGGCGGTATTGCGCATGATTTCAACAATATCCTTGCCGGGATACTGGGCAATCTCTACCTGATGAAACAGGAGATCGCAGATCGTCCCAAGGCGGTGGAGCGTCTCAAGAGTGTCGAGGAGCAGGGCTATCTGGCCGCCGATATGATTAAGCAGCTTCTGACCTTCGCGCGCAAGGAAAATTCGGAGAATAAGCGTTTCGATCTGTGTATCTTCAGTAAGGAGGTGGTGAAGCTCTGTGCGTTATCGGTTCCCGAGGATATTGCGTTTGTCACCGATATCGGGAGTCAGCCGATGGTGCTGCGCGGTGATCCGGGACAGATTCAGCAGATCATTCTCAACCTAGTGACCAATGCCCGCTATGCCGTCGAAGAGAGGCACCGGCAGGGCGGTGGGCGTATCGAACTGCAGATCAAGGTTCTCGATACCTTGCATGACGGAGCGGTGCATGCATGGCGTATGCAGCATCCCGATCTGGAGCCGTGTAAGTATGCCCATATCCGTGTCTACGATAACGGTATCGGAATGGATGCAGAGACCCAGCAACGTGCATTCGAGCCCTTCTTTACCAGTAAACCGAAAGGGAAGGGAACAGGACTGGGATTGGCCATGGTCCAGAGCTGTATCGAGATGCATGGGGGAGTGGTCGATGTGCATAGCACACTCGGCGAGTCGACCTGCTTTGATGTTTACCTTCCCCTGCAGTCGGATGAGGCGGAAGTGGAGATTCTGGTGGAGGATGAGCTTCTGGCCGGTAAGGGGGAGACGGTACTGATCGCCGATGATGATTCGAACGCACTGCATACATTGCAGGAGGTGTTGATGCACGCAGGCTATCGTGTGCTGACATCCCGCGACGGTGAGGATGCGATCCGCAAGTTTTTTTCTCGCCAAGACGAGATCCGGCTTGCGATCCTGGATCTGGTGATGCCGAAACGGGGCGGTGTTCAGGCTGCCCTAGCCATGCGGCGCAGCAGAAATGATCTGCCGGTTGTCTTCATGACGGGCTATGATAAGGATGAATCCTTGCAGAAGGAGTGGCGCGAGAAGGAGGCGCCGACCATTCTGCGCAAGCCATGGGATATTTCGCAGTTGAACAATGCCCTGCGCTATATCCATCCCATTCAATGAGCGTTGCTTAAAGCAACGATCTGGTTACGAGGAGTGGTCATATTTTTTCGGAAGCAGGCATGGAAGATTGATGACCGCTATCAGGGACTCCTCGGGTAGGGATACAGTGGCATGAAAGGGGGTGTTCGGCCTCATCGGCACTCCCCGCTTCTGACGACATGTGTTCTTCTTTTCATCCTCTGTATCGGCATCGCCTATCAGCGGATATTTACTTTTCAGACATCATCCGGCACGGGTTCCGTACATGAATCAGCGACGGATGACAGAAGTGTCCCTCATCACGGCCGCACACTGGTCATATTGCTCGATTCGGCCAGATATACCGAGATGTTCGATCCCTCCTACATGCCATTTGTCTCACAACTGCGAGACAAGGGTGCATGGGGGTATTCCAAGGTGCTTTCGGTTCCTCTCTCCATTGCCGGTGTGCATGCCATGTTTGAGGGAAGGATTGATTCCTTCTTCAGTCTGATGGAGGACTTTGATCCCAGACCATCCAGGGTAGACAACCTGTTTAGGCGTCTGACATCGCAGGGAAAGAAAGTGATCCTGATTGGCCCACTGATATATCCGGCCTACAGAGATGATGCTGAAAAAACCGCCTATCATGCCGCGATTTTTCCTTTCGGAGCATATAGAGAACGTCTAAGAAGCACGTTTTTGCAGGCTTTTCATATCCTGCAGAAACGGAAGTGGGATGTTGCAGTCGTAGAGTTTGTGGCGCTGGATCATCTTGGTCATCTGGAGACGCCCAAATCGCCCAGCAGCAGGTCTTTCCATCAGGAGATCGACCGATATGTTCAGAAGCTTGTCTCGCTGACCGACAAAAGGGATACCATTCTCATTACCGGCGAGCACGGCATGGATGATCGGGGGTTCCATATTGATCGTTCGCCCCTTGTTACGGATACGCCATTTATCCTCTCGGGGCCCGAGGTTCACCGAAAGGCGCAGGCATACCGTGTGTTGCAGATCGACTGGGCGCCCACACTTTCCATCCTGAATGGAGTCAATCCGGTTTACCCGTCGTCACTCGCCATACCGTCTCTGCAGCTTCTGAAGCTTCCGGATGTGACGCGACAGAATTTGATTCATCGATTTGGAGCCCATCTGGATCCTCATCGATCCGTCACATCGAAAAAGGAGCTGCAACGCCTTCGCGCCTCCAGGCTGACCAAGGGCCATGATGCGCCCTCTCTTGTGGTTGTGCTCGCGATCCTGGTCCTGTGTGGTTTGGGGCTGGTATATCTCGTGTTCCGGGCAAAGCAGGGTTCTCATCGTATCAGAAGGGCGGTGGGTTACGGTGTCTTCTCCATCGCTCTTGTCATGCTTCTTATCAAGCTCAACATGATGCAAATCGTGGCCTTGGTTCCTCCATTCAGCGCCCATTTCATCAGTGCTCACCTTCCCGGAGTGGCAGCCTGTTTTGTTACCTTTTTCCTTCTTGGACTGGCAGTGCGACGTCTTACTATGACGAAAGAGCAAGCCGTGATCGTGCTATTGGTCGTCTTGAGTCCGCTGATCGCCATACTTTTTTTGTCATCGAATTTGTACCATGTTTTCAGCTGGATGCTGGCAGGAGCCCCCCTGTTTGCCTTGGGGGTGTCCGGGCGCTGGCAGTGGTTTGGACTGTTCCTGCTATTCTGGGTCGGCCTGCTGATTCGCCGGCTCTCCTTTTTTATGGCAGATGGCAGCATGTCCCTTCCCGGGCCGTGGGTGTTTGCGCTGGCCATCGTTCTGATAGTTGCAGCAGCGGCTTGGTTCCGGCGGTATCGTGATGTCGCGGCGTCTACCTATCCAGTTCTGTCCGTGTTGTCTTTATTGCCATCGCTGGCCGTTATCTTTGCTCGTCCAGCTGCGGCATGGAGCGCGCTGTGGCTGATGCTGTCACTGCTGCCTGTCATTATGGTGGCAAGGAGAAGCGGTGAAACACGAAACATCCTCTGGACGGCGTGGGCATCCTTTTTTTACCTCGGGACATCCGGGATCGTCGACCACATGACACTGGTTGTTGTGCCGCCCATGTTCCTGTTGATCTGGCATCTTATCCGTCATGGCTCAAGCCGAGTTGCGGGATTCATATTCTTATGGGTGCTATGGACCATATATATACTTCCGGGTAACTCTTTCGACCTGCGCCTTTCCGATTTGATGGATCCTTTCATTATGAGTACAGGCAGTCCGTCGAACATACAGTGGACCGTTCTGCTTATCATTTCGAGGTATCTCGTGCCCCTTTCTGTTCTGATAGGCATTGCTGTGATGGAGATGAAAGAGGAACGGGGTGACGCGCAAGTGGCTGCAGCCCTGTTTCCGCTGGTGCTGGGAAGCACGGCGCTGCTTTACGCATTCATGATGGCCGATGTTTCGATATCGTCGTGGCAGTACGAGATGCGAACCGTTTTTATATCGATTGCGCTACTTCTTTTGTATGCAGCATATATGGTGGCGCAATGGTTGAACAAATTGGAGGTGTGGAGAGTCCGGGATGAGCGGTAGGGATGAATGCCAATGGTACCGAAGGCCGGAGTCGAACCGGCACTCCCTTGCGGGAACCAGATTTTGAGTCTGGCGCGTCTACCAATTCCGCCACTTCGGCATCGGTTGGTCACAGGCACATGATGCGCGCGGAAGGATTGTCCCGGCGAGCCTCACTGTCAAGGGTACAGGGTATTCCGGGTTGCAATGCGTGGCTTTTTTCGGGTGGAATCGAAGCATGATCGTTCTCTTTACCGATTTCGGACTGGACGATCCCTATACGGGGCAGATGGAGGGGGTGCTTTATGCGGAGGCGCCCGGCACCCCCGTTGTCCGCCTCTTCTCACGAGTGCCCGACTTCAATATTCACGCCGGTGGTTACTTGCTGCCCGCCTATAGTCGGGGATTCCCAGCGGGAACGGTCTTTTTGTGCGTGGTGGATCCAGGTGTCGGCGGCGCGCGTCGTCCCGTGGCGCTGCAGGCAGATGGATGCTGGTTCGTCGGGCCCGATAACGGCCTGTTTACCATGGTGGCCAGACGGGGATCTCGATGCGAATGGTGGCATATTACTTGGCGTCCGGAGAGGCTTTCGTCCAGTTTCCACGGGCGTGATCTGTTCGCGCCGGTTGCAGCCCGATTGGCCCGGGGCGAAGCCCCGCTTGGGGAGAGATTCGAACCCGCCGCATGTGACATGGTTACATGGCCGGAGGAGCTGTTCGAGGTGGTCTATATCGACCATTACGGGAATGCGATGACCGGCCTGCGCGGCCATGCTCTGGACTGCTCGGAGAGGCTTGTCGTCAAGGGTCGTGAACTCGTTCATGCCGGTACGTTTCAGGATGTCCCCACCGGAGAGGCTTTCTGGTATGTTAATGCCAATGGCTTGGTGGAGATTGCTGCGAACCAGGCCAGTGCGGCGGAGCTGCTGACGCTTTCAGTGGGAAGCGGCTTCACATGTGTGACGGGGTGATGCGCGATATGAGGGAGCATGAGGAGAAGCTGTACGACGTGGTGATTGCCGGGGGCGGGCTGGCCGGTACGGCGCTGGCACTGGCCCTGGCGGATCTTGATATGCGCGTGGCTCTTGTCGAAATGCATGCTTCCCCGAAAGTGG
>Ga0209918_1001332_pt1 | contig 13444 bp, 10 predicted proteins | sample SalPonD_shore_MG_FD_185712 | JGI IMG/M metagenome (GOLD analysis project Ga0209918, IMG submission 185712) | Salt pond soil microbial communities from South San Francisco under conditions of wetland restoration - Salt Pond MetaG... | ecosystem: Environmental > Aquatic > Marine > Intertidal zone...
TTCCTGATTCAGGGCACCGCCAAAAATGGAGCGATAGCTCCGGCCCAATGTGGTTCGAACCGACTTCTTCAGGCTAATCAGGCGACGGTTTTTCTTTTGTTTTAGTAATTCGAGGGCGTCGTCATGATAGGACGGCGCCATAATAATTTCTGTAAAGATTTTATCAATTTCTTTGGCCGTATCCAAATCCAGTTCCCGGTTAACAATGATAATACCGCCAAAAGGCGAAATCGTGTCGGTGGAAAAGGCCTCTTTATAAGCTTCCACCAGTGTGGGAGCCGTGGCCACGCCGCAGGGAATGGTGTGTTTGAAAATAGAGCAGACCGGCTCGTCCACTTCAAAATCAGCCATCAAATTAAGCGCCGCATCGATGTCCATATAATTATTATAACTCAGCTGTTTTCCATGAAAACAATCAATATACTCCTGTTGATTGCCGTATACAGCCGCCTTTTGATGTGGATTTTCGCCATAGCGCAATTCCTGCGATTTTGGAATGGAGACATTGAACTGATCCGGGTTGTCTTGTTGCGTTAAGTCAATGAAATAATTGGCAATGTAGCTGTCATACTCAGCCGTATGATTAAAAGCTTTTTTTGCGAATTGCTGTCTCAACTCATAGTTAACGGACCCTTCATGCTGCAGTTCATCTATGAAGGTTTCATACTGTGATGGATTCGTAAGTACACACACGTGTGCAAAATTCTTGGCGGCAGCGCGGATCATCGTGGGGCCGCCGATATCAATATTTTCCATAGCTTCAGCCAGTGTACTGTGGGGCTTCGCAATAGTTTCGCGGAAAGGGTATAGGTTAACGACGGCCAGCTCAATAGGCTCTACATCTAATTTATTAAGTTCATCAATATCCGGCTGGTGACTCGTACGCGCCAGGAGTCCGGCATGTACTTTGGGATGCAACGTTTTGACACGACCATCCAGGCATTCGGGGAATTGCGTGAGTTCATTTACGGGGGTAACATCCAAACCGGCTTCCGAGATGGCGCGGGCGGTACCGCCGGTTGAAATCAATTCAACCCCGGCTTCATGTAGAGCTTTTGCCAGTGGAATGAGTTGAGATTTATCGGAAACGGAAAGTAGTGCACGTTTAATCTTTAAAGGAGTTTCAGGTAATTCTTTTAAAGGTTGGATAGCCACGTGAATTGTTTCGGTTTAAGGGTTAGGTTTTATGAGTTTCTGTATGACAGCAGGTAAGAGCTGATGTTCCTCTTTTAGAATCCGGTTGGCCAGGGTTTCAGGATCATCATTATCGTAGACAGGGACTTTTTTTTGAGCCAGGATCGGCCCTTTGTCATATTCTTCTGTAACAATATGAACCGTACAGCCCGAATACTTTTCTTTATTATCGATTACAGCGCCGTGTACCCTTTTGCCATAAAATCCTTTTCCTCCATATTTGGGAAGGAGGGAGGGATGGATGTTGATGATACGATTTCGATATTTCTCGATCACCGGGGTGGGAATCTTTTTAAGATAACCTGCCAGTACGATAAGATCCGCTTCCCAGCGACTCAATTGTTCGAGGAGCTTTTCTGTAAAAGTTTCCTCCGTTTCGAATTGTTTCCGGTTTAAAACGGTGGTGGGAATATCACTCTTCTGGGCCCGGTCAATAGCTTGTATACCTTTTTTACTGGCTAATAAACCGCTGATTTGAGCTTCTATCTGTCCTGATTCACAGGCATCGATAATAGCTTGAAAATTTGTTCCGGATCCGGAGGCAAAAACTACAATGTTTTTCAATGTTCGAAGATCGATTCTTGAGTCTTAAGTTGGGATGTCGGGCCCAAAGATAAGGATAAAGTTGCACCAACTGGTAATGGAATTTTGGACGGGATATGCCCATAGGGAACTCCCGTCACTACAGGCACTTGGACCCGGTCGAAAATATAATGGAAAATATCGTTCAATGCAGGTACTTCTTCATATTCATTTTTTTCCACCTTGGTAAATGCTCCGATTAGTACGGCTTTGAGCTGTTTGAAGGCCCGGGACAATACGAATTGCATCAGGTAGCCTTCAATTTTGTGATACGGTTCCTGCACATCTTCCAATAATAAAATGGAATCACGAAGATTCGGAACATAGGGAGTGCCTAATAATTTGGCTCCCATAGAAAGGGTCCCGGCGATTCCTTTTCCTGAAATTTCTTGTTGTTGTTCCTGCCCGTGGGAGAGATCATAAGAATAGATACCATTATTCATTAATTCCCAGAAGCAGGATTCGAACTGCTCATCAACCGGCAATTCAGCCATGTCGGTAGCCACCATTCCACCGGATACTGTGATGAGTCCGGTTTGAGCGTATATGGCCCATTGCAACGCCGTGATGTCGCTGAAGCCCACCAGGAGTTTTCGGGCTTTGCGGATTTCTTGATAATCCAGCCGATCTAAAATACGGATCGTTCCATACCCCCCGCGGGCACAAAAGATGGCATCAATATCGGGATCATGGATGAAATTCATGAGTTCTGTGGCCCGCAGATGGTCGTCACCGGCCACATAGTTTTCTTTGGAATAACAGGTTTTTCCCACATGAACCCGATAGCCGAGTTTTTCCAGGTACGATACGCCCCGGTTCAACTGATCTTCTTTGACGGGAGAAGCCGGTGCCGTGACTCCAATGGTTCCACCCCGGGGCAGATTTTTCAATGGAATCGTTTCAGGTTTGCGTTTTAAAGACATAATAATTGTTCAGGCACCAGTTAATCTGTCCGATAGTAATTTTAATAATAGTTGCAATAGGGATAGCCAGCAGCATGCCTAAAATACCCGCTGTTTCCGCTCCAATCAAGATGATAAACAGGATAGCCAGCGGGTGCATATCGGCGGAGCGTGCAAATATAAGCGGCTGGAAAATAACGTTATCCATGATTTGTACCACCAGAATGGCTAATATGCAAGCTGTTACCAGCGTAAAATCTCCGGTTTCGACAATACTTACCAGGATGGATAAAACGTAACCCATTACCGGACCAAAATAGGGGATGGCGTTGGCGACCCCCGCCGCTATACCAACGGAAAGAGAATTATTGAGACCGGCAATAGAAAGGTTGAGCCAGGAAAATATGGCCACCAAAAAACTCTGCAACATCACACTGCGGAAATAAATGCCCAGCCGGGTTTCGATTTTATCGATAAGACTCAGTGTCGATTCAAAATAATTATTGGGAACCAGGCGCAGAAATTGCCGGCGGATTTTGCTGCCATCCTTCAGGAAAAAGAAGGTGGCAAACGGGATAACCAGGAAAGCTGCAAAAATGTTGGTAAATACACCGATTACATTACTCAATGCTGAAGGAAGTCTGCCAATATCGAATAAATCCTGTGTGATCTGTACCAGATTTTTCTCCAGGTAACCTTCTGGCAAAAAAGGAATGCTGTGACTCAGACGGGTTTCGATTTTCCCGGCGATGATTTGCAGGTTATCGATATTCAACTGCTTGGCCAGATCCATCATTTGATTGACAATAATGGGAAATACGCTGGTGGAGATCCAGACCAGTACCAGGATGACGGAGGCCAATGTTAATGATATAGCCAGGGTCCGATTCATACCGGCGGCCTGTATGCGACTGACAATGGGGTCGAGAATATACGTAAGTATCAGCGCTATGAGTATGTAAGCAATCAGGTTGGCGTAAGTATAGATCAACCACCCGGCCAGGAAAATTACCGCCAGTCCAACAATAAAACGAATCGTACGATCAAACGTAATCATGTTGCTCATCGACTCACCATATCCATCAAATCATCCAGATACTTCATGATATCTCCCTGTCGATACCCTTTGCGACTCAGGTAATCGAAAATTTTCTTTTTCCTTTTAAATAAATCTTCCTCTCTCAAAAATCGCTGTTTTTGTTTAAAAACCAAATCGGAAAATAAATCTTTTTCGTTCACTTCATCAAAACTGGATTCAACGGCCCGCTCAGCCTGGCTGCCGGAGATTCCTTTTTTCTTGAGAGCCATTTTAATCTTGATGGGTCCCCAATTGTTAAAACGACGCTTGTCCTGCGCGAATGCCCGGGCAAATGCCGCGGCATTGATATACTCTTTCTCTTCCAGTTCATCCAATACATCATTGATAACACCAGGGTTATAGTCCTTTCGCCTGGCTTTATCATAAAGCTCTTTCCGGGCATGATCACGACGTGACAGCAGCCGGAGGCAGTACGACTTTACCGTTACGCGTTCTTCAAAGTCTTTAATTTCCCGGAATAAGTCGGGGGATAGTTGATCTCCTTTGCCCAGGTCGAATTCAATCAGGGTCGATTCTGAAATTCCGATAAAAAATTGATCATCAATAAAGATGGAAAAGCGATGGGCATTTTTTTTCTGGGAGACGATCGTGGTTATAACTCCGGGGAGGCGATTGAGATCGGGTTGATGTTTTGAGTACGTATTCTTCTGCATGGTACTCCGGACCTGAATTATTCATCAAGTAAAAAATCCGGTAATCCATATCTTCGAAGCTTCCAATTCCTTATGAATAATAAATATGGATTACCGGTATACTTTAAAATTTACAATATCCCTAAATCAGGATTTGGATTTACTCTTCTCTTTCTTCTTACCCTTTGATTTGTTTTTGTCATCATCCTTTTTCTCGCCATTTTTCGAAGCTTCTTCCTGTTCTTCTTCGGGAAGCATTTTTTTACGAACGTAATTTTCGATTTTTTGGGCAAGTTCGGGTTCTTCCTCAAGAAATTGAATAGCCGCATCCGATCCCTGTCCGATGGGTTCGCCGTCATAGCGGTACCAGCTGCCGCGTTTCTGTATGATATCGAATTCAACAGCCAGATCCAGCAGTTCAGCAGTCCGGGAAATGCCTTTGCCATACATAATGTTAAACTCAACCACTTTAAAGGGCGGGGCTACCTTGTTTTTAACCACTTTTACTTTGGTCCGGTTCCCGGTGACTTCATCACCTTTTTTCAAGGCCCCGATTCTGCGAATGTCGAGCCGAACTGAAGAGTAAAACTTGAGGGCGCGGCCGCCAGACGTGGTTTCCGGGTTGCCAAACATGACGCCTATTTTTTCGCGAATCTGGTTAATAAAGATGCAGGAAGTGCGCGTTTTACTAACGATACCGGTGATTTTACGCATAGCCTGCGACATCAAACGAGCCTGGAGCCCGACGTGGGAGTCGCCCATTTCACCTTCCAGTTCCGCGCGTGGAACCAGCGCCGCTACCGAGTCGATAACGATGACATCCAGAGCGGCAGAACGAATCAGGGTTTCGGCGATTTCCAGCGCCTGTTCGCCACTGTCAGGTTGAGATACCAGCAGTTCATCTGTATTGATCCCAAGGTTTTTGGCATATTTGGGATCAAAGGCGTGCTCTGCATCAATAAAAGCTGCGTAACCCCCCGCTTTCTGGGCTTCGGCAATGACGTGCAGGGCCAGGGTGGTTTTACCGCTCGCCTCAGGACCATAAATTTCGGTGATTCGTCCACGCGGAACGCCACCCACTCCGAGTGCGAAATCAATGGTGATAGAACCGGTGGATATTGTTTCCACGTTGTTTATGGGTTTGTCGCCCAGGCGCATGATGGTGCCTTTACCGTGTTGCTTTTCAATTTGTCCTACGGCAAGTTCCAGCGCCTTTTCTCGATCATTATTTTTGGAATTGGAAGCCATGTTCAGTGAGTTATTGTTAATTTAAAAATTTTGATTTTCAGGAGCCTGACAGGATCCTAACCCGGATATTTCACCAAGAAATTTTTTCTCAGCAAAGCGAACCGTGTAATTATTTTTTTAACCTTCTAGGAGCCTGTCGGACTTAGCTAAATCTACTGCAAATTCGTCAGATTTGGCCAGATTCCGTCCCGAAGGCTTTCGGGAGAATAGATCCACTATTCACCTCAAAAGACCTCAAAATCTGTCTCAAAGGGACAAATTTTCGTTAAAATTTCCTAAGTCCGACAGACTCCTAGCCAGAATATATACGTCGCAGCTCAAATATAATTACTCGTAGTATAAACTTTTACATCGCCTATACATTAATTAGATCCTTTTAAAGACCAATCCTTACAAAATTTCTTGAAATGATTGTATGTCAGCAGGAATTAACTATATATATAATATATGTGTATGATACGGATTTGATTTCGAATTACGAAATATTTTTTGCACGGTTGACCTGTTTCAACACGACCTCCGCTAAAATATCCATGGCCTGCTTAATTTGAGTGGTGGTGATGTAGGGAGCGGGCCCCATCCGAAGCACGGAGCCCCGGGCATCTGTAAATACGTTGTGCTCCAACAAAAGCGCCCTGATTTTCCGTGCATCGGGAGCGATAAACGATAAAAATCCCCCGTTTTGTTCAACCGGTTCATTATGGAAAAGACGAATGGCATCGGATGGCAGATCTTTTTCCAGGAATTGTTCTCTCATCAACTGTATTTGGGTCTTGTACTGGTTTCGAAGCACCTCTGGAGTCAAATTTTGCTCCTTGAAAAATTCAACCACTTTCGCCGCCCGGAATTGCGAAGCAGGGTCAAACGTCCCGCTGGCAAAACGCTGGTTGCCGTTATCGTAATGAACCGGGCCATCCGTTCGGGGTTGGTCGAGCGTACTGAAGGAAGCGAACCACCCGGTGACAGCGGGACGCAGGTCACAATGATTTGGGAAACGAAGAAAACAGTTGCCCTCGCCCCACTGCAGGTATTTGTATCCGCCGATCAGCAAGTAACAGTCCTCTAATCCGGCTTCGCGCAGCGACAGGGGAACGACGTTGGTCCCGTGATAATCGTCGATAAGCAGGGGGATGCCATTCAACCGCGCCATAGCGGCAATCTCCCCGATATTGGGATTCACCAGGCTACTTTCGAAAAATACGCGTGAAAGCATGACCGCAGAAGTCCGGTCATCCAGCTCTTCTTCCAGTCGATTCATAAAATGTTCGAAATCCAGTCCCGGCAATTGAACGACTTCCAGCCCTTCCTCTTCCAGGCGACGGAGCTGACGGTGCATGGAATGGAATTCAGCGTCCGTGGTAATCACCTTGGGCTTGTTCTGCAGATCGAAGCTGGAAAGCCAGGAAACCAGCAGAGAATGGGTGTTAAGGGCGCGGCAATAATAGCCGTCAGGATCATCATAAAACGCACGCAGGTAATTACGCAAAATTTCTGTTTTTTCTTCGGCAATTTCCCATTTTAAATCCAACTCGCGAGCGGCTGCATAAAACGATTCATCGAGTCCCTCCAGGGCGACATCGGGCCAGGCCTGGTGCGAGTGCCCAGTGAACAACAACCGATTGCCAACATCAAAATGAGAATAATGAGGAATAAGTTGTTCGGCAAGATTATCAATATCGATCATGAAGTAATGAAGTTAATAGTGATGGTTTAAAGTTGAGTGCGTACTGCCCAAAGATCCGGGAAAATGGGAGGGGAGAGGGTCGTCTTCAAATATTCCACCCCGTCAGAACCACCGGTACCTTTTTTGGTGCCGATGGTGCGTTCCACCATTTTGACGTGCCGGTATCGCCATTCCTGCAGTCCCTCATCGAAATCGACCAACAGTTCTGCGAGTAAAGCAGCTTCCTGGTGGTTATTCATGATGTGCACGATGGTATCCTGGATTTTGGGAGTAGGTTCATAGAGCAGCCCTTCCTCGTTAACTCTTTCTGGATCAGGGATATCATATCCTTGTTGTTGAAGATAACTGCAAAAGCACTCCCAGAGTGTAGGTTCTTCCATACGCTGCTGAATTTGTCGATAATGTTTCGGGCGGTCTTTATGGGCGGATACCATGATTTCTGAACGCAGGCCGCACAGTATTTCAATTTCACGAAACTGTACCGATTGAAAACCACTTGCCTGATCCAGGAAACCCCGGAAGCTGCTGAATTCCAGAGGGGTCATTGTTTCCAGGATATCAATTTGAGCCACGAGTGTTTTCATGATTTTAAGAATCCGCTGCCAGGTTTTAACGCTCGTCCACGTGTGACCTGCGCTCATTTCATTCCGTACCCGTTCAAACTCGTGAAGAATCTGTTTGAACCATAGCTCATAGGTTTGATGTATGATAATAAACAGCATTTCATCATGTTCCTTGGGCCTGGACTTAAGTTCCTGAAGGTCGAGTAGTTCATCAATTTTAAGATAACTGGTATAGGTCAAGCTCATAGTATTGAGAGAATGAGTTGATCGGTTTTTAATGAAGTATATGAAATAAGTGGGCCGATTGCTTCCAGGAAATTTATTCTGATGGGTTCGTTATGAATTATTCGGCCGATTTTGTTCCTCTAATTTAAACCGTGAGGAGCCCTCTCTTATCTTATAGCAAATACCAAAATTTAATTTTTAACACTCTCGTTGCATGGCCCTGCCTTTGACCCTTACGGATAAATCATACAGCCGGATGACAGTATAGATTCCTCCTCGGCAAGCTCGTCGGAATGACATAGGATTGGGGAAGTTAACCTACGTCTTTATTATTTACGTAATATTCTCATTCCCGGGCTTTGTTTACAATCCCTACTCTTTATACAAAATCAACAACGCATTCGAGACTCTACGTTCACCTACGGGATCGGCGGGGGAGTTCACGATCTTGCCATCCACAACCATAGTAGTAGAACCGCCCCCGTCCAGGTTGATAGCGTTATAGACTCCCAGCTTCAGCATAAAATCGGCCAGTTCGGTAAGACTCATGCCCACGCTGTTGGGTTGACGTCCATCTACTGCCACCAGGTAAAGACGGGTACTGTCGCGGCTGATTCCCGCAGCTGTCCGTGGGTGTTGTTCCGGCCAGTTCCCCCGGTTGATTCCCCGTTCAATGATTTTGCGATTCCCCCCCAACGCCTCTTTGATCCGGAGAATTCCGGGCTCCAGACGGTTGACGATTTTTATAGTGTCCCCGGTTTCGAACTTCTTCAGGTCGGGTATGAGGGTACCATGAGCCGATAACACGGGATGACCGGGAGAAAGTGGGGAATTGCCCCGACCGATAACCTTTTGTTGTATAATACATCGAACCGTATCGTTAACCAGCCAGGGATCAAGCATGCTCAATCGGATTTCCATACCATAGCGATTGGTTTTTGTGGTTGGTCCCCGAAAGTGATTATACAAAATCAGCTGGTTTTTGCCCCGGTTTTTATTCACTCCCTGGATGCGAAGGGTGTCCTTTTTATGAATCAGGTAACCCTTGTAACGAGCCCGGCCGATCATTGGATGGTTGTGAATATCAAATCCCAATATAACATGATGTGGATCATTTCGAATGACTTCCCCATTACAAACCTGCGTGCCAAGCGGAATGCCATTGTCCGAATAAAAATCGCCATTAATAGCTGCCAGCACATGATGGCCATTATTACTCCAATGATTCGCCATAAAGCTTGTTTTTTCCAGTCTATTTAATTGCTCACCCGCCTTGGCGGTTACGATATCGATCAGTGAATCTTCCAAATTTACTTCTACGACATGTATGGACCACGGTCCCGGTTTCCCGGTGATTTCAACATAATGAACACTTCTGTTCAGGGCGTGAAAAGACAGCGTGTCGAACGTCGTTTGCGCCCGGACAGATGGGATTACAAGTAGAAATACCATGAAAAGTAACAGCCGTCTCTTCATCCTGGGAATCATTTGTAAATAGCTAAAATTTATATTCTTAACATACGTAATATGATGCTAAAAAAATATACCGGCTGGATTATAGGTGGAATTTAAACTCTATGTCGAAAATCGATGGGAAAATTTAATAGTAAAATAAAACATACGAAAGTGGAAACCCTGACAGGTTTCTGAACCCTGTCAGGGTTTTATTGGGAGCAAAGGTGCTAACCCGGATATTTCACACTAATATTTGTAAAATTACTGTATTTTATTGGTATTCAATGTATTATATCTATTTCAGAGTGAATTAAATTTTAACAGTGTGTAGAGCGCTGCGAAATTTTCCCCTCAGCTGCGTTGAAGGTAAAATAGCTTGCTCAACGTACCTATTGTACGTTTCCGCCACTATTTTAGCCCTTGTCCCGAATGCATTCGGGGTTGCTGAGAAAAAAATTTCTTGGTGAAATATCCGGGCTAACTCGATTAACGTTATGTCTTAACCTCTTGCTCTTTTCGGTGGAAAAGGGAAGGGGTAACTCCTCGATGACGAAAGAAGGTTGTAAACGTGTTAAAAGCTGCTAAATCGTGAACCGGGGTTTATAGGGGTTATGAAGGGTCCGTAGCAGTGCACGTTAATAGATTCATCGGGATCATCATATCGGGTATAAGATTGATAAATTTATCCGTTATATTATATCAAATACTAACGAATCATTATTATGATGAGTGCTACAACCGTAAATAAGAAAGAATTGATTGAATGGATTAATAGCCTTGAAGATTCGGCTGTATTGGAGAATATTAAACTTCTAAAAGATATTAATCAGGGAAATGATTGGTGGAATGATATTTCTAAAATAGCTAAAGAGAGTATTAGACAAGGTGAAGTAGATGTAGAGGCTGGTAATGTTCATTCAAGTGAAACATTCTGGAGTGAGATTGAACGACGTCGTAAGAAAAGAGATTAAATGCCTGATCGTTATAAAATTATTTGGTCACACGAGGCGCTGAACAACGTAATTTCAATTATAACTTATATTGAGAATAAATGGGGCAAGCGAGAAGCAGATAATTTTTTGGAAAACCTGAGAAGCAAAGAGAGAATACTTTCATTTTATCCTGAAGCTTTTACCTTATCCGAAAGTACCGGATACAGAAGATGTGTATTGACTGAACAGACTTCCATTATCTACAAATTTGAAAATGAATCAGTAATAATACATTCTGTTTTCGATAATCGGCAAAACCCCGATAAACTTAAATCATAAGTTGTTTCACGTATTAGGCTGTCACAATTCCTGCTAATCATTATTCTTATAACCCGAACCAAGCCCCAAATTCAAAAGCACAAATTTTAATTTGGTCGAAAACAAAATCATATTTTTATTTACAAATGCTTCAATAATCCACTTGAACTTTGAATGCTGATCTGCTATCGTAAAATGCGGTTACGTAAATAATGAGAACAGTAGTAAAAGTTCTGAATGAAGATCAATACATTGAAGTATCTATCCATCGTTATCCTGGGTTCCGTTCTTTTAATCTCCGGTTGTTCTATTTTTCGGCCCTTTCAATCCGATTATGATTTGAGCGGGATGAGTCGGGAGAAACGCCGGGCTTTTGTAAAAGTCGAGCAGTTTCTGAATAAAAATTACAGTGATGACTCCCCGATACAGGTACCGCCGGGCACACGAATAGACAGTATAAAGTTGAAAACATCCCGGCGCACATTAGATATTTATTTAAACAAGTATTTCTCATTCAGACCTTTTCGTCCGGGATCTGTCCATGATTTTTATAACCAACTAAAAAACAACCTGGGAAGACGATATCGGGATTATGACGTGACCATTTTCACGCTTTCACAACCCTTGGAAGCAATGGTCCCTAATTTTTTTCGGGCGGCGGAGCGTACATACGACACAACCCGGATTCCCCCCGCTGATACCGTGCGACCTCTGCAGGTTGTGAGGAATGTGAGCCGGCCCAATCATATCACTCGCGGGATGAAAAGTTTCAATATTGCTCTGTGGCCCAGTCACGGATGGTATTATAATAATTATCGTGATCGATGGGAATGGCAGCGTCCCCGGTTATTCCAGTCCGTGGAAGACCTGTTGCCCATGTCGTTTACTATTCCCTATCTGTTACCTATGCTGCAACACGCCGGCGCCAATGTATATGTTCCCCGCGAGAGGGATACCCAAACCCATGAAGTTATTGTCGATAATGATAAAACCGATTCGCTGAGTCATTACACCGAAGTGGATAGCACTTCCGAATTTATGTGGCAAACCGGCGTTGAAACGGGATTTGCCGTGGGAAATCCCCCATACGAACATGATGAAAATCCCTTTAAACAGGGGACCTATCGTATGATCAAAACGGATCAAAAAGGACAGGCGTGGATTCGATGGACGCCAAATATCCCGGCGGAAGGGAAGTACGCCGTTTATATCAGCTATCATCCATCCGAAAATAATACGTCGAATGCACGATATACCGTTTATCATGCCGGTGGTAAAACGGAATTTCGTATCAACCAGCAGATTGGCGGGAAAACGTGGATTTACCTGGGGACCTTCAAATTTCACAAGGGAGCACATCCCGATTCGGGTAGTGTGGAGTTAAGCAATAAGAAGAATGATCCGGGTAGCATGGTCACCGCCGATGCTGTCCGGTTTGGCGGGGGGATGGGTAACGTGGCGCGAAATGGAAAAGTGAGCGGCCGGCCCCGATTCCTGGAGGCCGCACGGTACTACCTGCAATACGCCGGAATGCCGGATACCCTGACTTATAACCTGCATGAGGACACGCTTGATTACAACGACGATTATCAAAGTCGGGGAGAATGGGTAAACTACCTGAAAGGCAGACCCTATGGGCCCAACAGGGACCGTGACGCTAAAGGACTCGGCATTCCCATCGATTTGTCGCTGGCATTTCATACTGATGCAGGTACCGCAGGTATTGATACCACGCTGGGAACATTAATGATTTATAGCCTGGATGACGCTGATTCGACCCGTACTTTTCCTGATGGGATGTCACGGATGGCTAATCGCGATTTTGCGGATATCTTGCAAACCCAGGTGGTGGATGATATCAAGGCCCGTTATGATACGACATGGACACGTCGTCCCCTGGAAAATGCGCGATACAGCGAAGCCTACCGCCCAAACGTCCCCGCCGCCTTGATGGAGTTGCTCTCTCACCAGAATTTTGCCGATATGAAACTGGCGCAGGATCCGCGGTTCCGATTTGACGTCAGCCGCGCCGTCTATAAAGCTATGCTGCGATTTTTATCTACCGAATACCGGTTTGAGTATCAGGTGCAGCCCTTGCCGGTTACCCATTTTCAGGCAACATTTCATGATTCCAGCCGGATACGTTTAAGCTGGCAGCCCTCAACCGACTCCCTGGAGCCTTCAGCCGTGCCGGACCGATATATTGTATATACCCGAAAGGGGAATGGTGGATTTAATAACGGGCGGCTGGTGCATGATACAACGGCCATCACCCAACCCCTGGATCCGGGTGTAGTCTATCGATTTAAAATTACCGCGGTAAATGACGGGGGAGAAAGTTTTCCTTCGGAAATATTGGCTGCGGGCAGGGTGAACGGAGACGCCCATCCGGCTCTTATTGTAAATGGATTCGACCGGGTGTCGGGGCCGGCAGCTATTGAAACCCAGAATTTTGAAGGTTTTGCCAATTTCCATGACGAAGGCGTACCCGATCATTACAACATCAATTTTACCGGCCGGCAGTATGATTTTGATCCGTCGGAATCTTACGCCACCAACGATGCCCCCGGATTTGGCGCCAGTTATGCCAACCGGGAAACCCAGATCATT
>Ga0209918_1001333_pt1 | contig 13427 bp, 9 predicted proteins | sample SalPonD_shore_MG_FD_185712 | JGI IMG/M metagenome (GOLD analysis project Ga0209918, IMG submission 185712) | Salt pond soil microbial communities from South San Francisco under conditions of wetland restoration - Salt Pond MetaG... | ecosystem: Environmental > Aquatic > Marine > Intertidal zone >...
ACAGGCCGTCGAGGGCGCGCGGGTAGTCGCCGGCGAGCCACATGCTGTACGGGCGGCGCTCGCCGTCCGGCAGCGAGAGCTCCTTGAGGCCGAGGACGAAGTCGTCGTTCGTGTTCGGATTGAAGACGTCCACGGTCCAGGACATGGTGCCGTTCGGGCCGGTCTTGGGTTCCTTGGGCGACATCAGCGCGTCGAGCACCGGGTGCTCCTCGTCACGGCCGAATACGCCGAGCTCCTCGCAGCAGTGGCGCACGAGGATGGCCATGGCGGCGACGGCCGAGGGCACTTGCTGCGGGTCGCCGTTCGGCGGCATCGGCAGGCTGAACGGCTGGTCGGCAACCTTGGCGAGGCTGTCGAGCTTGGCCTTCAGCCAGGCGGCGTCGCGGGTGCGCATGTCCATCGACAGCGCCTTGGCGATCGCGCCCGCGCCGCGCGGCTGCTCGGCGCCGTTCACCCACACCTCGAAGGGGTGCTTCTCGCCGTTCTCGACGTAGCCGACGAACACGGCGAACTTGCCGCCCGGGTGGCTGACCATGTAGGTCTTGGCCGGGTTGCCGTCGACGAAGGTCGGGCGGTTCTGCCAGCGCAGGCTGGCCAGCGCCGGCTGCGGCGCCTTGTCCAGGCGCAGGCGGCGGTCGGCGTCCGAGGTGTCGAACTCGGAGGGCTGCTGGCTGTCGCTGCTGGTCTCGAGCACGGCGCCGGTGATGTCGTTCGGGCGGAACGTGGTGAGGCCCTTGGCGCCGGCCTTCCAGGCGCTGGAGTACAGCTCGCGGAAGCCCTGGTAGTCGTAGTCCGCCGGCACGTTGCAGGTCTTGGAGATGGCCGAGTCGATGTACGGCTGCACGGCCGCGATCATCTGCATGTGGTCCTCGACGCGCATCTCCAGCGCCGAGACGAAGGACTCGGGCAGGTTCTGGTAGCGCCCGCCGACGACGGGGCCCGGGTCGTGGCCGAGCTGGCGCCAGACGCGGAAGGCGTGGTCCTCGACCTCGAACTTCTTCGTGGTGTCGTCGGGCATGCGCTTGTTGCGCGTGTAGGTCCAGGAGAACGGCGGCTCGATGCCGTTCGAGGCGTTGTCCGCGAACGCGAGCGTGATCGTGCCCGTGGGCGCGATCGACAGCAGGTGGCTGTTGCGGATGCCGTGCTCGCGGATGCCCGCGCGGATGTCTTCCGGCAGGCGCGAGATGAAGCCGCCCTGCAGGTACTTCTCGGCGTCGAACAGCGGGAACGCGCCCTTCTCCTGCGCCAGCTCGACCGAGGCGCGGTAGGACTCGTCGCGCATCACGCGCGAGATCTCGGCGGCCATCTCGCGGCCGTCGTCACGATCGTAGCGCTTGCCGAGCATGATCAGCGCGTCGCCGAGGCCGAGGTAGCCCAGGCCGACGCGGCGCTTGGCCTCGGCCTCCTTCTCCTGCTCGGGCAGGGGCCAGGCCGTGGCGTCGAGGACGTCGTCCAGCATGCGGATCGACATGCGCACGACCTCGCCGAAGCGCTCGAAGTCGAAGCGCGCGTTCTCGGTGAACGGGTCGAGCACGAAGCCGGTGGCGTTCACCGAGCCCAGGCAGCAGCAGCCGAAGGCGGGGAGCATCTGCTCGCCGCAGGGGTTGCAGGCCTGGATGGACTCGGCGTACCAGAGGTTGTTCTCGTTGTTGATGCGGTCCAGGAAGAGCACACCCGGGTCCGCGTGGTCGTACGTCGCTTCCATGACGTAGTCCCAGATCTCGCGGGCGCGCACGTGCTCGTACACCCACTTGCCCCGGGCCTCGTCGTAGTGGACGTCGCTCGCGGCCTTGCGGCGCGGCGCCGGCTCGGACTCGTGCACCAGGTCGAAGTAGCCGTCGTCCTCGACGGCCTGCATGAACTCGTCGGTGACGCCGACCGAGATGTTGAAGTTCGAGAGCTGGCCGCGCTCGTACTTGGCCTCGATGAACTCGCGGATGTCCGGGTGGTCGACGCGCAGCACGCCCATCTGGGCGCCGCGGCGGTAGCCGGCGGACTCGATCGTCTCGCAGGCGCGGTCGAACACGCGCATGAACGAGATCGGGCCGGAGGCCTCGGCGTTGACGGCGCGCACCAGCGCGCCCTTGGGCCGGATGGGGCTGAAGTCGTAGCCGACGCCGCCGCCCGCCTTGAGCGTGAGCATGGCCTGGCGCAACGCCTCGGCGATGCCTTCCATGCTGTCGGCGACGGGCTGGACGAAGCAGTTGATCAGGGTGACCTGCAGACCGGTGCCGGCGCCGGACTGGATCCGGCCGCCGGGCACGAAGCCGTCGGCGAGCGCCTGGGCGAAGCGCTTCTCCCAGTCCTTGCGGTTCTTCTTCTCGACCGAGGCCAGCGCCTTCGCCACGCGGGTGCGCTGGGCGGGGCGGTCCTCGTCATTCTTCGCGTACTTTTCCCGGAACGCGTCGTCGGAAATCGGCTGGAAATCCATGGGTGCGTAATCGTCCGTCAGTTGTTTCAAGGATGTAGACAACAAGGCCACCGCCGCGAAGCCCCGCGGGGTGGCCTTTTTTTGGCATTGGTTCGATCGCTGGTCGCGTTCCCTCCGCGCCCATGCCGGGGCGCCGTATGCGGCCTTGCATGGCCGGCGCGACTCCCCATAGATATACGCTCCGCCCGCAGACGCGTCAACCGAAAACACAAGAACTAGTGAGGCAGCATGACACGGACCACAAGATGGTGTGGTCATCAAGTGCATAGCCTGTGGATAAGCTGGTGATGAATCGACCCCGGGCGCGGTTTCTCGGCCTGTACCGGCCGCGGCGCCGCGGCCTATCCTCTGGCCGGGGCCCGGACGTGGGCGATCTCCCGGGCAAGGGGCCGGGGGTACCGGTCCGGCAGGACGACCGGGTATCGGCTCGGTATGTAGTGGGTACCCGGCTCGGTAGCCCGGTACAGGGGGCGCGGGAGGACCACCCATGCGAATCGGCATCGACCTCGGCGGGACCAAGATCGCGGGCGTCGCGCTGGACGACGACGGCGCCGTGCTGGCGCGGCGGCGCCAGGCCACGCCCTACGGGGACTACGAGGGCACGCTGGACGCCATCGTGGCCATGGTCCGCGCGTTCGAGGCGGAGACCGGGCAGGACGGGACCGTCGGGATCGGGACGCCGGGGGCCATCTCGCCGGCGACCGGGCTGTTCAAGAACGCCAGCGCGGTGTTCCTCAACGGCCACCCCGGGCAGCGGGACCTGGAGGCGAAGCTCGGGCGCGAGGTGCGCATGGCGAACGACGCCAACTGCTTCGCCCTGTCCGAGGCCGTGGACGGGGCCGGGCAGGGGTATGGCGTGGTGTTCGGGGTGATCCTGGGCACGGGCTGCGGCGGTGGCATCGTGGTCGACCGCCGCGTGCTGGTGGGGCCGAACGCGGTGGCCGGGGAGTGGGGGCACAACCCGCTGCCCTGGCAGCGGCCCGAGGAGTTTCCCGGGCCGGAGTGCTACTGCGGCCGCCGTGGCTGCATCGAGCGCTGGGTCTCGGGGACCGGGCTGCGCCAGGACCACCGGAACCAGGTCGGCGAGGACATCGAGGGCGACGAGATCGCCCGCCGGGCCGCGCAGGGCGACGCGGATGCCGAGGCGACGATGGCCCGCTACGAGGACCGCCTGGCGCGCGGGCTGGCCTCGGTGATCAACATGCTGGACCCGGACGTGATCGTGCTCGGGGGCGGCGTCTCGAACGTGCAGCGCCTGTACGACAGCGTGCCCCGGCTCTGGCAGCAGTACGTGTACTCCGACCGCTGCGACACGCCGCTGAAGCCGCCGGCGCACGGGGATGCCGGCGGCGTGCGCGGGGCCGCATGGTTGTGGTGACGGGCGGTCGGTAGCCTCGGAGCGGCTGCCGGGCTGAAGCCCGACAACCCGATTCCCTGGCCGCGGCGACCCGCAGGCCGGGCCGGCGCCGTCATGGCACGGGCATGCAGCGGCGGCCGGCACCGGGGGCGCGCCCGGCCCGTGCCTCCAGCGCGGCATCGAGCCAGGCGACGAAGCGCTCGCGCAGCACGGGGTCCAGGAACGTCGCGCCGTGCCCCGGCACGTCGACCAGCCAGCAGGCGGCGGGTGGCGTCGCCGCGGCCTGCAGCCGGCGGGCGTGGTGGGCCGCGATGGTGCGGTCCCGGCGGTTGCCGATGAACAGCTTGGGAATCGGCGGCAGCCGCGGCGCGGCGTCGATGGCCGCGTAGTCGCCCGTCACCAGCCACGACAGTGGCAGCTGCAAGGGCCACGTCAGCCACCACCCGGCGAGCGCCTCGCGTGCGACGGTGCGATAGCTCGACGGCGCGCTGTCGACCACGAGCGCGCCCGGGTCCTCGTCGCGCGGGATGCGCGCGGCGACGACCGTCGCGATGGCGCCGCCGAGACTCTGGCCGAACAGCACCAGGCGGCGCCGGGGCAGGTCGTCCAGCCGGTCCGCCATGCGCAGCGCGGCCACCGTGTCGCGGTGGACGCCCGCCATCGTCGGCGTTCCGGACGAGAGGCCGTAGCCACGGTAGTCGAACGCGAACAGGTTGTAGCCGCGCTCGCGCAGCCAGGCGACGTTTGCGACGTGCGTGCCGAGGTTTCCGGCATTGCCGTGTGCAAAGACGATCGTGCCGCGTGCGAGGGTCGTGGCCGGGATGTACCACGCGTGCAGGCGTACGCCGTCACTCGCGCGGAAATGGATGTCGCGGTACGCGATCCCGTGGTCCGCCAGGTCGATGCGCTGGCCGGTCTCGGGCTGGAATACCAGGCCGGTACAGCCGCAGAGCAGCAGCGGTACGAGCAGGCCGGCGATCGGGCGGCGCACGGCGGGCCGCATCAATAGTAGTACTCGAGGCCGAGCGTGCCCTCGCCCGAGGTCGCGCCGCGGCGCCCGTGCGCGGCCAGGCGCAGGTCGACGGCCCAGCTCCGCGAGAAGGCGAAGGTCTGCTCGACGGCGGCCTCGACCAGGGTGCGGTCGAGCCGCGCCGGATGATCGTAGGCTTCCGCCCACGCGTGCAGCGACCAGTCCGGCCGGGGCGTCCAGGTCAGCCCCAGGCGCAGCCCGGCACCGGCACTGCCGCCCTGCGGCAGGTCGGCGTCGGCCAGGGCCTGGAGCTGGCCCATGGCGTACACGGTCAGCGACGGGGACAGGCCCCAGGCCGGCCCCGCGCCGCCTTCGAGCGCGATCGCCCCCTCGTGCACCTTGTCGTCCACCCAGACCTGCCGGTACCCGCCCCGGAGCCGCCACGACAGTGGGTCGATCAGGGTGCCGCGTGGCGCCAGCGAGATGATGTCGGCGACGGTCAGCGCCTCGAGGACGGCATTGCCGCCATCGACCGGCAGGCGGACGCGGGTATCGAGGATCTCGATCTGTGCGCCCCGGGTGAAGCCGGGCGCGCGCTCCGTGAGCCCGTGATACGAAGGGCGGAAGTCGAGCTCGACGAAACCGCCGTCCTCGTCGGCGCCGGCGCCGAGGCCGATGCGGGTGGCGGCGTGGCCCCGGTCCGGGGCGGTGTCGGGCGGCGCGCCGGTCTCGGCCCGGCCGGGCGGCAGCGTGCTGCGCTCGCGGAGGATGGGCAGTGCGCGCCGGCCGTAGGTCTCGTTGTCGATCTCGCCCTCGGACTGCCGGTACTTGAGCAGGTCGAAGGCCGTCTCCAGCGCGCTCGCGCGGTCGCGGTCGTCGAGGCCGGCCGGCGCGGGCGGGGTGTCGCCGGCCGCGCGCGCGGCGACGTAGTCGCGGCCCGACGGGGGCAGGCGCTCGAGGCGGGTGCGGATGCGGGTGAGGAGCGAGGGCCGGAATCCGGGCGGGCCGGCGAGCGAGGCGCCGACGATGCGCTCGACCGTGGCGCTCGGCTCAACCTGGTAGAAGAAACCGGTGCCGAGGTCCAGGCCCGGGCGCGCGGTATCGAGCAGCCGCAGCAACTGGTACGAGCAGTTCTCCGACAGGAAATAGTAATCGAAGCTGACGCCGTCCATCTCCCAGAGGTGGCGCAGCATGCGGTCGATCTCGGCCGGCGTGAAATCGAGCGGGTACGACCAGATGTCCCGGCTCTCGATTTCGCTGTAATCGTTGACCAGCTCGTAGTACGGGCGCACGGCGTAGCGTCCCGGGTAGAGCCCCGTCAGTCCCTTCACAGCGAACAGCACGCCGTTGGTCTCGCGCGTCTGCGCCGAGAAGTTGACGGCGTAGGACGTCAACTCGCCGCGGTTGCGCGCCGGTGGCGGGTCGATCCGGAGGAAGGTGTGGCCGAACATGGACGACGGGTTGTTCAGGTACGCGGCCGGGAATACCAGGGCCAGGCTGTGCGGGTCGATGGCGTCACGCCATTGGTGGAATGCGGGACACGGCCGGATCGGCATGCGCGCGCGATCGAAGCCGAGCCGTGCGTCGAGCCAGGCGAAGCGCCCGATGAAGCGGCACTGGGGATGCTCGCCGCGCGCGCCGAGCTTCGTGTCGCCCGGCAGGAGGAAGGCGCGCAGCGTGGCCGCCATCTCGGCCGCCGGGTCGTGCCGCCCGTCGGCGGCCAGGAAGAAGTTGCTGCTGTCGACCTCGCTGACGACCCCGTCGCCCGAGCCCGCGTAGTGCAGCAATGCGCGCCACGCCGGCGTCTGGTACAGGTGCGCGCGCATGGCGCGGGCGATCAGCTCGTCGGCGTAGCCGCCCGCGGCCGACAGGGGCGGGGCGACGGTGCACAGGACGAACAGCAGGGTGGCGGGCAACCGGCGCATGAGGCGGGGCGGTCCTGTTCTGCCGGACGTGGCGCCGGATGGATGTGCGCTGCGCGAGGGGCCCCGGGGCGCGAGTGCGCCCCGGGGCCGATGTCACGAAAGGTACTTCGACAGCCGGCCGTCCTCGGCCATGACCGCCTGCATCGAGGCGACGACCTCGCCGGCGGTGGTGCTCGTGGACGGGTAGATGCGGGCGAAGTTCCGCTGCATCGCCTCGTAGAAGTACGGGCGGTCCCCGGTCGCGATCCCCATCAGGTTCCCGACGGTGGCCAGGGTTTCGCCGCCACCGGCGGCCATGTCGGCCGCGAGTCGGTCCATGTTGTGGCTGGTGAACTCCGAGACCTCGGCCATCTGCTTGACGGTACCGTTGGGGTCGCATCCGAGCGTGCCGGACGAGATGCCGAAGGTCTGGTTGCCGAGCGTGCCGTTGGTCGTGACCGCGAGTACCTGGGCAGCCCGACCCGACTCACCGTCGAAGATCATCGTGCCGACACCGCAGCCGGTGCTGTCCTTCGCCGCCGCGATCCCCGGCAGCCCCAGCAACGCGAGTGCCGCTACTGCAATCGCTTTCTTTCCCATGATCCCTCCTGTCCGTGCGGGATGCTTCACGGGTTGCGCCCGTTCGGCGTCCATGTCGGGCGATCCAGCGTGCCCGTCCGGTCCTTGTATGCCAGCCGCGGGTGGCACGCAACAGAAACCGTGGCTGGGGTTGCCGTCGGGACTCGGGCGTGCCACGACGTCCCGGCGTTGTCGCCGAGAGGGCGCGGGGCTTCGACCGTGGATCGCCACGGCCGGCTGGCGCCGGCCTCGCGATGACAGCGACGGGGTATTGGGTGCGCAGTCAGGCAGACAGCGTGATCGAAACGCCGTCACTGCGCGCCCGGCGCCAGCCGGGCGCGGCTACGACTCGGCGGCGTAGCGCGTGGTGATCTCGCTGAGCTTGTCGTGCAGCGCCGCGACGAGTGCATCGTGGGAGTCGACGAACTTCTGGATCCCGTCCGCCTCGAGCTGGGTCGTGACATTGTCCAGGTCGATGCCGAAGTCCGGCAGCGCCGCGAGCGTCGCGCGCGCGACGTCGAGGTCTTCGTCGATGCTGATCGCGGCCTCGCCGTGGGCGACGAAGGCGTCCAGCGTCTTCGGCGGTACGGTGTTCACCGTGTCGCGGCCGATCAGCTCGTCCACGTAGAGGGTGTCCGGCAGCGCCGGGTCCTTGGTGCTGGTACTGGCCCAGAGCGGGCGCTGCACGTGCGCGCCGCGGTCGGACTGCGCACGGAACGCGGGCTCGCCGCGCATCCGCAGGAACGACTGGTAGGCGAGCTTCGCGTTCGCGATCGCCGTCTTGCTGCGCCAGGGCTTCGCCCGCGCGCCGACCGCGTCCAGCTTCGGGTCGACCAGGCCGTCCACGCGGCTGACGAAGAACGAAGCCACCGAGGCCACCCGGCGCGGGTGATCGTTCTGCGCGAGGCCGCGGGTGAACGCGGCGAACACCTCCTCGTAGCGGCTCACGGCGAACAGCAGGGTCACGTTCACGTGGATGCCCTCGGCGATCAGCGTCTCGATCGCCTCCAGTCCGGCGCGCGTCGCGGGGACCTTGATCATCACGTTCTCGCGGTGCACCGAGCGCCAGAGATGGCGCGCCTGGTCGATCGTGCGGGCCGCATCGTGCGCCAGGTGCGGCGAGACCTCGATGCTGACGAAGCCATCCGCGCCGCGGGTCTGCTCGTACACGGGCAGGAGCACGTCGCAGGCCATCTGGATGTCCTGCACCGCGAGCCACTCGTAGAGGGTCTCGGCGTCGAGCTCGTGGTCGGCCTGGATCAGGTCGAGGATGCCCTCGTCGTAGGCATCGGTCCCGGTGATGGCCTGGTGGAAGATCGTCGGATTGCTCGTGACACCGCGGAGACCCTCGTCGACGAGCCGTTCGAGGCCGCCGCCGGTAATCAGGTTGCGGTCGACGTAGTCGAGCCAGAGGGACTGGCCGCAGTCGAGCAGGTGGGCGATCGAGGCCATGATGCGGATCTCCGGGCGCTTGGTGCGTGTGTCCGGGATCGTACCAGACCCGGCGGGGCTCAGGCGTCCGCGGATTCGAGGCGCTCGGCCGCTTCGAGCCAGGCGGATTCGATCTCGTGGACCTGCTGGCGCAGCTCGCCCTGCCTGTGCAGCAGGTCGCGCAGTTCCGGGCGGCGGTCGTCCTCGTACAGCGCGGGGTCGGCGAGTGCCTCGTCCAGCTCGGACAGCGCGGCGCGACGGCGCTCCATGTCCTTCTCCAGGCGCTCCACCTCGCGTCGCAACGGCTGCAGCGCGGCGCGCCGGCGGGCCGCCTCGCGGCGGGCCTCCTTGCGGTCGGGCTGCCCGGCGGTGACCGCGGCCGCCTGGGTGCCCCGGGCGCGGCGTTCGCGCAGCCAGTCGCGGTAATCGTCCAGGTCGCCGTCGAACTCGGTGACACGGCCGTTCGCCACGAGGCGGAAGGTGTCCACGGTGTCGCGCAGCAGGTGGCGGTCGTGGGTGACCAGGATCACCGCCCCGGAGAAGGATTGCAGCGCGAGGTCCAGCGCGTAGCGCATCTCCAGGTCGAGGTGGTTCGTGGGCTCGTCCAGCAGCAGCAGGTTCGGGCGCCGCCACGCGACCAGTGCCAGCGCGAGGCGCGCCTTCTCGCCGCCGGAGAATCGCCGCACGGGTGCCAGCGCGTCGTCGCCGGAAAAGCCGAAGCCGCCGAGGAAGTCCCGCAGCACCTGGTCGCGCTGGTTCGGGCTCTCGCGGCGCAGGTGATCCAGGGCGCTGGCGCCGAGATCGAGGGCGTCGAGCTGGTGCTGGGCGAAGTAGCCGACGCGCAGGTGCTCGCCGGCGAGGCGCTCGCCGCCCAGCGGTGGCAGCTCGCCGACGATGGTGCGGATGAGGGTCGACTTGCCGGCGCCATTGGGGCCGAGCAGGCCGATGCGCTCGCCGGGCAGGATGCTGAAGTCCGCGCCCTCGAGCACCGGGTGCTCGTAGCCGACGGCCAGCTCGCGCAGCGTGACCAGCGGGTTGGACACGCGCTCGGCATCCGGAAAGCGGAAGCGGAACGGCGAGTCCACGTGCGCGGGCGCGATCTGCTCCATCCGCTCGAGCTCCTTGAGCCGGCTCTGCGCCTGGCGCGCCTTCGTGGCCTTGGCGCGGAACCGGTTCACGAACTGCTCGATCTCGCGCACGCGCTGCTGCTGCTTGTCGTACGCCGCCTGCTGCTGCGCCAGCCGCTCGGCGCGCTGGCGCTCGAAGCCGGAGTAGTTGCCGCGATAGTAGAACAGGCGCTGCCGGTCGATGTGCACCACGTGCTCGATGACGTTGTCCAGGAACTCGCGGTCGTGCGAGATCAGCAGCAGCATGCCCGGGTACTGGCCGAGCCACTGCTCCAGCCAGAGCACCGCGTCGAGGTCGAGGTGGTTCGTGGGCTCGTCGAGCAGCAGGATGTCGGCGGGCCGCATGAGCGTGCGCGCCAGGTCGATGCGGATACGCCAGCCGCCGGAGAATTCGGCTACCGACCGGGTGAAGTCCGCGGTGCCGAAGCCGAGCCCGGCGAGCAGCTGCTCGGCGCGGTTGCGCGCCGTATAGCCGTCGATGGCATCCATCTCGGCGTGCATGTGCGCGAGATCCGTGTGCGCGCCGTCGGCCTCGGCCGCGGCCATCCGGTCCTGCAGGCGGGTGAGCTCGGTATGGCCGCCCAGCACGTGGTCCACGGCCGTGGTCTCGGCGCCGGCCGTCTCCTGTGCCATGTGCGCGATGCGGGCGCCGCCCGGCACGCTGACCGTGCCTGCATCCGGCGGCATGTCGCCGAGGACGAGGCGGAACAGGCTCGATTTGCCGCTGCCGTTCGGGCCCACGATGCCGACGCGCCAGCCATCGTGCAGACGCAGGCTGGCGCCGGCGAACAGTGGCTGTCCGCCGAACTGCAGGCTGACGTTGTCGAGCGTGAGCATCGGGTGCTGCGCCGGATCCCGGGGGCTGCGCAGCGTAACAGGTACGCGCGCGGCGCGCCGCCCGTCAGGCGACGAACAGGGCGTGCCAGAAGGTGTACGCGGCGATGGCGATCAGCAGCACGACAAAGCCGCGCCGCAGGGTGTGCCGGGGCAGGCGGTTGCACCAGTGCTGGCCGACCAGCAGGCCACCGATGCCGACGCCGGTGAACACGGCGATCGCGCCCGGGTCGGTCGGCAGCGGGCCCGGGCCCAGCGCCTGGCCGGCGAGGCCGGTGAGGGCATTGAGGGCGATCAGCGCGAGGCTGGTGCCGATGGCATAGGGCAGGGCCAGGCGCCCGAAACGCGCGAGTGCCGGCACGAGCAGGAAGCCGCCGCCCACGCCGATGATCGCGGTGAGCGCGCCGATGCCCAGCCCGGCGCCGGCGATCCGCGGCAGCGGCGCGCAGGCGGGGCCCCCGGTCGCCTCGTCCACCCCGCGCAGCATCGTGACCGCGGCCGCGAGCAGGGTCACGCCGAAGACGAGCAGCTGCACGGATCCGGGGATGTACGCCGCCACGATGCCGCCGCCGGCGGCGCCGACGAAGCCGGGCAGCCCGAACGCCGCGATGCAGCGCCAGACGACGTGCCCCGACCGGGCCTGCAGCACGGCGCCGAAGAGGGCGATGGCGCCCACGATGGCCAGCGAGCTGGCGATCGCCATCTTCTCGGGCATGCCGAGCCCGTAGATCAGTACGGGGACGGTGAGGATGGAGCCGCCGGACCCGAGCAGCCCCAGCGCCAGGCCGACGGCGGCGGCGCCGACGAGCGCGCCGATCATGCAGGGCGTTCGCAGAACAGGTCGTAGAGGACGGGGACGAGGGCGCGGGCGCGGTCGTCGCTCAGGCGGTAGTAGATGCTCTGGGCCTCGCGCCGGGTCGCCACGAGCCCCTCGCGGCGCAGCACGGCCAGGTGCTGGGACAGCGCCGACTGCGAGAGCGGGACCCACGCCTGCAGTTCCCCTACCGAGCACTCGCCGTTCGCCAGGGTGCACAGCACGAGCAGGCGGCTGTCGTTGGCGAGCGCACGCAGGAACCGGGCCGCGTCGGACGCACTGTGCGTCATGCGCGCGGGGTCGGGCTTCGTGCTCGTCGGGGGGGCAGCGGTTGCAGGCATCGGGATCCTCCGGGAATCGCGTCGACTATAGGGCCTCGCTGTATTTCGGTCAACTCTAATTTAGGTTTGACTAATATACTAGTGAAACCTATAGTCATGAGGATTCGGTCCGAATGACGGGAGAGAGACGTGATGCGCCCCGAAGTCCGCACGGTACTCCACGACGAGAGTTCGACATTCTCCTACGTGGTGTGGGATCCGGAGACGCGGCACGCGGCGGTGATCGATCCCGCGCTCGACTTCGATGCCGCCTCCGGTTACGCGAGTACCGATACCGCGCAGCAGCTCGTCGATCTCGTCGAGGCCGAGGGTCTCTCGGTCGACTGGATCCTCGAGACACACGCGCATGCCGACCACATCTCGGCCGCCCCGTTCGTGCGCGGCCGCGTCGGCAATCCGCCGGTGGCGATCGGTGAGGGCATCCGCACCGTCCAGGAGCGCTTCCGGCGCCTGTTCAACCTGGAGCGTGGTTTCCTGCCCGACGGCAGCCAGTTCGACCACCTGTTCGGCGACGGCGAGCGCTTCGCCGTCGGCGATCTCGAGGCGCGGGCGATCCACACGCCGGGCCACACCAGCGACCACGTCACGTACGTCATCGGCGACGCCGCCTTCGTCGGCGACACGCTGTTCATGCCCGATGCGGGGACTGCGCGGTGTGACTTTCCGGGCGGCGATGCCGCAACGCTGTATCGTTCGGTCCACCGGCTGTTCGACGAACTGCCCGACGACACGCGCATGTTCATCCTGCACGACTACGGGCCGAACGGCCGCGACCGGATGAACGAGACGACGGTCGGCGAGCAGCGCCGGAACAACAGGCACGTCGGAGCCGGAATCGCGGAGGCGGAGTACGCGACGATGCGCACCGAGCGTGATCGCACGCTGGGCATGCCGACGCTGATCATCCCCTCGGTCCAGGTGAACATCCGCGCCGGGCAGTTCCCGCCCGCCGAGGACAACGGCACCGTCTACCTCAAGGTTCCGATCGACGCGTTCCCGAAGGCGGAGTGACGCAACACCCGGACGCGGCTCACCGCCTCGCTGCACGGCCGGTTTCCGCAACGCCGGCATCGCGCCTGTCGGGCTGAAGCCCGACCCACGGGGCCTTTCCTTGTAGGTCAGGCTTCAGCCCACAGGGTCTCTCCTTGTGGGTCAGGCTTCAGCCTGACATCGGTGGGCCGTTTCGGTTCTGTCGGGCTGAAGCCCGACCTACAGGGCTCGTCCTTGCGGGTCAGGCTTCACCACGGGGCCTTTCCTTGCTTGTAGGTCAGGCTTCAGCCTGACATCGGTGGGGCTGTTTCGGTTGTGTCGGGCTGAAGCCCGACCCACGGGGCTCGTCCTTGCGGGTCAGGCTTCAACCCACAGGGCCTTTCCTTGTAGGTCAGGCTTCAGCCCACAGGGTCTCTCCTTGTGGGTCAGGCTTCAGCCTGACATCGGTGGGGCTGGTTTCGATTCTGTCGGGCTGAAGCCCGACCCACGGGGCCTTTCCTTGCGGGCCAGGCTTCAGCCCACAGGCCCTTTCCCTTGTGGGTCAGGCTTCAGCCTGACATCGGTGGGGCTGTTTCGGTTCTGTCGGGCTGAAGCCCGACCCACGGGGCTCGTCCTTGCGGGGCAGGCGTCAACCCACAGGGTCATTCCT
>Ga0209918_1001334_pt1 | contig 13425 bp, 12 predicted proteins | sample SalPonD_shore_MG_FD_185712 | JGI IMG/M metagenome (GOLD analysis project Ga0209918, IMG submission 185712) | Salt pond soil microbial communities from South San Francisco under conditions of wetland restoration - Salt Pond MetaG... | ecosystem: Environmental > Aquatic > Marine > Intertidal zone...
TACAATACCCAACTCCACGGCCAACTGTTTTCGAAGGGAGGACATTCGATCTAATAGATCTCCGCCCTGATCGGGGTCAACAAGAGGGATTAAACTGTATCCTATTTCCAATTCCAGGGTATCCATTAGTAAATAATCTTCCACACGATCCTCTTCCATCGTTTGTGCCTCCTCAATACGGTCTTGTTCTTTTTTCTCATCAATACGCTGTTGATTGCGATAGGCTGTATACAACAATATCCCGGCAATGGTCCAAAATGGGATCAATGGCATTCCGGGCATCAGACCTATTATAAATACAAAAGCTGAGGCAATCGCAATCGTTTTGGGATTGGCAAACAACTGGGTGGTAATTTCTTCGCTCAGGTTGCCTTCGGATGCCGCGCGGGAAACGATAATGCCCGATGCCGTTGATATCAACAAAGCTGGAATTTGGCTGACCAACCCGTCACCAATCGTAAGCAAGGTATAAACCTTGGCCGCCTCTGCAAGCGATAACCCCTGTTCAACGGATCCAATGATAAGTCCCCCGATAATATTGATAAAGGTGATCAGCAAGCCGGCAATGACATCCCCGCGTACGAATTTACTGGCACCGTCCATGGCCCCGTAAAAATCACTTTCCCGGGAGATATCCTCCCGCCGTTGTTTAGCTTCCAAGTCGTTAATCAACCCGGCATTTAAATCTGCGTCTATCGCCATTTGTTTACCGGGCATGGCATCCAGCGTGAAACGGGCCGATACTTCCGCAATGCGCGAGGCTCCCTTTGTAATTACCACAAAATTTATGATGATCAGGACGGCAAAGATAATGATACCCAGAATATAATTACCCTTGACCACGAAATTACCAAATGCCTGGATCAGCTCGCCGGCGTAACCCTGTCCCAAAATCAAGCGGGTGGTGGCTACATTTAATGAAAGACGAAATAAAGTCAATATGAGCAGCATTCCAGGGAATACGGCAAAATCAAGAGGCCTCAGTGTATAAAAAGCCACAAGCAAAACCACCAGCGACATAGATACATTGGCAGCCAACAAAAAATCCAGCAGAAAAGCGGGAAGCGGAATAATCATCACAAGTAGAATGAGGATGATCCCGGATGAAATTAACACATCCGTACGCTGCTGCAGCTGATGTATTATGTTCGATATGGAAAAATCGGATCTGCCCATTATAAATTATGCTCTTTTTTCAATTTATAGACATACGCCAGGATCTCGGCTACAGCCTGAAATAATTCTGGGGGTACATATTGGTTTTCATCGGCAGAGGCGTACAATGCACGGGCTACGGGGGGATTTTCGATAATCGGGATATCGAATTCCCGGGCAAACTCCCGAATTTTGAGGGCCCGGTTTCGCTGCCCCTTGGCTTTGACGATCGGTGCATCGTCTTTTTCCGGATCGTAATGCAGCGCCACTGCATAGTGAGTCGGGTTAGTGACCACCACATCCGATCCCAGCACGGCATGATCGAGACGTTTGGCCTGTAGTCTGCTCATGGCCATCTGCCGGCGTTTGTTTTTCATCATTGGGTCTCCCTCCATCTGCTTGAATTCATCCTTGACCTCCTGCTTGGTCATGCGCAAATCTTTATTGTGCTGGTATCGTTGATAGAGCGCATCCGCAATGGAGAGGATAAGCAAAGCTGAAAGAATACGAGATACAATTAACAGGATATAATACCCGGTTTTGGAAAGCATCGTACCGATGGGCGTAATAACAAAAACCAGGAAGTGATTAATTTCGCCCCGAACCGTAAAATAAATTACCAGGCTGACGACGCCTATTTTGGCGAGCCCCTTGACAAGTTCAACCAATCCACGGCTGGAAAAAAGTCGTTTCAATCCGGTTTGGGGATTAATACGATTTCCCTTAGGCTTCAAGGCTTTTGTAGAAAAAAGAAAGCCGGTTTGCGCTACGTTAACTAAAAGTGCTGTCAGTAATAAGCCGATTAGCAACGGGGTTAAAAGCTCAAATCCAAATTTCATGGCCAAACCCAGGGCGTGCATGGCATTTTCAGGACTATTTAATGGTTGATCGGCATTAACCAAAAAAGTTTCAGTTAGCATTGACAAACGGCTATAGAGATAGTTCCCGGTATTGTAAAAGATGATAGTCGTGACTACCATCAGTAATACCGATGAAATTTCAGCACTGCGGCTTACATTTCCTTCCTCCCGCGCCTTCTCCAATTTGCGGGAAGTGGGTTCTTCGGTCTTTTCCTGGTCGTTATTTTTATCAGCCATAGGGGTTAATAACCCAAAAATGATGCCACAGCTAGCCCGGATATTTCACCAAGAAATTTTTTCCTCAGCAAGGCGAAGTTAAAATGGGGACGGAATCGTATAAATATACGTTGAGTAAGCCATTTTAACTTCAACGAAGCTGAGGGGAAAATTTCGCAGCGTTTAACACCCTGTTATAATTATTAAATCCTGAAAATAAATATATCTCAATATATATCAATAAGTTATGATAATTTTATTTTAAATAGTGTGAAATTTCCGGGCTAGTAGTGTGAGGTCAGATTTAATTTTTTAGTCGTGTTATTATTGCATTTTTAACATTCCGGTTGTATAACAGCAAAAATCACCCTTTTCGGAGATACAGAACGGCCAAATAGTTATAGAATAAATCAGTGTGCACAGGAATAAAATTGCTAATGCATTCCTCCTAATTTTCCTGATTCCGGCAAAAGTTTCCGTTTGGATGACGTAGATTCACAATGGCCATTTTAAATGGAGTAGTTGCACTAATAAATATATTGATAAGGCTTGCATGGATCTCCTGTCCCCGGCTTTTCCAATATCCAGTAGAATAAACAGAGCACTTTGCAAAACCATGCTTTTGTCCAAATTCTGCATTTTTATGATTTCAAAATCCTCACGTATTACATATACGCTGTGGTTTTGAAATCAATCAGGCTTTGACTTTGACCAAAATCCCTGGTTTTGCAAAGCCCTCTAAACATTAAAAAATATCGGATTTTGGGAATTCTGTAGATAACAAGAAAAAGGTTAAGGGGGCTATTATCGGCTGATTAAGTTTACTTTTAAGGAAATGGCACAACTTTTGAACCTTATCCAGTTGTAATTAATCAAAAACAATGGAATTGGGTAATGATTGATCGTTTAAAATATTCGATGCAGGCTCTTCAGATGTTGACAAGAGCCCAGGAAGTTGTGGCGAATAATATGGCCAATATTAATACTCCCGGTTTTAAAGGAGACAAGTTATTCTTCCGGGCTTTTCAAGATGCTGTTGGCGGAAGGCATCAAATAACTCCACAGGAAACGTTACAAATGCACCAGGGTCCTCTTGAGTCTACAGGAAATCCATTTGATCTGGCTATTCATGGGGACGGCTTTTTTGAAGTGGAAAAAGACGGGAATTTATTTCTGACTCGGGATGGCCGGTTTCAACTGGATGCCGGCGGTTATCTGGTAGATTCCAACGGTGGAAAAGTTCAGGGAATATCGGGCCCGATTCAACTCACAGAATTAATGCCATCCGGGAATGGTGGGCAGCGCAATATCACCGTGGATATTTCGCAGGATGGTACCGTACGGGTGAATGATAAAATTCGCGATCAAATTAGCCTGGTGCAGGTGGATGACGTCAGCAGTTTACGCCACCGGACCAACGCATATTTTGAACACATCGATGATGATCAACTGCAGCCGGATATTAACAGTGAAATACAGCAGGGATTTTACGAAAACAGTAATGTAGATCCACTGCAGGAAATGGTGAAAATGACAAAAAATGCCCGACTGTTCGAATCACAGCAGCGGGCCTTGCGAACCTCAGATGAACTGTTGTCGCGGGTAACCACTCAATTGGGAAAATTCTAACTTAAAATGATTGACTTATGTTCAGAGCATTGAGCACCGCCGCACTTGGAATGAGTGCCCAGCAAAAAACCGTGGACAATATTGCCAACAACCTGGCAAATGTGAATACCACGGCCTTCAAGAAAAGTAAAATTGCATTCCAAGACCTGTTTTATCAAACACTGACAGCGTCGAAGCAGGGATCGGGGGATGGCACTTCCAATAATGCACCCGTTCTGCAAATCGGGAATGGTTCCCGGGCTATAGCAACTATTCGAAGTTTTTCGCAGGGTTCGATCGAAGAGACGGGAAATCCGCTGGATTTGGCCATAAACGGGGATGGATTTTTCCAGGTAGAGATGCCCGACGGAACGATCGCCTACAGCCGGGACGGAAATTTTTCGCTGGACTCTACCGGTCGTGTAGTTAATAATTCAGGCTTGCCCCTGGCCGATCAAATTGAAATTCCCCAGGATGCCGTAGCCATTCAGGTCTCGCAGGATGGGGTGGTCACAGCAAAATTGAGTGGAGATGGTGGACAGGTTGATCTCGGACAAATAGAAATGGCCAAATTCGTAAACCCGCGGGGACTCTCTGCATTGGGTGATAACTTGTATGGAAAAACAGAAGCCTCGGGTATGCCTTTTTTCGGGACGCCGGGAAATGACGGTTTTGGCAGCATTCAACAAGGATACCTGGAACAGTCGAACGTGGACATCGTCAATGAAATGGTGAATTTGATTGAAGCTCAGCGGGCTTATGAAACCAACTCAAAAATGGTTCAAACAGCCGAAGAGATGATGTCGCTTACCAATTCCATTAAAAGATAGGTGACGCTTTGATATTGTTTAGATGGTGTATAATCGGATTATCGGGATTATTATTTTTCAAGACACCTGAGGTGGATTCCGTGGATACTTATCTGAGCAAAACCATTACGCGAAATTTACAATCGGTTTATTCTGGTAAAGAGATAAAATTTGATGTCACATTAAAATGGATACCCCGTCGGCTTAAGCAGGTTGATCCTTCCAAAATTGATACGGTAACATTCACGGGAAACGGAATCCACCGTGGATATGAAATGGCAACGGTTCAATATCGAAAAGAAGACCGGACAGAAGAAGCCAAAGTGCAGGTATTGATCGAAGTTCAGGAACGGCTGCCGGTGACCCGCTATCGACTGGAAGGTGAACAGCCGGTGAGTTCACGTGATCTTGTCATGCAGTGGGTCAATACCACAAAAATGCACGGCCCATTTATCCGGGATTTCAGTGGACTTGAAGGGAAAGTGACTTCGCATATCGTACAAAATGGGGTTCCGCTTTCCATGCATGACATAAAACGTAAACCCCTGATTGAGAGCGGCCACACCGTAGAGATGATATTTAAAAATGAGGGAGTAAAAATTGTAATAAACAGTATTGCACGACAATCCGGGGCCAAGGGCGAATTAATCCGGCTATACAGCAGGGAAACCCGAAAAGTGTACCTGGCCAAAGTACTGGGACCGAACCGTGCACAATGGGAAAAAACCTTATGAAGAATTTGACTAAATTTACAGCCGTATTATTAATTTTATTGGGATATGCGCAACCTTCGTTGTATGCCCAGCAGTCGCTCTATTCTGACGTAAAAGCCAATCACGTGGGCGATGTGATAACGGTGGTTCTAACCGAAAATATCTCGGGATCTTCATCAACGGATGCACGAACAAAGTCCAATACCTCGGGACAGGCTTCAAGTTCGGTATCAGGCAATTTTATCCCGTTTGAACCCTATTTCGGTGCCGATGCCAGTGTGGATTATAATTCCAATGAACAGATGACCGCCAATCAGCAGCAATTATTAACGGGTACGCTGAGTGTACGAATAGAAAAAGTCACGGATAACGGTGATTTAATTGTGCAGGGAAAACGCAGTACGGAGATTAATGGAGAACTCCATGAAATCAGCCTGCAGGGTGTTGTTCGCCAAAATGATATAGATGATTTGAACCGGGTTCCTTCGTATCGCATTGCAGATGCGGAAATTGTTTATCGCAAGAAAGGCGGAATACAGCAGGAAAAGCACAAACCGGGTTTGGTACGTAAAATGATATTTGGCGCAGTAGGAGTAGCCGTTGGGACTGTGGCCATTATGAAGTCGATGAATTAGGTGCAAAGATGAAAACAATAGTTAAAATTACGGTACCGGTTCTGTTTTTGTGGCTGATGAACACCTTATCGTGTTTCGGTCAAACGCCACTGAAAGAATTAGTACAAGTCAGAGATGCCAACCGGAAGGAATTAATTGGCTACGGACTGGTTACCGGTTTGGATCGCACTGGAGACCGATCCATGAGCCGTAGCGGCGCTGCTTTTACCGTGCAGTCCATTGCCAATATGCTCAAAAATTTTGGTATCAACGTAGATCCCGATCGGCTGAGAACCCGTAATGTGGCCGCCGTAATGGTCACCGCTAAGATAAGTCCCTATCACGCTCCGGGAAGTGAAATTGATGTAACGGTTTCATCCCTGGGCGATGCCAGTAGTTTACAAGGGGGCGTGTTGCTGCAAACCCCGCTTTTAAATCCCAACACAAAAAAAGTGTATGCCAATGCCCAGGGACCGTTAGTAACCGGGGGCATTAATGCTGAGACCACCGGGGCGCGTGTATCACGGAATTTAACGCTTACCGGCACCATCCCCGGTGGCGGAACGGTAGTTTTTAATGACGCCTATACACCAAGCCGCGAGAAACCCCTCGGGCTCATTCTCCGACAGCCCAGTTATACCAATGCCCAGCGTATTGCAGATGCCATTAATAAAAAGTTTGAAGGCGATGTGGCCGAAGTGAGAAACGCCGGGATGGTTCAGGTAGCCTGGCCCGACAAATTCCAGGACACCGGAGATCTGAACCTGTTTACCAGTCTGGTTATGGACGTTGACATTAATGTTGACACCCCGGCCCGTGTGGTCATCAATGAACGTACGGGCACCATTGTGGCCGGAGGAGATGTTGTGATTGGAGAGGTATTAATCTCCCATGGGAATATTCAAATTCAAACGCAGGTTACGCCCTTCATATCCCAGCCACCGCCGCTTAGCGGAGGGAAAACAATTAAGGGATCGGTTACCAGCGTAGGCGTTACGGAAGAAGCGGCTCAGAATTTAGTGATTAAACCCGATACCAAAGTCACGGATTTGGCAACCTCCCTTAACAACCTGGGGCTATCTCCGCGAGATATTATTTCAATTTTCCAGGCCATTGACAGAGCCGGGGCGTTGAAAGGTAAACTCATCATAATGTAAAATGGGAAAAATGAAAATTCACGAATTGGCGGGTAAATCCATATCTCTTCAAAAAAAACAGGAATCAAAAGTGGCTGGTCAAAAGGCTAAAACAGCCTTCGAGTTCGAACGCCTCTTTGCTACGCAACTGGTTAAAGAACTTACTAAAGACTCCTTTAAAATGTCCGATAACCAAATGTTGATGGGAAGGTCCAACGGGATGTATCGTCAATATATCACCGAAACGTTAGCTTCGGAACTGGCCAAACAAAATAAACTGGGAATATCCGATATGATGATGAAATATTGGAATGAACAACCCCAACAAAACACAATCAAACCACAGGGTCCCGAAGATGACCAAAAATAAGGAGCATTTGACAAAGCTTAATGCCGTAGTTGATGAACTGATAGAAATAAACACGGCAATGGAACACCTGTACCAAAAGCAGATAGATATGGTGATCCGTCAGGAGGTTGATTTGCTTGGAAGTTTAACTGAAGAGCAAATCAAGAGTAATGAACGGTTAAAGAAGTTGAGTGATAAACTGGGTAACAGCTTAAAACAACTTACGGATGATTCGGAAAATGGTGACCCGGTAACCTTGCAAACAGTAGTCCAAAATTTTTCGACAGATTCAACAAAATTGAAAGATGCCCGGGAAAACCTGATTAATAAAGTGGAGTCTGTTGCACGACTTCGAAAACAATTAACCGACCTGCTTGAGTTTGCCCATCAACAGACCGGTCAATTTTTGCATATGATTCAAGAGCTGGGAAATGCACATAGCGTTCATTATCGGAAGGATGGAGCCATGGATACAGGGGGCGCATCCAGCGTGGCTATTAATCAAAAAGCCTGAACATTATGAAAGAGATTTTTGAAATAGCAAAACGGGGTTTATTCGCGGCCAATATGGCGAATAACACCATCGCTCAAAATGTTTCGAATGTAAATACACCGGGATACAGCCGGCAACGGGTTGATTTGGAAGCCCAGGCCTATCGCAGGTATGGTTTTTCGATCGGGGCAGGTGTAAATGTGAAAAATATTGTTCGCCTCCATGATAATTTACTGGATGTGCAGATCCAGCACAAAGAAACGGGATTGGGAGATTTGAATGAAAGATCCCGGGTTAACGAGCAACTGGAATCGGTGTTGATTTCAGATGCCGGGGGCGATCTGGATGTAAGAATCGGGGATTTTTTCAATGCCTTTTCCGATCTGTCGGCCAACCCACAGGATTATAATCTGCGAAATATTCTGATATCAAAAGCTCAGACGTTGTCGCATACTTTTCACGATATCAATTCCGGATTGAAAAGTATTGAGCAAAAAACGGTCGAACAAGCGAATAATACCATAAAGGAAGTCAATAGCCTGCTCAAGCAGATTTCATCCCTGAATGATTCAATAGTGAGCGGGGAGGCCAGTGGAAAATCGGACCTGAACAGCCAGGATCTGCAATCTGAAAAATTGAAAGAACTTTCCAATCTGATGGATATACAGAGCAATACCGCCGACAATGGATCAATCGAGGTACGGATCGGTGGTGTGCTCGTGGTGGATGGAAACCAGGTTCGAACACTGGGAAATAAATATGATACTGCTACGCATACATTTGATGTGTTGTTCAATAATGGCAAAAAACTGGATATCGAAAGTGGCAAGCTCGGGGCCGGTATTGCGATGATTAAGCAGGAAATTCCGGCAATTTCGGACAAATTAGATGATATAGCGCAGACCCTGGTTGAGCAGGTCAATAAGATTCATCAACAGGGATTCGGTCTAAACGGAAGCACCAATGTCAATTTCTTTGATCCCGGAGGCACAACGGCGGAATCCATACAATTGAATGACGACATTATTCAAGATCCCGATAAGATTGCCGCTTCTGATAAAAATGGAGAACCGGGGAACAATAAGAATGCGCTGAAGATACTTGATTTGAGGGATGCGAATGTACTGGGAGGACGAAGTTTACTGGACCAAACGGTTGAACTGATCAGTAAACCCGGTGTGAAACTCAACGATCTATCCTCCAGTATTCAAACCCAGGAATCCTCCCGGCAGTTGCTGCTCAATCAGCAGGAAAATATTTCCGGCGTCAACATCGATGAGGAAATGAGTAATTTAATCCGGTTTCAGAACGCCTATCAGGCTTCGGCACGGGTGCTCCGAACGGGACAAGAGATGTACGATACACTTTTATCGCTGGTGTAAAGGATGATATTATGAGAATAACAGAAAACAGAATTTTTGGAAACCTGCTGCGCGACTTAAAAAGTAATCGTAAGCAACTGGCCCGTTTGCAGGACGCAGTATCAAGTGGAAAAATTGTACGAAAAGCCTCGGACGGGGCTCTCAAGTTTTCGAACAGTCGCCTTATTGAAGATCGGATTCGTCGAAACGATCAATATCAAAATAATATTAATTCGGCATTGCAAAATGGACGAAATGTTCAAAATGCACTGGACGGCATATTGGATCAATTGATTAACCTGAAGAAAGTTTCGGTGCAGGGAGCTACCGGCACAATGAGTATCGAAGATCGCAAAAGTTTGGCAGATCAGGTGGCAAACATCAGGAAGGACATCATTGGGTTGGCCAATACCAAAGACGGGAATAAATACCTGATGGCGGGCACCAATTCGGCTGAAAAACCCTTTAAAGATGTCGATTCAAGTTTAAATGTTGCAGACAGCTCTAACAATGACCCGCTCAAGGCCCGCATACAGGATGGGGTGGATATCGCATACACCATAACCGCGAAAGAGTTGCGAACAACCCGGTCAGGCGATCTCTTTAAGTTACTGAAAAACGTGGAAAATGCATTGCGAAATGATGATCCGACTGCCGTTAATTCCGAAATGGATCATATCTCGGATGCCATCGATCATGTGACCAACCTGGCTGCCCGGGTCGGCAATAACATTAACCGTATGGAGTTTGCCGGCGAACAGTACCAGGCTTTACGAATCGATCAAAAAGGTGAAGTCAGCAAATTGGTGGATACCGATTATGCGCAGGCCATGTCGGAAGTGAAGCAATATCAGATAGCCTATCAAGCCGCCCTATCCGTGCATTCCACCATTACACAAACCAACTTGATGGATTATCTTCGCTAACTAAATTCAAAATTAGGTCTAACCAATGAAAAATTCAGAACTGACCGTCATTCTTATTGGGAATGCCGATTCCCGGATCCTACAGAAAAATATTGATGAATTAGAACATTTGAGCATTCCTCACTTCATCCTATTAACTGATGAAGAAGCTGAGTCAAATAGTAATGTACATGCAGAAAACGTTTATACTGCTGACGGTCAACCCCGGGTATCAATTTTAAATATGATCGTTCATCAGGTATCAACGCCGTGGATATTTTATCTGAATGCGGATGAAACTATAGATTGGTATTCGCTTTTGGCGTGGACTACGGAATTAAACAAAACTTATTCTGTAACGATCCAAACCACCCAGGAATCCCACTCTGCTTTTTCTCAATCCCAGGAAGTAAGATTATTTCCCCGTCCCGAAGAATCTTGCTTCACCGGACATACCTTGCCTTATGCCAGTCAATTGCTTCAAAAAGAAAATTGGGTGTGTGAGCAGAGTAATCTCATTATTCAAAAAAAATCAGAACTTTATTCGGTCGGTATTCTGGACAAGGAATATGCATTGACGGAAGATAAGGAATGGGCTTTTTTATTGAATGCAATGAATCGATCCGGGAATGGACGTTATAAAGAAGCGGAATATTTCTTTCGGCGGGCTTTAAAAGGAGATCGATTGTTGCAGGCAGACAGGCTTGCGGCTATGAATGGATTGGCCGATGCCCTTTGGGAACAGCACCGATTTGCGGATGCTGAAGAAACGGCCGATATGTCGTTACAGTTAACCTGCAAGCAGCGTATGCCCTATTTGGTATTATATCGAATATCGCATTATAAAGGTAATTCAGAGGTGGCCTACCGATATTTGAGCAAGTATTTAAAATATGCTGAGCTCCAAAGTACGGCTCATTTTGATGTTTCAACACCGATCGCAGAATGTCATAATTTATTGATGCAGCTTGCTTCTGAAAACGGGGATTATTCCAAAACGCTGTTTCATTTGGAACAATTGTATAAATTGAATGGTGGGAATCTGGATGAAAAATTGCTGGAGAAACTACTGATTTTATCCATTGAATTGGAACAGTATGAGAAAGCGGTGACCTATTTCAATGCTCTTTTTTGCCCCCTGGAGCCCCAGCATTTTACAACCCGAAAGCGATCGATGATGTATGAGATGCTCTCGTTTTTCAATGAAAAGAACTGGCACCATTTTACCTGCAACGTTTATGAAAAACTCTTTCACCAACAGCAACAAGACGATCAATTATTAAACAGGTGGGTGGCAACGCTGACTAAATCCGGCGAAATTAAAAAAGCCCAACAGCTTATCAGGGAATATCATTCTGCGGTTTCTATCCGAGGTCTTTAATTTTTTTCAGCTTGTTCCGAATGGTACGATCAGAAATATGCAACATTTCGGCCGCCTCTTTCTGATTTCCATTTGTGTATTCCAGAGCTTTTTTAATCATTTGAAGTTCCATTTCCTCTATAGGGATGATAGGCATTTCATCGAGGGACTGCTCGTCTAATTTTTCTTCAATATTTTCAAATAATTCATTCTGTATATGCTCAATACGGATTTTTTCTTCCGATTGTGACATGATGACGCCCCGTTGTACATAATTCTCTAACTCCCGGACATTGCCTTTCCAATCCATTAATTCCAGCATTTTCATTAAGTCAGAAGATATTTCCTTCTCTGGAAGATGGTAACGGGTTGCATATTTTTGCGCGAAATGTTGTGCAAGCAGTGGAATATCGGAATGTCGTTTACGTAGTGGGGGAATGACAACGGGAAATACGTTTAACCGGTAGTAGAGATCCTGCCTGAAGGTCCCTTCTTTGATAGCCTTCCCCATTTGGCGGTTAGAAGTTGAAATGATGCGTACATCTACTTTGTGCAATTTCTGACTGCCCACCCGGTTAAATTCATTTTCCTGGATGGCCCTCAAGAGTTTTGCCTGAATCCGGGGTTCAATCTCGGTTATTTCATCCAGGAGTAAAGTACCTCCGTCTGCTTCGAGAAAAGCACCTTCTTTGTCGGTAGTTGCGCCGGTAAAAGCTCCTTTAACATGGCCAAACAATGTGCTTTCAACAAGTTCCGATGGTAAATTGGCACAATTTATTTTTACAAAAGGTTTATCAGCCCGCAGGCTATTTTCTTGTATGAGTTTTGCAAAAACTTCCTTACCGGTCCCACTTTCCCCCTCAATCATGACTGGAGCGTTGTTCTTAGCAATTTGTGGTAACGCATCCAGCAGTTTTTTGATCTGTTCATCCTGACCAATAAAGGTTGTAAGCGAATCTTCAACCGAATTTGATTTATTGACATCATCGTCAGATAACCTGACCGTATTCCGGTCAACAAATTCTATTGAAGAGCCTGATTGTACAGTTACTTCATCTTCAGATCGGTTTTTAAAATAATAATTGATCCTGGAAATGATTTCTTTTCCACTAAATGGTTTCGTGATATAATCATAGGCCCCCTTTCGCATGGCGTTTACGGAATGGTTTATATTTCCAAACCCCGTCATAAGTATAACCCCGGTACCCGGATGATTTTTAAGAGTATGATTTAAAACTTCGTCTCCCGTCATTTCATCCATTTTCACATCCGATAGTATTAAATCAAATGACTCATCCTTAAGTTTCTCGATACCCTTTACAGGATTGTCAAAGGCTTTTACCTCGAAATCATTTAACGCGAGATGTTCTTTCAAATAATTCAGGATGTGGGGATCATCATCCAGTAATAATATTTTTCCTCTGCTCATAATGATTGGTTTGCAAATGGAGACCTATATGTGGAGTAATAGTATAAGAGATATTTTCGACAAGAGCGTTACAAATTAATTTAAGGTTTTTAAATTTTTTACATATATAATAATATGGATCGTTTTTAGATTAAGTTCAGATGAATTGAATTATTCGGGATTATTATTAAATACGGTTACGTAAATAGCCGGACCCAATTTTAAAATTTTGATATGAGTCTAAAAGGTGGGATATCATTCAAAATATTAAAGAACGCAAAACCGGGAAACCAATTAAAATTATCTAATTTTAAGAGGGCTTTGCAAAACCAGGGATTTTGGTCAAAGTCAAAGCCTGAGTGATTTCAAAACCGCAGCGTATTAGTAATACGTGAGGATTTTGAAATCTCCCGAAAACTTTCGGGAAGAATTTGGACA
>Ga0209918_1001337_pt1 | contig 13412 bp, 16 predicted proteins | sample SalPonD_shore_MG_FD_185712 | JGI IMG/M metagenome (GOLD analysis project Ga0209918, IMG submission 185712) | Salt pond soil microbial communities from South San Francisco under conditions of wetland restoration - Salt Pond MetaG... | ecosystem: Environmental > Aquatic > Marine > Intertidal zone...
CTTATGAAGGGCCGGGAAGGGCTCGATGGGTACCGGAAGGAGGCGGAAAAATTCAACATCATTGTTGGAGAAAAGCAAGTCAAGGCGGCCGCGGACGCGGCTGAACAGCTGAAGAAAGTGCGCGCGATCTTCGATGCGCAATTTAACTCCGCCGTGGCAGCGAATGCCGGTTCCTTCGATGATCTGGCGGGCGTCTTCGCCTCTGATGATTTCAAGCAGGGCATGACCTTCGCGGTTGAGATTATCGGCCAGTTGGGGGATGCCGTCGGTCAACTCGGCAAAGAGATGGGCGGCTTGAAGAATGCGGGCGGTGGCGATTTTACCGCTTTGCTCAATAACTCATTCTTCGGGTTGCTCTATCACCAGCTTACCGGCGAACAGATGATCGGCGGCGGCTCGGCTGCCACTGGGCGAATACAACGCGGCGGCGGTGGTGGTGGCTGGGGCGGAAACAGCTCGAGCGGCTGGATCGGCCGAGGCGGGAATACGATGTCGGCTCCTGGCGTTGGAGCGGGCGGGGGCGGGTCCGTGTCTTTGCCGCCGCAGCAATCTCTCGATCAAATGTTGAACGTCAGCCCGACTGCGGAAGACCTGGCAAACCTCGATGCATATCAGCGCGAGCTTGCCCAGACCGAGGCCGAGTTTCGCAGCTATGAGGAGGCGAACAAAAAGGCCGGCGAATCCGTCCAGATGCTGGATGGCTACTTCGTGGACTACGGCGTTTCCCTGCAGGATGTGCAAAACCTGCAGGATGAGATGAATCAGAAGACGAGAGAGATCGGCCTCACTGCGCAGGAGGTTGGGTATACCTTCGCCAGCGCGTTCGAGGATGCGGTATTTTCGGGCAAGAAGCTGCGCGATGTGCTGCAGGGGTTGGCGGAAGACATTCTGCGCCTGATTCTGCGGCAGACAGTTACGACTCAGGTGGCTGGTGCCGTCTCCAGCATTATCACGTCAGTCGGATCCCCCGGAGGGGGGAGCGGCAAGGCGGCCGGGGGCGCAGTTTCGGCTGGTAGCTTCTATCGGGTAAATGAAAACGGGCCTGAGATGCTGAGCATCGGCGGCCGGGATTATCTGATGATGGGGAATCGTGGCGGCATGATAACGCCGAATAACCGGCTCGGTGGCGGTGGTGGAAATGTGACGGTTCATCAGCAGATCAACGTGCAAGGCGCCGGCGATAAGCAGCTTGCCGATCTCGTTTCCCATACCACCAAGCTCGCAACCAAGGGGGCGGTGGGGCAAATCCATCGCGAGCTGCGAGCCGGTGGCACAACGCGGCAGTTGGTGAGGAGATGACGATAACATTCCCGCTGGATCCGCCGGCCGCTCCGACGCCGACGGAAATGAAGGTCACCATCCGCGAGGTCGTCGCTCAAAGCCGGTCGCCGTTTTCGTATAAGCGCCAGGTCCAGGAACACCAAGGCGGTCATTGGGAGATGAGCTTTGATCTGCCTCCGCTCACGGAGGCGGAATGGCGGGAATGGACCGGCTGGCTTGCCGCGCTGCGCGGCGTCCGCGGAACGTTCCTCTGGGGCGATCCTGCGCGGACTTCGCCCCAGGGGGCAGGAGGCGGAACGCCTGTTGTCAATGGCGCGGCTCAAACGGGATTGGTGCTGGCGACGGACGGGTGGCCCGTCAGTACGCTCGTGCTCAAGCGCGGCGATTATTTCCAACTTGGAAACGGTTCGGCGACGCGGCTACACATGGTCACGGCCGACGCCACGACAGACAGCGGTGGGGCGGTGGATCTTGATATCTGGCCGCGTCTGCGCGAAAGCCCAGCCGATGGTGCGCTATTGACGATAGATAATCCTGTTGGGCAGTGGCAGCTCGCCACAAATCAAAATGCGTGGCGGCATATAGAGGCGCGGCAGGTGAATCTGAGCCTGGATTTTAAAGAAGCCATATGACGTCACGAGACATAACCGCATCGGTCAAAGCGGAGTTCCAGGCGGACGGCTTGGCGCCAGTGCTTATTGGGTCGTTCGATTATGGGTCCGGTGTGTTGCGGGCGTGGTCCGGTATCGGGGATCTCATTTGGGCCGGGAATACCTATCTGGGTGTTGGTCACCTGCTATCGGTCTCGCCGGTTAGCGAAACCGTGCAGCTGAAGGCGGAGGGCGTGCAGTTCAAGATGACCGGCATCCCGCAGGCCCGGTTGGCGCAGGTTCTCGGCGAGGATTATCAGGGTCGGCCGGCGAAGTTATGGATTGGCGTGCTCGACACGGCGGGGAATCTGATCGCCGATCCCGTGATGGTGCTGGATGGCCGGATGGATACCGTGGAGATTGACGAGGGCGGCGATGCCGCCATCATCACGCAGCATGTCGAGTCCGAGTTGATCGATCTGCGCCGGCCGCGTACCAGTCGCTATACCGATGTGGAACAGAAGGCGCTCTATCCCGGAGATAGGGGGCTGGAGTTCGTGGCCTCGCTACAGGATCAGGTCATTCTATGGGGTCGCTGAAACGGTTCGAGGATTGGGATCTTAGGCTCGCCGCTTACCTCGCTGAGCGTCTGCGGAAGCCGTTTCGGTGGGGCGAGAACGATTGCGCGACGTTCGCGGCGCAGGCCGTGGAAGCGATCACCGGCGTGAACCCCATGCCATTCTTGCGCTACAAAACGGCCAGGGGTGCGGCGGCGGCCGTGGCGCGTCATGGCGGTTTGGAGTCGGCCCTTGACGGTGCATTAGGCACCGAGCGGCGTTGTGGTGTGTTCTACGCCCGGCGCGGTGACGTGGTGCTTGGCGATTGTGAGGGTCGGCAAACAGTGATGATATGCGTCGGTCGGCACCTGGCGGGTCCGGGGGTTGATGGTTTGGTAACGCTCCCGCTGCGCGTGGGGCAACAGGCGTGGAGAGTTTAGTATGCCCGCAGTCGTTGCAGCCGCCGTTGTTGCCGGCGTGGCGCAGGGTATTGCGACGGGGATTATCTTCGCGTGGGGCGCCTTTGTCACCACGCTGATCGTGGGTGGCGTGAACTACCTGATTGCCCAAGAGAATCAGCCGGATCCAATCCGGCTGGATGATCCTGGACGGATGTCGAGCGTGCGCCAGGCGACGCAACCGAGGCGAATCGTCTATGGCCAGTGTCGCACAGGCGGCGTGTATGCCTATCAAAGCAATACAGGGCCGAAAAATATCCTGCTGCATTTGATCATTATGTGGGCGGGGCATGAGTGCGAAGAGATCTCCGACATCCTGGTGAATGACAAGAGCTACTTGGACGAGGCTTATAACAAAGTTCTATACACGGATGTCACAGATATAAATATCCAGGGTGCGCCCGATGGTCGCGCCGTCCTGACGGTGGAGCCGGCGGGGGGTTACAACTGCTCGGATATTGGGGGCACAGAAGTTTGCCAGCCAATCTACTTGGGCACGGAAACGAATTTCGAAGACGTCCAGACCTGGGGCTGGAAGATTATCGAGATAACCGGATCCGCCTCGAATGACGGGATCTACTACATAGAGGAGGGGTACGACAATTTAGGGCCGTACAAACTCTATATGCAGCGGATCGACGACGCGAGCGCGGTAGTGGTGAACGAATCAGCCGGCGCCGCTGTGACGATCCGCGAGCGCTACGTCTGGTGTTACAACCATCTGGGTGCAGCCGACCAGGCTGCTGATGCGAACCTGATGGCCGCTGTGGACGATTGGACGTCCGAGCATCGCCTGCGCGGGATTTGTTACACCTATGTCGCTTTGGCCTATACCGGATGGCGCTGGCCTGGCGGGCTGCCGAATATCTCGGCGATCATCAAGGGAAAGAAGGACATATACGATCCACGGTCGGGTACCTCGGGGTGGACCGCGAATGCGGCTCTATGCGTGGCGGATTATCTGATTGATTCGACGCGCGGGCTCGGGGTCGACTACGCCTCCGGCATCGATGAGGACCAGCTTATCGCCGCCGCAAACGTCTGCGATGAAGACGTCACGCTGGCCAGCGGGGGCACTGCGCCGCGCTATACATGCAATGGGACGTTCCCCGCAGACACGGCGCCCGAGGACGCGATCCCCGCGCTTAGTTCCGCAATGGCCGGATATAGCGTGAAGACCGGCGGGCGGTGGCGCGTGCTGCCGGGCGCATATGACATGCCGACTACTGAGCTCACGGACGATTATTTGCGCGGCCCGATTAAGGTGCAGCCTCGTGTGGCGCGCGATCAGTTGTTCAACGCGGTAAGAGGAACGATCGCCTCGGCTGCGGCCACATATGTTCCCACGGACTTCCCGCCGGTGCGCAATAGCTTTTATGAGGCCCAGGACAACGACCAAGTCATATGGAAGGACATAGAGCTGGCATTTACGGACAACACGGCGGAAGCGCAGCGCATCGCAAAGGTCAACCTCGAGCAAATGCGCCAGCAGATCCGGGTGCAGTTCCCAGCGAACCTGCGAGCCATGGAAGTCACCGCCGGCACGAATGTACTTCTAACGAATGATCGCATGGGGTGGAATCAAAAGCCGTTCTTCGTCGAGGGGTGGGATTTTTCACCATATGAAGATGAAAATGGCGAGCAAGCGCTAGGCATCGATCTATCGCTGCGGGAGACCGCGGCGGGCGTGTTCGATTGGAACAGCGGAGAGGAAACAGCGGTCGATTTGGCGCCGGATACCACGCTGGTAAACCCTTTCGATCTGGCCGCGGTTACTCTGAATGAACCCCAAAGCGGAACGGACCAGCTCTTCGTGGCCGGTGATGGGACGGTAATATCCAGGATCAAGCTGACATGGTCGATCAGTGAGAGCGGTTACGTTGATGCATATGACGTCTGCTACAAAATCAGCGCTGATGATTCATTCAGCTATATGCGTGTCACCGGTCTGAGCGCCTGGATCGCGCCGGTCCAGGATCTGGTTGCCTACGATATCGGGGTGAGGCCGGTGGTGAGCTCGGTCGGCGCAGTGGGCCCCTGGGCGTTCCGCCGGAATTATACCGTGGTGGGCAAGAGCGAGCCGCCAGGGCCGGTGGATACATTCACAGTGCTCCGGCAGCAAGACGGCACGCGCCAATTCCAGTGGACAAAAGCAGTTGAGGAGCCCGATCTCGACGGGTACAAGATCCGCTATCGACTCGGGACGAGCTGGACCTGGGACGACATGGCGGATCTGCACGAAGGGCTGCTGCAGAATTCGCCTTATGAGACAAATCTTCTCGCGGCCGGAACTTATGTTTTCGCCATCAAGCCCCGGGATCGCACCGGCAACTATGCCGATGCCGCCCTCTATATCACTGCATCGCTCGGCGATCCGCGCGGGGCGGAGAACAGCATTGAGTTTCAGGATGCCTATGAGGAGGGTTGGCCGGGAACCAAGACAAACTGTGTCGTGGATACGGGCATCCTCCGGGCAGCCGATCAAGCGACCTGGGACACCCTGCCATCGACTTGGGACGCCTGGACACGGTGGGTTTTCGACCCCGTTGGCCAGTTTATCTATGAACATCCGGAGATCGACCTGGGTGTCAGTGCTGCGTTCGTGCCGTTAGTGAGCGTCAACACTGAATCGACGCCAACGGTGGAGGTCAATTACAGCGTTGATGGCTCAACCTATTCAGGGTGGGTGGCAGCAGCCGGCCAGGTGCAGGCGCGTTATATCAAGGTCCGGGTGACGGTTGATCAGGCGGGCTCGGAACTCCCCGCCTTGAGTGGGATGACGATCAATCTATCTGCGCGGCCCGTCGAGGAAACGATCGAGGATCTTGATACCTCGACACTCACCGGCGCCAACCGCCTCGGGGCAGGTGATATCCGGCTTCCGATCCAGGAGACATACGTGGTGATCCGATCGATCCAAATCGCGCTGCAATCGGTGGGCGCGGGATGGACGTGGGACATCGTGGACAAGGACGTGGCCAGTGGGCCCAGGGTGCGCATATTCGATTCAGGCGGCAATCCGGCGGATGCCATCATTGACGCCACTATCAAGGGGTTATAACCATGGCCTGGCCTAGTTCAGCACCAGCGTATGACAACTACGATGCCGGCGGCGATGATCCGAGCCTCGCGAGGTCGCAGCTCATAGACCTTCGCAGCAGTGTGGCCTCGATGATCGCAGCTCGCGGCGCGGCGAGCGGCGTCTGTGACCTGGACGCCAGTAGTCAGATACCCTCGGCCCGCTTGCCCACGCTGAACTACGTTCCATTGGGGGCAAGCGGGCAGCTGGCCGATGCGAACGCTCTGGTCACCGCCGGCTTTTACTACACCGGAGCGACGTGGACGGGTAGTGTCTTCGCGGGTACCAGTGGCAATAATCAAGGGTACTTGGTGCATCAAACCTGGGCCAACCCAGGCGTGGGCACGAACTACCATCGGCAGTGGTTCATGCCGATCAACGCGGCGACCTACAACCCGTGGATACGCATAAAGAATAACGGCACCTGGATGCCATGGGTGCCGTTATTCACGCCGGATGCGCTAGCGCAGGCCGACGACGTTATGCCGGTGACGATCACTGGAGCCTATGCCGCTGGAAACACGCTTTCTAGCTCCAACAACAAGCTCGCAGGCGCTACCACTTACATCGTCCCCGCCGGTAAAAAACTGTATATCCGCCGGATACGTGGCTATGCGACCAGCTACGGAGGTGGGTCGCCTCCCATAAACATACGTTTTTCGGCCTCCGGAAGTATCACCGGAAGCGACTTGATCGTTAGTACCAACGTGACAGGGTACCTGGATACCGAGCAGGACCATGTAATTGCTGATAATTCAGGCGGCGGGAGCTCCTCTACAGTCGGGGTTTTTGTATTCTGGGGTTCATCCAACGGCGGGACGCTTGGCGGAGAGTCCACGGTGACCTTCATGCTGGTGGTGAAGCCATGATCCCGGATCTGCGCTTTTTCCAGCCTGATGAGTTCACCCGTGGGGGCTCGCCGGGCGGCGGCAGCGACGGCCACCCCGTCGCGTGGGCGGATCTGGGGCTGATGAGCCCGCGGCTCCTGGTGCTGCTGGATCTATTCCGCTGGCGGCTCCTCACTGAGGGGCTTGCTCACGGCGTCGAGGTCAGCCCAGCATCCGGTGCGGTGGGCCGTCGCCTGGGCCCTGACGCATCCAGCCAGCATAACGTGGATCGGTGGGGCGAGGTTCGGGCGATAGATGTGCTTCCGCGGTGGGGCGCGCAGGATCACCGCCAGGCCACCGAGACGCTACATAAGGCCATGGAGGTTGGCGTAGAGTGCGGCTTCACCGGCGTTGGCGTCTATCCTCACTGGCGGCCGCGGCCGGGCTTGCACGTTGACGTGCGGCAGGACCGGCAGCCGGGCGATCCGGCAACCTGGGGTGCCGTGCTCAAAGACGGCCGCCAGTTTTATGTGGGCGTTGACGAGGCGCTGGCCTCAGTGGGGTGACTATGAGTTGGTCGGATATTGGTGACGCACTCAAGAAACTCGCCGGCCCTACAGCCGGCGTTTTAGTTTCAGCTCTGGGGCAACCGGAGATAGCGCCCATAGTTGGCGGGCTCGTGTCCTCTGCTCTGGGGGTTCAAAACGAGCCGGAGGCGGTGGCGGGTGCCCTGCAGGCGGACCCCGATGCGGCGATCAAGATACAGCGCCTGCTGGCGGCGCACCGCGAGAAAATTGAAGAGTTGCACCTCGAGGCAAAATCAAAACAGCTTGCCGAGATCAATCGAACCATCCGCGCGGAGTACGCCGCGAACGACCCATATGTGCGGCGCTGGCGCCCGACCTACGGGTATACAACCTGCGTAACCTGGTTTCTGGAGACCTGCGCGATTGTCGCCGCAATTATCGCCGCTGCCTTCGTCTATCCGGAGCACGCGGACAAAATCCTGGCTGGAGTCACGGCTTTGATGGGGGCGCTTACCGCAATGTGGGGCATCGCGCTAAGCGTTCTCGGCGTGAACATCAGCAGTCGCAGTAAAGACAAGCAGATCTCGGCGGGAAAGGATCCGGGCCCAGGCGTCTTTCAGGCGCTAGCTCAGCGCCTGAAAGGTACGGGCGCATGACCGGCGATAGTGAGGATAAGAGGACGAAAGGGGGGCGTGTGGCCGATTTCCTCTCGAAATGGTGGATCTCCGCGACCAGCACAATTGCGGCGATGGGGGTGCTGGCCGGCCTCGGCGCGTTCATTCAGGTGCGCGACGGCATGCGGGATTTGCAATCGGCGATCCCGACTCTTCAGACATCAGCCGGCGCCCAAGCGTCCCATCTGAAACTTGAATCGAAAATTGAACGAAACGCGGATCATATCAGGCAAACCCAGCTGGAGCTGCGGCGCCAGAGTGATCGCATTCAGGATCTGGACCGCTTGGTAAGAGGTGAGCGTCGTGCTGATTCCGAATAAGATCCACGCGATCACGCCATCCAATGGAATCTACGACTCGCAAAATCCGGGCGGTGGCAACTCCGCGCCGGCGCTATTACTGGAAGATTTTAGCGGCTACCAAAACGGCGACGTATTTTGGGATTGGGGCGGAGGTGGTCAGGATAGCGTTATTGACACTACTCACTCGGCGATTGGGATACAGGCGCTCAAGGTCGGCCGCCGCATGGGGCAGCCCCCCGGCGTCTGCGGTGGGAGCATGTTCTATGGTGGATACGTCGATCTGCCATATACGGTGCCGGAGGGCAACACCGTCATCATTGCGCAGTCATTTTACATACCCGCGAGCTTTTCTTTTGGTTATGTGTTCGGCGTGAGTGATACGGCGGATCGCGACACCTGCCGGTCGCTGGTCCCCAGCGGCGATTATCAATCTGACGGGAACGGCTGGGAAAAGTGGATGGTTTACACGCAGGCCTCGGGCACGCTGCGGCAGTACCTGGAGTTGCGGTCTAATCGGCGAGACGCCGCGTATCAAGCCGGGCTATATCTCAATGGGGATCTCGGACTCTATCAGCAGTTCGGCACCCAAGGATACCCGCTCGACCAGTGGTTCCGATTGCAGATGAAAGTTTTTGTGCACTCGTCGGCGGGTCGGATTGACGTGTGGGTGGACGACATCTATGTGGGGTACCAGACCGGATCAACGATCAGCGACAGCTCAAACGGCGTCTCACGTGTTGGGCTCGGTGATTACTGGAACGGCGACCCCTATGATGACGGCGTCGCCAACAATGATGCCTTTTGGACAGACGACTGGGTGGTGCTGTGCGACATGGCCGGATATGGGCTGCCCAGCGATACGGACTCTGGCGGCCGGGTCTATCTGCCCTCGACAAAGCATTCCACGGACTTTCAGCAGGCGGCCTAACGCATGAAACCCGTCACAGCGCAGACCCTCACGCCAAGCTCTTATGGGGTCTGGGTTCCCATCGACATCACCTCTTACGTGGGAGGTGATGCTGGGTCCGTGGGCGCCGCGATGCTGTTTGTGGCAAACACCGGGGCTTCCCGCGAGGCGGTCGATGTTCGTGCGGTAGGAAGCTCTTACACCACGAACGCACAGATGCAGTTGGAGGCAGGTGCTGCGCAGTTCCTGGTGGCGCCTACCGATCCATCCGATGCCTTCGAGATCAACTGCGCGGCGGATGTAACGGTTCAGTTGGTTGGCTATCAGTTAGCCGCTGACATTACGTTCCTCGGGACGATCACGGATGTCACCCCCGCAACGACCGGCGCCTATACGGCCGTGGATCTCTCGGCCTCGGTCCCCGCAGGCACTCAAGCCGTATTGCTGCGCGCGCGCGCCAACCCGGGCGGCCAGTTTGGCACTCGACCTACCGGGGATACCACCATCACGGCCGCGGGCTATGTTAGCACCAACAACTTCGCAGAGATCATCGTTCCAATCACCTCGCAGGCTTGCGAAGTGTATGTGGACTCGGGCGTAAGCCTTGATTTAGTGGCATATTGGACCGGGGGGATCAGTTACCTATCAATGCCCCAGGCTATCAGCGCTGCGGGCAGCACATGGGCAAACTACACTGTCAGCCCTGCATCCGGCTATGACGTGGCGCTGGTGCAATGGATCTATGGGCCGGCCGGCGGGACATCCGGCATTCGTGGCGGCGACGAGGCGGCATCGCTCGTCAATGGGTACTCCAGCGTCTTGGCGATGCCGGCTGGGATCAACGCCTCCAATGAGATCGGTTTGTACGGCTCCGGCGGCTCCTACTACGTCATGGGCTGGGCGCAGTCTGTTCCCGCAGATGCGCTGTCAGTCGACGGGATCGCTCAGGCGCAGGCGATGGAATCGCCAGCCCTGTCTGTCGGGGCTGTCACTCTGGCGCTTGCCGATATTGCTCAAGAGCATGGTTTGGGATCGGTGGGGTACCTGCAGCCCCGGATATCGTCGGTCAACGCGGGAGCGGCGTTCCAGCCAGGCGACGTCATAACGATCACCGGCGAAATGCTGGCCAACGTTATCCATGTATACATGGATAACGCGGCTGGCGATGGGGCCGACGAAGTAGAGCAGAGCATCAGCGGCACTCCGAGTGATGCCTCGCTGGATATTACGGTGGTGCTATTCGATGCGACCACTCGGCAGGGCCCGCCGTATGGCACCATAACGATCAGGATCGTAGATGACCAGGGCAACGAGGATTCTGTCGAGGCGACGTTAGCGACGGCCGCCGACGCCACGGCCGTCGCTGTGGCTAATTACCCGCCGCCGGCTGGCCAAGACAGCGCATGGGATGACGCCTCGCCCTCTGTCGCCAATGGTGATCAGGGCGTTATCTCGGACCCAGATGGCATCATTCAGGCCGTCTATCCCGATGGCACCTATGAAGCCACGGCTCCGGGCACGTTTTACGCGCAGATCTGGGATGCCTCGGCGCATACCTGGTCAAACGAGGCGCCGGTAACGGTAACAGAAACACTGCTGACATTGTTCAGCTTGGCGCAGGGGCATGCCTTGGATGCGCCGGCATTGATCCCCGGCGCAGTAACGCTATCAGTAGATGACATGGCTCAGACGCAGGGGGTGGATAGTCCGATGTCGCTGAGCCTGGCCGAGCAGCTCGCCGTCGATGTCATTCGGCAGAACCAAGCGCTGAGTGGGCTCCTGGCGCTGACTGGACAAAGCATCCTGATCGCTCAGGACCTGGCGAATTCCCAGGCCCTGACTGGCTCGATAACGGTGGCGCCGGATATTGCGCTCAGCGCCGCCGGCCTTGCGCATGCGCAGGTGCTTCTCGGCGCCGTTGGGTTGGCGCAGGCGCACATCTTGGCGGTGACGGATATTGGCCAGGAGCACGAGTTGGCTGGAGCAATTTCGCTGATCGGGGACGCAGGCTTGGTGATCGCTGATCTTGCGCAAGGGCAGGTGCTCGATGTCGCGGCTCTTCCCGCCATGCAGTACGTGACGGATCGACTGCTTATCGTTAGAGACCATGATCGACTGATGATCGTAGAGGGGTAGCAAGATGAAGTTCACGCCGAAAGAAGACATCCGGTTCGGATATGCCACGCTCGAGGGCGGCAATGCATACGACAGTGCAAAGCAGCGGGTTCCGGACGAGCGGGTGGAGAGCTGGTACCGGCACGGCCTGGCGGAAATCGAAGGCTGGCAGCCGGCGCCGAAGAAGAACGCGGGCGGCATGCAATTGGATGTCGCCGATGTTGGTAACGCGCAGTCAGCGCCGAAGGCTGGAGGTAAATAATCATGGGCAAGAAGGTTAACGATGCGGTGATGGATGCCGCGTGCGCGAAGATTGCAACCGGCGTCACGCTCACCGTGTGCTCCGCAGAGCCAGCGGACTTTGCTGGGGTCGCCGCCGTGGCGTTGGCATCGTCGGCGCTGATCGCAGGGGACGGCAATGGCGACTATACAATTGCCAATGGCGACACGTCCGGCCGGAAGGTGACGATTGCCCAGCAGAGCAATCTCAGCATTGATACCAGCGGCGACGCGACACACATCGCGATCGATGACGGCGCTACGCTGCTGCTTGTGACCACCTGCACCACGCAGACCCTGACAGCCGGAGGTACGGTTACAGTGCCGGCGTTCAAGGACGAGATTGCGGACGCTGCCTGATGAGCATTGTGCACACAGGCAGCGAGATCCCATTCGATCCTGTCCGGTTTGATCCGGACGGGAAAGAGTGGATAACGGTCGGCTGGGATGCGGATATCGTGCGGCATGGGGCAATCCAGCAGGGCAGCAGCGAATGGAAGCTGCCGGACGTCTGGACGAGCCTCGAGGAGCGCGAGGACGTTGCGGTAACCGGAGACGATGGAACCGCCCAAGCGCACGCAAACCAAGTTCTCGTATCGACCACCCAGACTACTGGCCGCGCGGAAATAACCAACCGGGTAACGTTCGCCGATGGCACGATTCGCGAACGTTCCTATGGGCTGATCGTCGGCGATATTTAGAATCGCATACGCAGGCCAATGCGGGCGTTGTTTGCGACATATCCAAGTTCAACGCCGATGGTCACGTATTGCCAATGTCGTCTATAGCGGCCGGCAATATGTGCGATGATCGGATGAAGAAGGAGGCCTGAGAGAAAATAGGCATTCACTGTTCCGCGCCCAGGATGGGATCCGAGCATCGGATTTTGCTCTCGGTATTCTCTAGGCCTGGCCGATATATCCAGCGTCTGCCCCCAATCCGCTATCCATAGAATTCCCCACGCTGTTTCTCGGGCCATGTCGGATTGCGTCCAATCCTGTGCATGTGCAGGGATGATTGTCAGAGCTCCGCAGAGTGTCGTCGCTATCAGTAGGTTTCCGAAACCCCCGCGTAAGTGTCTGTATGATAAAGGCCGGAACCGGTATGATTTGGCGCGTCTCTCACACGCAATGTCGGAGCGTAAGCACATGAAAGAAAAGCGGAAAATCCGCGTTCTCTTTATCTGCATGGGAAGCAAACGCGCAGCTAATAAAAACAACGGCTTATAGGTCATTTCCGAAATCCTTCCGAAATTTTTCCTTTATGATCGGCCGCCAGTTCGCGAGCTATATCGTTGAGGGCACGCCGCAGATATTTGGGTGCAGTGCGCTTCCCAGCCTCCCAGTCCTCCAGCGTCCGGTATGGGATGGGGAGCCGTCGCGCCAGCTCAGCCCGAGATAGGCCGAGCGTGGCGCGGAAGGATTTGATGTCGTCGGGGGTCATTGGCGGCCCGTCTCGTTAACGTCAATATAAACGCGGCGCGTGTCCATGCTGTACTGCTCGCCCTGTCCTGTTTTGTGTCCAATCTGCCCGAACAGGCGAGATCCTGTGTTGAGGCCATGTTCAGGGTGCCATGTGGGATCGCTATATCCGGTGAACTCGGCCATAGCCTCGCCCATGACAGCGCGGAGGTCGACGCCACGATGCACGGTCGTCTGTTTGCGGCCACCTGAGCGGCATTCGCTGATCGTTATCTCGTAGGTTTTCATGCTGGTTCCTCTGGCTGATCAATTGAAATATGCGTATTGGACATATTCGGCGGCAGGGTTGATGCCGTTGGCGCTGAACTGGTCCGCATTGGGGGTCCAGGCGCGGC